>Ga0265292_1000934_pt1 | contig 30619 bp, 27 predicted proteins | sample Munlanlewell296A_FD_189080 | JGI IMG/M metagenome (GOLD analysis project Ga0265292, IMG submission 189080) | Leachate microbial communities from a municipal landfill in Southern Ontario, Canada - Leachate well 296A | ecosystem: Engineered > Solid waste > Landfill > Unclassified | place: Canada... | reverse complement strand
TTCTTCAACTGATCTTATGGGTCAGGCGCTGTTGAAGCGAGAGGCGCACCTGGCGGTGAGCTAGCAACGGACGAAATCCTCTGTCGCACTAAATCGACAAAGTCTTGGCCGCCGACTTTCTCGACGTTACTGATTTCGGCCTTATTGCCGGACGCAAATATTGTGATCGAGCCAAGGACTAGCCCTTTCTTAAATTGTATTGACGAGATATTCTTAAGAGGGAAGTCCTCGCTCTTGCTTGTTACAACGCCCTCTTTCAAGAACAAAATTCGTTGGTTAGTCAATGCGAGGATTCCATTTCCACCGCCGTAAGTGCCGCTCAATATCCTGTCGCAGGTTTCACCTTCCAATAAGAGTTCGGGAAGTTTGTTGAGTTCTCGACGGGCACCCACCTTCGAGCGCATTCGAGCGACAGCTTGGGCGATATCTGGCCTTAAGTCCTCTGAAGTCATAACTTTCCAACCCCCTTTGATATGACGACACTCTAGAAGTTGTTGTACCCCAAATGGGAATAGACCAATTCTCCTTTCTTATTGTCCGAGACGGAAGCCATCGGATGGAATGCCTAAAGCATGATCTGGATAGGTTTGTTGGAGATATGGTCGGCCTAGATCAATCGTTCATGATTCGGGAACGCGAACGTGCGGCGGCGTGGAAACTCTCGTCAGCGTCACTTCCAGACGGTGCTCGCGCATTGGCGAAGTACCTAGTTGGGGGCGGTGCCAAAGCGAATGCGCCTGAATATGGATTCTGTATACCTTTGGAATTCGCCTCATATTCGCTTCTGCCGGAAGTCAGGGAATTAGCGCTTAAATTATTCACAGAATTGCGAATTCCCTGGCACATGGGGGTGCAAGGTGGTCCAAGCAATCACCTACTTTCTTCGCAAGTGCAATGTGTCAACGCGCTTGGACAAATGGTTGCAGATCCAGAACGGATAGTCCGGGCTTTTGGTGAATTGCTTGGTACCGCTGAAATCGAAGAGATCGAGGAGGGGAGGTACCTAACTTTCGAGTTCATTGGGAATCGGGGCTATTTCAATGAGTCAAAGTCAGGGAGGAGAACTCGTGGCTCACAGTGCACAAGTGTCGATGCAGCATTTCTTCACAGGACGTCACATGGGGTGAAGGAACTTGTTCTCATTGAGTGGAAGTACATCGAGTCATATCGTGCCGCACCACGCAATGATGCGAAGCGTGAAGTTAGGCGAAGTCGTTACGAGTCAGCTCTTATGCGTCCCGATAGCCCTGTCAGGGGAGACCTACTGGATTTTGAAGATCTGCTTGATGAGCCCATCTACCAATTGATGCGACAGCAATTACTTGCGCGCGAATTGGAAAGAGATGGCGCTTACGGAGCCGAGGTGGTGCGAGTTGTGCATGTTCACCCCGTTGCGAATAGTGCATACGAACAATCGATCCATCGACCTTCACAGGTCGCTGTCGGGTCGAGCGTAACTGAGGTCTGGCGTGCATTACTTCGAAGCCCAGACAGGTATGTGACTATCGACAATTCGCATTTCCTGAACGCAGGAATTACATCGCAGGAGTATCTGGCTCGCTATGGCGACGATTATTAGGTTGAGAGGAATAACTGAAATTGCTTGAGGGGCGAGTAGCCGGGTAGCAAATGGCGCGTCCGGAGGGACTTGAACCCCCAACCGTCTGATCCGAAGTCAGATGCTCTATCCATTGAGCTACGAACGCTTGTGTACTTCAGGATAGTGGGTTATTGAATTAAATCTTGGACGACTGATTCCTGTGTTGGTGCCGTCGATGCAAATTTGATCGCCTCACGAATGAGTCTTTCGGCGCGCGATCCATTGACATCGTCATTAATGTGAAGCGTGCACAAGCGCATGTTTGGGGTTACTGGTTCGCCGATCTTGACCAGATCGGCAATTCCGACGGCGTGATCAACGGTGTCAGTCAGCGAAACCCGACCACCGCCGAGGGCCATAATTGCCTGTCCACACTTCAGAGCATCAACTTCGCAGATGAACCCCTTGGCGTCAGTCGGCGCTTTGACTTCGAGCAACGTTTTGGCGGTAGGAAGCAACCCATAATCGTCAATGACCCTTGGGTCGCCGCCTTGTGCAACGCACATGTCGCGAAATTTCTGTAGGGCAGAGCCGTCTTCGATTGCTGCTTCCATTTTCTGACGCGCCTCGGCCTCGTCATTCGCCACACCACCAAGAATGAGCATGTGGCTTGTGAGCGCATACGTCACCGCCATTAAGTCAGCCGGGCCACGCCCTTTGAGACATTCGATTGACTCAATGACTTCGGTCGTGTGACCGGCCGCGTGGCCTAACGGCTGATTCATCGCCGTGAGCAACGCGCGAATAGGTTTGCCGGAGACCTTGCCGATTGCCACCATTGTTTGGGCCAATTCGCGCGCGTCTTCCTTTGTTTTCATAAACGCACCCTTACCAAATTTGACATCGAGTACAAGTGCGTCGACTCCCTCTGCGAGTTTCTTGCTCATGATGCTGGCGCAAATCAGTGGAATCGATTCGACTGTCCCCGTCACATCTCGCATCGCGTATAGTTTGCGATCCGCGGGCGCAACCTTTGGAGTTTGACTCGTCATGGCCGCGCCGATTTTTTGCAGAATTTGGCGAAATTCTGGAACCGACAATTGCATCTTGAAGCCGGGAATTCCTTCCAGTTTATCCACCGTTCCGCCAGTGTGTCCGAGACCGCGGCCACTCATCATTGGGACTTTGACGCCACAAACGGCCGCTAGTGGGGCGAGAACAAGCGAGACCTTGTCGCCGACACCACCGGTCGAATGCTTGTCGACCTTGATCCCCGGAACATCGCTCAAGTCGATGACTTCGCCGGAGCGCATCATTGCGTCGGTCAGCCATGCAGTTTCCTGAGCGGACATGCCGCGCCAAACGATGGCCATGAGCAGCGCGCTGATCTGGTAGTCGGCAAACGTGCCATCGGTGGCACCGCGAATAAAGAACTCAATTTCTTCCTTGGTCAGCGCACCGCCATCGCGTTTCTTGATGATGATGTCTTGAGGAAAGAAATATTCAGCTTTGGTGATAATTGGGCGCCTCGTGCGTGATGGTGACATCGTGCGGATGACTTTCTTCTCGACCTGCAGTCGTTACCCGCATAAACCGTGCTCGAGAATAAAGTTCCGGCAGGGTAGCGGCGCCGGCGTATCCCATTCCAGAGCGCAGGCCGCCGACAAGTTGGAACACGACATCGCCAAGCGAACCGGCATAGGCAACGCGACCTTCAATTCCTTCGGGAACGAGTTTGTTGCGCGGAGTGCTCGATCCCTGCGCCGATCCGTAACGGTCTGCGCCGAGGCCTTGCATCGCGCCAAGTGAACCCATCCCTCTATAACTTTTGTATCGGCGACCCTCAAAGAGTTCGACCTCTCCAGGTGCCTCGTCGGTGCCGGCAAACAAACTGCCAAGCATGACGACGGATGCGCCGGCAGAAAATGCCTTAACTAAGTCTCCTGAATATGTGACGCCGCCGTCGGCGATCAGAGGTATTCCGTGCTGGTGTGCGCGTTGCGCCGTGTGCCAAATCGCCGAGAGCTGAGGCATGCCGGCACCGGCGATTACCCGTGTCGTACAGATGGAGCCAGCCCCCACACCAACCTTGATCCCATCGGCCTTGGCCGCCGCAAGCGCGTCGACGCCTTCTTCCGTCACAACGTTGCCAGCAACCACCGCCAATTCCGGCCAGTTTGACTTCACTCGTTCGATCGCCTTGATTACTCCGGCGGAGTGGCCGTGAGCGGTGTCGATGACGAGTGCATCCACAGATGCTGCGACGAGCGCATCAACACGAGATTCGAGATCGGCACCAACACCAACGGCCGCCCCGACACGCAATCGACCACCGCTGTCCTTTGTTGCGTTCGGAAATTCTTGGCGCTTCATGATGTCTTTGACCGTGATCAAACCACGCAGATGTCCGTTCGCATCTACGAGTGGGAGTTTCTCGATTCGATGCGTGTTGAGAATTGCCCGAGCCTCATCAAGCGACGTGCCCTCGCTCGCCGTAATTAATCCCTCGCTGGTCATAAATTCGCTGACCTGTTTTGAATAATCGCTCGGTGCGCAGAAGCGAATGTCGCGATTGGTCAGTATCCCGACAAGAATTCCCTCGCTGTCGGTGATCGGAACACCTGAGAAGCGGTAACGATTCATTAATTGCTCGGCCTCTTCGAGCGTTGCGGTGGCTGGCAACGTCACGGGATCGGTGATCATCCCCGATTGCGCCCGCTTGACGCGACGAACCTCGGTTGCTTGCTCTTCGACTGTCATGTTGCGGTGAACAATTCCGATTCCTCCAACGCGGGCAATCGCGATTGCCAATCGGGATTCGGTGACGCGGTCCATTGCCGCCGACACCAAGGGAGTGGAGAGATAGATATCGCGGGCGAAGTGCCCGGTTGTGTCCACCATGTCTGGTAATACTTCGCTGTATCCGGGAACGATGACCACATCGTCAAACGTGAGTCCCTCGAAGCGGGAGAAGAATTCTTCGTTTCGGTCGGCGGGTCTCACGACATGGGCTCCTTGACGCTTGAAGATACTTTGCTCGGTAACGGTTGATTGCAGATTTTTTGTAGTGCCGACACCAGCAATTCGTGCTCATGTTGGTGAATCCGGGCGGTGAAGTCATTGAGTGTGTCGGTGGCCAAGATTGGTACTGCCACGCTCGCAATGACCGGCCCGCAATCGACACCTTCGGAGTCGACAAAATGGACCATTACCCCAGAGGTTACTCGCGAGCCCGTTTGGGCTTCTGCGAATGCGCGCTCGATGGCGTGTATTCCGGGCAACTCACCAGGCGCCGCCGGATGCAAATTGATGATCCGGCTCGGGGTCTGGGGATTGTGAGAGGCAAATCTGGCGACAAACGTGTCCGATAAGACGCGCATGAATCCTGCCAACACCACCCAATCAGGTTCATATGCGACAACAGCTTCGGCTAGCCGCGCGTCAAAAGATTGGCGGCTTTCGCCAGCCAATTTGGTTACGACCCGCATGGCAATGTCGTGTTGCTTCGCCCTGCGAATGGCTCCACTAGAGGCCTGGTTGCTAACAACGGCGACGACACGACCATTGATCAAGTCCGATTCGCACGCATCGATGATCGCTTGCAGATTGGTGCCCTCTCCAGAGGCTAAGACCACGATCCGATGACGTGAATCGAGGTTTTCGTCAGAATTGATCACCGCAAGTTCACTCGTTGGGTCCCAGAAGTGAGATTGCCGATGATCCATGTTGGCTCATCGATGGCATCGCGGACCTTGGCCGCGTCGCTGGGGTGCACAATTATGACCATGCCTATTCCCATGTTCAGAGTTCGGTACAGCTCGACATCTTCCATCGTGGTCAGTTGACGAACCAGTTGGAAAAGCGGTGGCATCGGCCACGAGCCGAGAACAACTTCGGCGTCTACACCTGCGGGCAAGACGCGTGGAATGTTGTCCGGTAGACCGCCGCCGGTGATGTGCACGAGTGCCTTGACGCATTCGGTATCGAGCGCCTTGGCCAACACGGGCAGATAATTTCGGTGCGGCTCAAGCAACGTGTCTGCCAAATTGCGCTTAAGCGGGTGCGGAGTTGCCTCCAGTGGAATCCACTCAAAAACCTTTCGCAGCAGCGAATATCCATTTGTATGCGGTCCGTTTGATGCAACACCAATAAGCATGTCGCCGCGTGCGATATCTGACCTTGGCAGTAGGTTCCGTCGCTCGGCGACGCCCACAAGCGTGCCTGCAATATCAAATGCGCCGTCTACATACACACCTGGCATCTCAGCGGTCTCGCCGCCAAGTAAGACACACCCTGCCGCGGCACATGCGTACGACATTCCGTCGACAACTGCGGCCACGCGTTCGGCATCAACATGAGACGATGCGAGATAGTCAAGAAAAAAGAGTGGCGTCGCGCGTTGGACGAGCACGTCGTTGATGCAGTGATTGACGATGTCAATTCCCGTGCCACGTACCCGTCCCGTCCGAGCCGCCAGTTCAACTTTTGTACCCACGCCATCGGTCGAGGCGACTAGCACTGGTTCATCAAATTCCTTGAGAAATGAAACATCGAGAGCGCCACCGAAAGCTCCGACACCGCGCAGAACTTGCGCCGTAGTCGTGGTCTCAATACTTGCCTTCATCAGATTGACCGCACGAGTGCCCTCATCTATGTCAACGCCGGTTGCCGAGTACGACGTGATTGAGGCACCGATCGATCGCCAGCCAATATCGCGACGGAAATATGCGCCACTGAATTGCACGGCAGCGGCATTTTGGTAGGCGAGCGTTCGCGCCTCGGACAGAGATTCGCCGACCCCAACACATGTGAAGATCCGTCCACCATTAGTGACAAGTCTGTTGTCGAGAACGTCTGTGCCCCCGTGAAACACGGGCGCCGATGAAGTGGAGTTGGCGGCACTCAAGATTGGTGCTCCACGCGAAGACGCGGCGGGGTACGTGTCGCAGGCTACGACCACCCCAAGGGCGTGCAGAGTACGAACTTTCACATCACTCGCCTGAAGTTTTCCGTCTACGCAACTCATCATGATGTCGAGCAGGTCGGAATCCAAAAGCGGAAGTAGCACCTGAGTTTCCGGATCGCCAAAGCGACAATTGAACTCCAACAATCGTGGCCCGTCTTTGGTAATCATCAATCCTGCGTACAACATTCCCATATATGGAATGTGGGAGGACTCGAGATGAGCGATGACCGGCTGAACGAATTGGGCATTGAGTTCACTCAGGCCTAATCCAACATTGATCGGTGCATACGCACCCATCCCGCCGGTGTTTAGTCCCGTATCTCCTTCGCCGATTCTTTTGTGATCTTGGGCCAATGGGAGAGGAACCGAAGCGTGGCCATCGCAAAACGAGATGAGCGAACATTCGATTCCATGGAGTCGTTCTTCGATGACCGTTTCACTGAGGGCCAGACATTCCTCGATTGCGGCGGCGGTCTCTTCCTCTGATTGAGGTACGAAGACACCTTTGCCGCCCGCCAAACCGGACTGTTTGATCACAACTTCTGTGCCCAGGTTCTTCCACCATCTAATTGCCGAGGCGAATTCACCTGCGCCAAATGTTGCATACCGCGGGCCAGGAATACCGAGCAGAGCGGCGACCTCCCGCGCATAGGACTTCGACGTTTCCAATTGAGCAGCGCGCATGTTCGGGCCGAAACAGCGAATGCCTGCCTTGGCCAACTCATCGGCGATGCCAGCGGCAAGAGAAGTCTCTGGACCGACTACTGCTAGATCTACCTTCTGATCGACACATAGCGCCACGAGTTCGACCACATTGTCCGCGGCAATTCCGAATCTCTCTCCCGGAGTTCCTCCGTTGCCCGGTGTGACCAGTAGTCGCTTGCATCTTGGAGATTTTTGGATGCTCGTTGCGAGCGCATGCTCGCGTGCTCCGCTGCCGACGATAAGAACAGTTAGCGACGAACTGGCCGTCACGCCAGAACCTGATCGAAGAGAAACTTGGAATGTCGTTTGGTGATCTCGATCGGATAGTCACCCGTGAAACACGAGTTGCAGTAGCCCTCTGTGCGACCGACGGCGCGCATCATCGCCTCGAGCGATAGGAACGCGATCGAATCGCAACCGATAAATTCCTGCAGCTCGTCCGGCGTCATGCGGGCGGCAATGAGATCGTTGTCGTGACCCATGTCGACTCCAAAATGGCACGGGTGCATGATCGGCGGGCAGGTGATCCGCATGTGCACTTCAATTGCGCCGGCAGAGCGCAGTAGTTTGACGAGCGGCCCGGCCGTGGTTCCACGAACAATCGAATCATCGATCAGCACGACTCGCTTGCCTGCCAGATTCTCAGACAACGCATTGAACTTCATTGCCACTCCGCGTTGACGCATCGACTGGGTGGGTTCGATGAATGTGCGACCGATGTACCGATTTTTGATGAACCCGTCGTTGTATTCGATCCCACTTACACGGGAGTATCCAACGGCGGCCGGGATTGAGGAATCGGGAACTGGTACAACCACATCGGCGTCTACTGGACTTTCGCGCGCGAGTTCCTCGCCGAGTCGTTGACGAACGAGGTGAACACTTCGATCGTCCCACTGCGAATCGGGGCGGGAGAAGTAGACGAATTCGAATGTGCAACGGGCTTGCTTGACAGCTGGCGCGATCGCTTGTCGTCGAGTCAGTGTTGATCCCTGAGCGGTCACTATTTCTCCCGGCGCTACCTCGCTAATTTCCGTGCAGTCGAGAGTTCGCAATGCGCATGTCTCGGAGGCGATCGCGTATCCGCCTTGTGGCAAACGGCCAACCGATAGAGGACGAAAGCCCCATGGGTCGCGCACGGCAATGACACGGTCGGCTGCAAGAACGACGAGCGAATAGGCGCCGCGCCACGACGAGAGTGTGCGTTCGAGCCGATCTTCCCAAGTGGTTCCCCCGGCCGAGGCGAGCATCAATGTCATCACCTCGGAATCCGAACTTGCCGTCAGACCAAATCCTTTGCCAAGTAATTCATCACGTAGTTCCGCGGCGTTGACAAGATTGCCATTGTGAGCCACGGCGAGTGGTCCGTTCATGGTTTCGACGAGAAATGGTTGTGCATTGCGGGCCCCTGAGACTCCTGTCGTGGAGTAACGGTTATGTCCAATTGCGTGATTGCCAACTAGTGGCGCGAGCGTTGCTTGGGTAAATACGTGTCCAACCAAACCGACGTCTTTGTGCAGTCGCGCTTGGCGCCCGTCCGACACCGCTATTCCGGCGGCCTCCTGACCGCGGTGTTGAAGCGCGAATAGTCCAAAGAAGGCGAGTTGAGCGACATCGTCTGCCGGCGAGGAGACTGCGATGACACCGCACTCCTCGCGAGGGGAGTCGCTCGTGATTTCGATCTTTCTATTCACGATGCGCCTCATTGTCGGCGGCGACAACTCGCTCACGCTGACTTGCTTGAACACGCGCAATATTGACGGCCACTCCCTTGTCGTTTGGCGCGAGAATCTTGGCCGCAAACATTGCCGCATTGGCCGGTTCGGCAATGTAGGCACACGCCACCCCTGGTGGCATCCGCACGCTGCTCCACACATCAATCTCCGGTCCGGGCGGCGGGCAGGCAATAACTGGCGCCGAGACCTGGGGATCGGTAAAACCCGAAAGCGCATTCGATCGTCCGGCGACCGTGATGTACACCTTCGGTCGCTGGTCCTGTTCGTAGGTGCGAAGAATGTTGAGAACGTGTTCGGGTGTTCGATGCGCGGAGCCAACGCGCAAGTCGACATCCAACCCGAGTTCTTCGGAGGACTTCTTGATCGCCCGCGCGTGGTCCAAGTCGGCTGGCGAGCCCATCAAGATAACTACGAGCGGTTTCATAACAGGTCTCGGTTCCGAAGCGCAGTTTCAATTCGTTCTTGGATGGGATAACTGCCTCGTTCGAAATTATGTCCCGTCAATCGCTCGTATGCGGCGATGTAACGAGCAGTCGTATCGGCGATGACTTGATTGTCGAGTTGGGGTGGGGGACCATCTCCACGGTAGCCAAGAGCGTCGAGGGCGAGTCGAATCGGTTCCTTGTCCAAACTTTCAGGCTCTTGTTGTCTGGCGAGGCGGTCGTCGTACGAAGAAAGTTCCCAGAAGCGAGACGAATCCGGTGTGTGCATCTCATCGATGATCATCAGATGACCATCTTGATGCAATCCGAATTCATACTTCGTATCGGCGAGCAGAAGACCTGCTTTACGAGCGGTGGATTGGCCGTGCGCAAACAGATCCAGTGCTATCTGCTGAATTCGTTTCCACAGTTGGCCATCCACCAATCCGCGATCGGCGACTTCGGCACACGAAAGAGGTTCGTCGTGGGCGCCAGCATCACCCTTTGTCGTCGGCGTGATAATGGGAGTCGGTAGCGGCGAATTCTTGGCAATGCCGTCTTTGAATGTATATCCGTACATCGATCTCACTCCACGTGAATATTGGTACCACAACGATGTCGACGTCGAACCCGTCATGACTCCGCGAACAACAACTTCCACCGGCAGTGGAGTTGCAGCATGGGCGATAAGCACGTTTGGGTCAGGGACTTCGATGACGTGATTTGGCACGATGTCGGATGTCGATGCGAACCACCAGGCCGCCAATTCGTTTAGTACCTGACCTTTGTATGGAACCGCGGCGACGATGCTGTCAAATGCAGATAGCCGATCGGTCGTAACGAACAGTCGACGGTTGGCATCGAGATCGTACGACACTCGCACTTTGCCCGTGCGCCGACCGTCGAGGTCTAGCCGGATATCCGTGCATGCTTCAATTGTTGACAAAGGCGACTCCCTGTTTAAATAGATTCAGTCCGAGGTGTCCCTTGACACCGCGATGAAATTGTGGATGTTGACGATCAAGTACATGATTTTCGGGATGGGGCATAAGTCCGAGTACGAATCCCGATTCGTCGCAGATGCCGGCAACCGCACCGATCGAGCCGTTTGGGTTTGCAGATGTGTAGCGCAACGCGACTTGATCGTTGTCGACTAGTTCTGCATATGTATCGGGCTCGCAAGTGAATCGACCTTCGCCGTGGGCGATCGGGCATTCAATTTCTTCGATAAGCCCTCTCGTCCAGATACAGCGTTGGGAGGAAGGCGTGAGGCGAACCCATCGACAATCGAATGTGCCGCCTATGTTTGGTCCGAGGGCCACTCGGCGAGAGCCTCCCGGCAGGATTCCTGCTCGAACGAGTGCCTGAAACCCGTTGCATATTCCGATTATTGGTCGCCTCTGCTCCACGGCCCGTTTGAGCGCATCGCTTACTTCCCCGATGAGATCATGAGCAAATAATCGCCCGGCTCCGAGCGCGTCAGCGTACGAGAAACCACCAGGAATAACGATCATCTGCGAATTATCAATGTGTTTCGGTGCAGAGATGAGTTGCTTGATGCTCATCACATTGGCGGTCGCTCCCGCCAGTTGTAGCGCCAACATCGCGTCCTTGTCGCGGTTGGTTCCGGGAGCAGAAATGATGAGAGCCTGAGGTTTCATTTGGACACGCCCTGCCAACATTCGCGAAGTTCGTCGATCGATTGGTGTGAACCGTCAGGCAGCACGAATTCTGGATCGTTGGTGACACGGCCAATTACGCGAGATGAATCTGGAAACAGTCGAGAAATTACTGACACCTGAGCTGGGGTCACCTCAATTACGAGCCGACCCAACGATTCACTAAACAGGTCGACGTTCAACTCGTTGTCGCCGAATTCATCTGTCGGAACGCACGTGATCCCGAGTCGCCCGCCGATTGCCATTTCTGCCAGGGTCACCGCAAGGCCACCTTCACTGCAATCGTGGCAGGAACGGATGAGATCATCTGTCATCGCCGAATGCAGTAGTCGGTAACGCCCGGGTGATCGTGGATCAAATTCCGGAACAACAGACGCATTGTCCGCGCCATGAATCATCGCCAGGTGACTGCCGCCGAATTCGTTGTGGGTCGAGCCGAGGAGCATTAGGACGTTGTCGGCTGACTTGAGATCGGAGGTCACCGTTGAGGCGACATTTGGAACGTGGGCAATCGCCGTAATGACAAGGGTTGGCGGAACGGCGTGGCGTTGACCGTCAGATCCAAAAAATTCGTTGTTGAGCGAATCCTTGCCCGATACAAACGGGGCGCCGAATGCGCGGGCCGCTTGAACACAACCGTCAACAGCGGCGACTAGATCGCCGAGAGTGGATGGCCTTGTCGGATCGCCCCATGAAAAATTGTCCAACAGGGCGACCTGGGTTGGATCGGCGCCGACCGCGACGACATTGCGCATCGCTTCGTCGACAACGGCTAGGGCCATCCGTTGCGGATCGATGAGACCGAACCAAGGGTTAACTCCGATTCCAATCGCAAAACCGAACTCGTCTGTCGGTTCTGCGAGCACCACGCCATCTCCGTGGCCATCACGTTGCGCACCAACGAGTGGTCGAACGACGGATCCGCCTCGAATCTCGTGGTCGTAGCGACGGATGACTGATTCTTTGGACGCAATATTTGGATGGGCGAGCAATCGACGCAGGAGATCTATCGGCGAGTGTTCGGTGAGCCACGCTGGAACTGTCGATGACACAATTCGATTCGGCTTTGGCATTACGGCGTCCATGTTTCGTTGTGGGCGACCGTGGTGAAGAAAGTCAACATCAAGATCCAAGACAACATGTCCGTTACAGCGCACCACAAGTCGTTTGTCGCCGGTGAACGAACCCACGTCCGTGTACGAAACATCATGATCGTCGCACAGTGCCGCAAATGCGCTCACATTTTCCACAGCGACGACCATTCGTTCTTGTGCCTCCGAAAGCCAGATTTCCCACGGAGCGAGGCCGGGATACTTCATTGGCAGACGGGTGAGGTCAATTTCCGCGCCAAGCTCTTGGGCCATCTCGCCGATTGCCGATGAAAGTCCACCGGCTCCGCAATCGGTGATGGCTATGTAGGTGGATCTGCCGTCGCGCAACACATCGCATAAGAGTTTCTCGGTAATCGGGTCTCCGATCTGGACACTTGCTCCAGCGACGTCACCAGTCGTTGCATCCATCGTCATCGACGAAAATGTCGCCCCTCGAAGCCCGTCTCTGCCCGTCTTGCCGCCGACCACAAGGATTCGATCGCCAACGCGCGGTTTGCTTTCGATATACGTTTGATCTTCGGCGTGGGTCGCCGAGCCGATGCAACCCGCATACACCAACGGGTTGGCGGTAAATGCGGGGTCATACAGGACGGCGCCGGCAACCGTGGGCAGGCCAATCTTGTTGCCATAGTCGGCGATCCCATCAATAACCCCCGCGCGAACCTTGCGCGGATGAAACACTCCCGCCGGTACCTCGCTTGCCGGAAGTGATGGTGGACCAAAACACAAGATGTCGGTACAAGCAATTGGCGAGTGCGCAGCACCCAAAATATCGCGAATAACTCCACCGATGCCTGTGTTCGCGCCACCAAATGGCTCGATCGCGCTGGGATGATTGTGAGTCTCGCATTTCAGCGCAAGGGTTCGCCCAGGCGTAAAGGAAATAATGCCTGCGTTGCCGACAAATGCGCTGACGACAAACGGTGCATCGATCTCGTCTGTTGATTTACGAAGCCTGTCGATGAGCGAATCCCGCATCTCACCATCGTCGGATGCGATCTTGGCTCGAAATGTTTTGTGTGCACAGTGCTCACTCCATGTTTGGGCAAGCGTTTCCAGTTCAACATCTAGAGGGGAGCGCCCGAGTTGGGCAAAGTAGTCGCGGATTGTGCGCAATTCCTCTATATCGAGTGCCAGACCACGTTCGACATTTAGTTCACTAAGTTCTGCATCTATCGTCGTCGACGGGAGATCGATCTGCTCGGCGCCCGGTCGATTGACTTCGGTGTATGTTGTCAAATTCGGTGTTGCGGGAGTATCGATCGTCCATTGTTCGATGATCGGATTCGCCAAGACGCTTTCAGCCAGATGATCTAAGTCGGCACGCTGCAGATCGCCTGTTAGTTCGAATCGTTTACCAGTGGCGGTGGCAACGTCGATGCCGGCCGTGTTCGCGAGCCGCTGTAATTCGGTTGCCACGGAATCTGTTACCCCAGGATGCAATAAAGATTCGACGACATGGTGGCCATTTGAACTGGCACACGAGTCCCACGAGCCGGTCTCCAAAAGCGGGTCGACAAGGATTTGTTGAATTTCGTCTCGCTCGGCTTGGCCAAGGACTCCATTCAGAAAGTAAATGTCCGAAATTGCTACGCCCCGCAAGCGGTCGAGCCCCAAATCTTGGGCATTTCGCAACACATTTTCGACCCGCGGATCGTGCCCTTTTGGTGTGATGGTAAGGCGATGGGTCGTCAAATGAGGACCCACACCGCCTGCCACGTGGAGAGACTAGTTGTGCCCGATTTGGGGATTCGGGATGTGAACAAAAAGTTAATTTGAGAGCCCTGGCTCGACTAGCCGATCAGTGTCGAAAATGTCGAGTGCCGGTAATGAGCATGGCGATGTCGTGAGCGTCCGCCGCGGCAATTACTTCGTCGTCGCGAACACTTCCGCCGGGCTGAATAATAGCGCGCACTCCGCTGGCTGCGAGAATCTCTAGCCCATCGGAAAAGGGGAAAAACGCATCGCTCGCCGCCGCCGCTCCTGCGCATCGTTCGCCTGCCTTGGTGATCGCAATTCGCGCGGCATCAACCCGGTTTTGCTGCCCGCCGCCGATGCCCACGGCCTGGCGAGAGTGAACGACGACGATGGCATTGGACGTAACGGAGGCACACACCTTCCATGCCACTAGGCAATCCTCAAGTTCGCTCCGTGAAGGTTCTCGTTTGGTCACCACCCGCCACGTATCTGGCTTGTCGTCAACCCGGTCGCGTTGCTGAACGAGCAAACCACCATTCACACTTCGAACGTGGAGCGAGTCATCGGATGGGGGATCGGCCCGAATAAATCGCAGGTTTTTCTTGGCGGCCAGCGCTTCAATGGCCAGAGCCGAATAACTCGGCGCGATGACGACCTCGGTAAATGTCTTATTGATTTCCGCGGCGACTTCAGCGGTTACCTCGCGATTGAGGGCGATGATTCCACCAAACGCGCTGACCGGATCGCACGCATGGGCCTTGACATAGGCGTCAAAAATTGATCCCGCAACCGCAAACCCGCACGGGTTCGCATGCTTGATGACCGCCGCCGCCGGCTCATTTGTGAAATGAACCAATCGCCACGCCGCATCGGCGTCGAGCACGTTGAGATAGGAGAGTTCCTTCCCGCCGAGTTGCTTGGCGGTGCGCAGCCAACCGTGTTGCCCTACAAGTTGATACAGCGTCCCAGACTGGTGCGGATTTTCGCCGTAGCGAAGCGCGACCTTGTCTTCCAATTCGAGGCTCGAGATTTCGCCATCCGTGCTGTCGCTCGCCGACCCTTCAAACCACTGTGCGATCTTTGCGTCGTACGCACTTGTGTAACCAAATGCAACTTTGGCGAGGTTCTCCCTCGTTTGCGGCGACAACGCGCCCTTCGCACGCAGCTCTTCGAGCACAGCGTCGTATTGACCCGAATCGATGAGGACTCCGACATGAGCATGATTCTTTGCCGCTGCTCGGATCATCGCTGGCCCACCGACATCGATGAGTTCGATACCTGGGCTTTCAGAAAACGGATATAGGTCGATTACCGCGAGTGATATCGGCACAATATCGTGACGCGACAGATCATTGCGATGCTCTGACTTGTCGAGATCGGCAAGCAGCGCTCCGTGTATCGAAGGATGAAGAGTGACAACTCGATGGCCAAGAATTGATGGAAATCCAGTGATCTCTGCGACATCAATTACTGGAATTCCGGCCTCGCCGAGCGCGCGCGCTGTTCCACCACTCGACACAATCTCCCATCCCATCTCGTGCAGTGCTCGTGCAAAGTCGACAATTCTCGATTTGTTATACACCGATATGAGCGCGCGCGGCATATAGGTAGTGTCGCACAAAGGCAATCGCGTCTCGTGACATGACTTTTGTATTTTGTTCAGCCAAAATAGACAGATGGAACTTTACCCCAAGTCATTAGTCCGTATTGCCGCAGTTGCCGTCGCTTCAGTATTGGTACTTTCCTCTTGCGGCCGCGACGACGGTGAAATTGTGGTCTCCACAAATTCTTCAACACGCGGCCTCACGGTCCAAGCCACTGGAATCGCCATGGCGGTACCCGATGCGGTGAAGATGTATTTGACTGTTACGGTGCTTGCCGATACTTCAGAAAACGCGCTTTCGGAAGCATCGGCGGCAGCCGACAAGGTCCGCGAAGCACTCTCCGAAAATGGAGTGGACGATAAGGACATCGCCACACAGTCGGTGAGCGTTTACCCGGAATACACCTATTCACAGACTGGGAAATCGACACTCACTGGCTATCGAGCCACACAGAGTTTCGAAGTAGTAATTAACGAGGCGGATACGGCAGGCGAAGTATTGGATGCGGTGGTTGCGGCGGGTGGAGATCTTGTTCAAGTCGGCGGGGTTAGCCCAATCATTCTTGAGACTTCTGCCGCGGCAAAGAAAGCGCGAGCAGATGCGATTGACAATGCTCTCGCCAAGGCCGAAGACTATGCCAAGTTGTTAAATGTTGAACTTGGCAGTGTGGAATACATCAATGAGACTTCCGCACCAATAGGGATCGGGGTCATGAGTCGTGATGTTGCCGAAGGTGCTCCAGGTGTGGCAACGAAGATCGATCTCGGCGAGCAACAAATCACGGTCAGCGTCGAGATTCGCTGGTCACTGAAATAGCAGTAATTACCGCTGTATAAGTCGCGGCGGCAACCGAAATCGGCTGTTCGAGTCGCGACTCATCTCCACGACGTCGATAGCGGACTCCGTGTTGATCGTTCCATATATATGTGGATACAACAAGTGGACGACATCGGCCCGGGACCCGTCGGGGTGGCGGGGCGGCTCCCAGCGCACGGGTGAGTTGAGTTGTGTCGGATCAATTACTAGAACCAATAGTTCGTTGGCATCGCGGTAGTACTCGTTGGCCACGGTTGTGAGTTGATGAAGCGACGAGCAGTGGATGAATCCTTCGGTGTCGAGCGAAGGATTCGTGTAGTCGCCGCGGCGCAAGTTCCACGCCTGCCTAGTAGTGAGGTGGTAGATGCTCTGAAATTCGGTTGAGAGCCTCAGTGCCATGACGTCGACGGGGAGCCCATTGATCTCGCTTGAGCGGCTGTATCGCCATCCCAAATTCTCGTACCACTCGCGTTTGTCCTCTGTATAGAGGTGTATTGACTCAAACCCGAGCATCTGCGCCTTGGCAGTGACCCACATCGTGATCGCTCGGCCAACTCCCATGCCTCGGGCATGGGGTGCCACAAATACTGCGGCAAGCCAAGGACCGGGTTCAATGGCGAGGGGCAATTCGTCGTCGAGCACAAATGTTGCAATTCCCAAGAGTTCATCGTCGGGCGAGATCGCCGCGACGACGTCCGGTATGCCAGTCGATGATGCTTCGACTTGCGCGTATTGGTCGAGATAGGTCTGAGCAGTGTCGTCAGGAAACTCGCCAGCCCACGCTGTGGCCGACCACTCGGCTGCCGTATTCCAATGTTGTCGACACTGGCCAAGAGATCGCAGCGTGAACGATGACATCACGATCCAAAACTAAGCGAAAGCACAACGACCACGATTCCGGCCCATGCCAATTGACTCGGTCGCTCGGAGAGAACGAGCGCACCGAGAACCGTGGCGATTGCCGGTTCGATGAGGGTAAGTGTCGTCGCCTCGTTTGCATGAAGCGAGCGCAATCCGATCGAATATGCGATGTATCCGATAGCGAGTGTGACAATTCCGAGCCACAGCGCCGTGGCGATTCCTGGCCCCGTGAATATCCACGAGTTATTGACGAAAAGCAAAATCGGTGACATCAATAGGGCAGCGATGAGGAACACTCTTGCCATTGCCAATTCCGCGCGAATTCCGCGCGACATAATTGTCTTGGTTGCCAGAGCGAATATCGCGTATCCGAACCCAGCTCCCAATGCCAGAACAACACCAACCGTTGTGACACTTGAACTGGTACCTCGAATGACGATGAGGATGATCCCGACAATGCTTCCGGCAGTTGAGAGAATCCATCTTCGAGTTAGCACAACGTTGAGAAACAGATAACCGATCGCTCCGGTGAAAATTGGCGCCGAACCAAGTGCGACAACTGTGCCCACGGCCACGCCCGTCGATCGAACGGCGGCAAAAAAGGTTGCGCCATATAGCGCCATCGCCGCGCCCGCAATCCATGACTGCATAACCGGAAATCGGAGTTGAGAAATATTTTTGCTCCGTTTTCCAAGTACGAAACTGAAGGCGACAAGTGTGAGCGCACCCACAATCAGTCTGACTGTGGCTACGCCCAACGATGGCGCAGAGTCTGGACCTAACGCTTGTGCCGTTCCGGTCGTGGCAAAGCACATGCCCGAAAACAACACAAGTGTTCGCGCGCGCATCATTCAAAACTAAATCATCTGTGCGGTAGATTTGGAACGCAACTCAAGCCCTTGTAGCTCAGTTGGATAGAGCAACGGACTTCTAATCCGTAGGTCGTAGGTTCGATTCCTACCGAGGGCGCTAAAATGTACGCAACTACGAAAGTGGATGTGACAAGTATGCAAAAAATAGTTCCACATCTCTGGTTTGATAAGCAGGCAAAGGAAGCCGCAGCCTTCTACACATCACTCTTTACCAATTCAAGAGTGACCAATACGACGATAATTACAGACACTCCGTCAGGCGATTGCGACATTGTCTCTTTCCAACTTCGCGGCCAATCGTTCATGTCCATCAGCGCAGGTCCGTATTTCAAAATCAATCCATCGGTTTCGTTGATCGTCAATTTCTTCACGTCAGAAAAACGCGACGCACGAGACAACATTGATGCGGTGTGGGCAAAACTGCTCGAAGGCGGCAAGGTGTTGATGGCGCTCGACAGGTATCCGTTTAGTGAGCGTTATGGCTGGATTCAGGACAAGTTTGGATTGTCATGGCAGCTCATTGTCACGGATCCATCACGTGGGGATCGGTCCCAGATCATGCCCTCGATCATGTTTGTCGGTGACAGAAGCGGCAAGGCCGAGGAAGCCATCAAGTTCTATCTTTCGGTGTTCAAGGACTCGGAAATGGGTTCACTGATGCGCCACAAGGATGGTGGTCAAATGGATCATCCAGAGGATCTGCTATTTGCAGACTTCAAACTCTTCGATTTGTGGTTTGCCACAATGGACGGCGGTTCCAATCATGAGTTCGCCTTGAACGAGGCAGTCTCATTTATCGTCAATTGCGACACGCAAGATGAAATTGATTATTACTGGGAAGCCTTATCGGCTGTTCCGGAATCCGAACAGTGTGGGTGGCTAAAGGATAAGTTCGGCGTGTCCTGGCAAATTGTCCCGACGATTATGGAAGAAATGATGTCGAGCGGTGACAAGAAAAAAATTGCCCGAGTTACCGAGGCATTTCTCAAGATGAAAAAATTTGACATCCCCAAACTGAAAGAGGCGTACAAATAAAGTGGGGACGGCTTTGTTGGGCGTAAAGTCCTGATTTTGGCTCGCGATCATCGACTGTCATAACAAACCCGTTGGCTTCCGGGTCCGCGACTCCTGAATTGGGTTTTGGCGTCTCCGGGCGCAGCTTTCGACGATTTTGGTGGATCCAATAACCTAGGTAGGTGTACTCCAATAACGTAACTAAGGCGCCTCCAAAAACGTGAGTAAGTGGCCTCCAAAAACGTAAGTACCTGATAAGCTCTAACTATGGGCGACGGACAAGCAATCGAAATTTCGCGAAGGATCGTCGAGGTAGCGCAACGACGAATGCAGACCGAACTTGTCATCGCAATCCACGGACCGCGATCCGTCGGGAAATCAACAGTCCTGCGCCGATTGGCTCACGATTTCGGTACTGAGGTAATCGATCTCGACAACTCGGAAACACGCAATGCTTTCGCGGCCGATCCAGCACTCTTTATTACTGAAACGGTGCCACTATTTCTGGACGAATATCAGCGAGTTCCCGCCAGTCTTGACGCAATCAAGGCAGTACTGAACCAGTCGGCAGTCCCGGGTCGCTTCGTGATCACCGGTTCGACGCGGCACGAATCACTTCCACCAGTGACGCAGGCACTAACTGGGCGGCTCCACATACTGGACTTATTTCCACTTTCCCAAGGTGAAATAGCCGGTGTGCACGAAAACTTCTTAGAAGTTGCCCTTAACCACCCTGTGTTAGTGGCTCGTAACAATACAAAGGGAATTTCTCGAGGTGACTACATAGGGCGAGTATGCGCTGGTGGCTTCCCTCTGGCTTTGCAACGCGATGGAGCTAGCCGCGAACGTTGGTTTGACGACTACGTTCGATTAAGCATTGAACGCGACGTCGAACTAATTGCCCCGCGTATCAGGCAGGCAACACAATTGGCGCCGTTGCTGGAACGGCTCGCATCGCAGACAGGACAAGTGCTGAATATTGCTGCAAGTGCCGACCAAATCAGAATGAACAAATCCACCGCTGAAAACTATGTAGGTCTCCTTGAAGATGTCTATCTGGTTCGCCGACTTCCTGCATGGGGGAAAACTCTTCGATCCCGAGTAAGTCAATTGCCAAAAATTCATATTGTAGATTCAGGACTTGCCGCTCGACTTTTGCGTCTCACTCCGTCTCGGTTGGCAACTCTAAACCCATCGGTGATGAGTGAGTTCGGTCATCTTCTGGAGACATTCGTTGTTGGTGAACTCACAAAGCAGTCGACATGGTTGGACGAGCATGTCGAACTTTCGCACTGGCGTACACGAGATGGCGAAGAAGTCGATCTAGTTGTTGAACGAGACAATGGGCAGATATTGGCATTTGAAGTAAAGGCCGCGGCACAAATTAACGACAGTGATTTGAAGTCAATGAGGCTATTGCGTTCGATAACCGGCAGTTCGTTCGGGGCAGGATTTTTGTTCTATACGGGCGAGCGCTCGTACACAATTGAAGATCGGATTCACGTCGTTCCGATTAGTCGACTGTGGAGCCCACTAAAACCGATCGTGAACGATAGTGGAGAGCATCGCGAAATGACAGACCCCGAATTCGCCCAGCATCTAATTGATCAGGCCGAATGGAGAGTGCGCCGGGTGACCGAAGAAAAGGAAAGGGCAGCGAAGGACGCCGCGAGACAGAGTGCCCGCGAAAAACTGGTGGCCCTTGGATTGACGGAAGATGAAATTTCCGCGCTTTCCAACCAGTAAGGAAATAATATTAGAAATCTGCATTCTGCGCATGCCGACCAGAATCGACAAGGCTAATGAGCTCGCGGCGAGTTGCATCGAACCGTTGGTGGGGTTTAGCCCTATACGCCGTATCCTTTCGGGGCTGGGTAGGAAAGAGGCGAGTCGGTGAAATTCAAAAAAGGTGACACGGTTATCTACCCTCAACATGGGGCATGCATCGTCCATGGGATCAAGCGGATGAAGGCTTTTGGGGCCACCCAGGAATACCTCATATTGAAAACAGTGATCAACGAAATGACCTTGTCGGTGCCAACATCAAAGGCAAATCAGGTAGGCGTGCGACCACCGGTTTCCAAAAGCGAGCTCGAAGACCTCCGTTCCGTTTTGTCCAAGGCCGATCCGCGGGTTCCGGCCAACTGGTCGCGACGGTTCAAGAACCACCAGGAAAAACTCAAAAGCGGTGATGTGTATCAAGTAGCCGAAGTGGTGCGCAACCTTGCTGCGCGCGATCGCGATTCCGCATTGTCGGCTGCCGAGAAAACGATGTACGACCGTGCACGGATCAACCTCATTTCTGAAATCTCTCCAGCCCTGAAGGTCTCGTCCGAAAAGGCGGAGGAGTGGCTCGATCACGCACTCGAAGAAGGGGTATTGAAGCCCTCAAAGGCTCCAAAGAAGGCGGCCGCAAAACCCGTCGCTAAAACTCCAGCCGTACAGGCCCCGATCAAAGTGGCGGCGAAAAAGAAATAGCGATCATGGTCCAAGTCGGTTTCGTCGGTCTCGGAGCGATGGGATCGCCGATGGCCAGACATCTTTCTAAAGCGGGTCATCAGGTGACCGTATTCAATCGCAACGGAGAAAAAGCCGATGTGTGGGTGACCGCCAATGGTGGTTCGCGGGCGTTGACTCCAAAGGCAGTCGCCGAAGCAAGTGAGATCGTTTTTATCTGCGTCGGAAACGACAACGATGTTCGCTCGGTTGTCTACGGAGAAAACGGAGTTCTAGCCGGCATCCGCAAAGGTACGGTGCTGGTCGACCACACCACGGCATCGGCAACGTTGGCTCGTAAACTTTCTGAGGTGTGCTCGAAAATCGGGGTCGGGTTTATTGATGCACCCGTGTCTGGCGGACAGGCTGGAGCGGAGAATGGGCAGTTGACGGTGATGTGTGGGTGCGACGACGTCGCCGTGTATGAAAAAGTGGAGCCGATCTTCAAGGCGTATTCAAAGATGTCCAAACGATTGGGAGATTCCGGTTCCGGTCAATTGGCCAAGATGGTCAACCAAATTTGTATCGCCGGAGTTGTCCAAGGTTTATCTGAGGCGCTCAATTTTGCAGTGCGCGCTGGGCTAGATCCCATCGAGGTTGTGGATGTCATTTCCAAAGGCGCTGCTCAATCGTGGCAAATGGAGAACCGCTCGAAGACAATGGTTAAGGGGGAATTCGATTTCGGATTTGCTGTCGAGTGGATGCGCAAAGATCTGGCCATCTGTTTCGACGAGGCCAAGCGAACAGGTGCGCGACTTCCGCTGACAGAACTTGTCGACTCGTTCTACGAACAGGTCGGGGCGATGGGCGGTCGGCGCTGGGATACGAGCAGCCTTATCACGTTACTCACGAGCAACTAAGCGAGAGTCGACTAACACCGCGAATTGTCAAACGGTCACGCCATTGTGGTGTGTCAATCATTTCCAACGTCGGGAAACGACTTATCAGCGATCCGATCGCAATCTCCGATTCCAGTTTGGCTAGCGACGCACCCAAGCAATAGTGAACACCTGCGGAAAATGCCAGATGGCGATTGGAGTTCGATCGATTTAGTCGCAGTTCGTGCGGCGCATCAAACATCGTCGGATCGTGATTGGCCGCCCCAAGCGAGGTGAGCACGATCGTTCCGGGTTCAACGCACACGCGTTCGCCGGCAACGTCAAAGTGGACTGGGACTAGCGGCACTCGAACCGTCTGTTGAACCGGGCCGTCGAATCGGAGAAGTTCATCGATGGTCGCGCCGTTGATGCCATGCTTTCTAGCAATTGCAAGTTGGTCGGGATTTCGAAGCAATGCAAGTGTGCCGTTGCCAATCAGGTTGACAGTGGTTTCGTGTCCGGCGATGTACAGCAAGACCACAAAAGCCATGAGTTCACCTGTGGTCATTCGCTCGCCCTCTTCTTCCACAGAGATGAGCGAACTGAGCATGTCGTCGGCCAAGTGCCTGCGCCGATGTTCAATAATTTCGGTGAGATAGGGGATTAGTGATTCCAATGCAACTTCTGTGGCGTCTAACTCCTCGTCGGTCGCCGTCGGTTCCAATGAATTGGTGATGATTTGAGACCACGAGCGCAGTTCGTCAACGCGTTCTGTCGGCATGTCAAGTAGATCGGAGATCACTTGAAACGGGACGGGAAATGCCAAGTCGTCAACGAGTTCAAGTGAGCCCTGTTCTTCGGCGCGATCAAGTCGCGAATCGACAAGTTGCTGGATGCGCGGGCGAAGCCGATCGATTGCGCTTGGGGTGAAGGATTTGGAAACCAAGCGGCGCAAACGGGTGTGATCGGGCGGATCGAGATTCAGAATTGATTTGGTTCGACCCTCGTTTCGTTGCCGACGTCGTTGCCTCGCCGGTGAAGTGGACTGCTCTGAGTATTTCTCCACGTCGCGGCTGAAATCATTGCACCTCAGCGTTGCCGAAACGTCTTCGTAGCGTGTGAGCACGACCATTCCAAGTGCCGTGCGGTGAACCGGCTCAGACGCTCGGAGGGTGTCGTAAAACGGATAGGGATTTGCCCGAAACGCTGGATCGAACGGATTAAAGAATGGCTCGCTCACTTAATTCATTGTGTCGTATAAGGCGAAGCCGGTATGTATTGAGCAATGGGCTGTCCTGCAATTACGGTCCATTGAGATCCGTTTATTCGCTCGGTGACGGCGCGCATTGCCAGATCGCCGGCAATTTCGACTGGCAGAATTCCCAATCCAAACGACTTGATGATTTCCTGAGACACCGCCGACACGAGTGGTGTATCGATAAATCCGGGGCACAAGGCGCTGATACATACTCCGTGCGGAGCCAGCGCCTCGCCGAGAGATTTGACCAACCCGACGACACCATGTTTGGTCAATCCGTAAATCGGATCCGGTGCAATCGCCACGATTCCTGCAAGCGATGCCGTGGCCACGATGTGACCGCTCTTTCGGGCCACCATTCCCGGGATAACCGCTCGCGCCCCAAATACAACCCCGTCGAGATTGGTGCGCATGATTCGATGATAAATATCGTCACTCACACCTTCCAGCGGATAGGCGGGCGTTTCGCCAATGACAGTTGGGGAGGTGGCGACCCCCGCATTGAGAACGACGATGTCAAAGTCGCCTTGCTCCGCGACCAATTTGTCCCACGCGTTCGAGTCGCTCACATCGAGGTGTTCATATTCGCCGCCAACTTCGGCGGCAATTGCCTTGCCTGCAACATCATTGATGTCAGTCGCCACAACGAATGCGCCCTCGCGGCTGAATCTCCGTGCAATTGCTGCACCAATGCCGCTCGCGGCGCCGGTGATGAGTGCTCGTTGGTCGGTAAGTTGTCCCATTGTTGCCTACTTTCTATTACTTGCCGGACGCTGCTGTTGCAAAATTATCGAGCAATTTATCTAGTTCGCTATCGGTAATGACGAGTGGCGGACAAAACGTGTTGGTGTCGGTGTTGATTGCCCGAGTTATTGCACCAAGTTCCAACATTCGGTCACGAATCTTCACGCAATTTTGATCCGCTCGTAAACCGGCGGCCCATACCCCTCCGACGCCACGCGCATGATCGATGATGCCGTCGGCCTCAAGGGCCTTCAGACCAGTCGCGAGACGAGTTCCAATGTGGTTTGCTCGTACGACGAGGCCTTCGCGTTCGATGATTTCGAGGTTCTTAAGTGCCGCTGCACATGCGGCGGCGTGCCCAGAGTACGTGTACCCGTGACGCAGAAAGAACTCCGGATCTGCCTCTAACGCAACCAATACGTTCTTGCCAACCAGAACACCGCCAAGGGGCTGGTAGCCAGACGTCACCGCCTTAGCAAAACAGAGAAGGTCCGGAACGACGCCAAATCGCTGAGCCCCGAACCACGTTCCAAGTCGACCGATGCCTGTAATGACCTCGTCAAAAATCAGGAACGCGCCATGTTGGTCACATAACTTGCGCAGGCCTTCTAGATATCCGGCGACGGGAGGGTAGACGCCGCCTGCACCTTGAAGCGGCTCGGCCAGGACGGCTGCGACCTCGTGTCCTCGTTTTGACATGAGGACCGAAACTGCCTCTAGGTCGTCGCTGTCGACCTGAACTACATCGCCGACAAGTGGACCGTAGCCAACCTTGTTGAGTGGCAATCCTTGCGCGCTCGTGCCTCCGTAATTGGTCCCGTGGTATCCGCGCATCCGAGAAATGATGAGCGTGCGCTCTGGGTGTCCGGCTTGTACGTGTGCAAGTCGCGACATCTTCATTGCCGTGTCGATTGCTTCGGATCCGCTTCCGCAAAGAAACACCCTCGCATCGACCATCGGGGATAACGCGCGAAGTTTTTCGCTCAACTGCTCCGCCGGTTCCGAAGTAAAGGGATCAAAAGTCGAGTACGCCTCCAACGTGGAAATTTGTTGGGCGACTGCGTCGCCGATTTCTCGCCGACCATGACCTACTGCGCAATACCAAAGGCTCGCCATTCCATCGATGAGTTCGTTGCCTTTCGAATCCCACACTCGAGCACCCTCACCACGGACTATTCGAATGAAATCTTGCCGAGTTGGTTTGGCAAAGGGATGCAAAAAGGCCGATGACATACGAAAGACGATAGTTCGTGTCTTCACCTAGAGTGGTGTGCGCGATGAAGGGTCTCATCTTGTCGGGCGGTGCCGGTACGCGGTTGCGACCCATCACCCACACGAGCGCCAAGCAACTTGTACCGATTGCCAACAAACCAATTCTGTTCTATGGGATTGAGGCCATGGCCAAAGTCGGCATTCGCGATATCGGCATTGTTATTGGTGAAACGGGAAAGGAAATCATTTCCGCCGTCGGCGACGGTTCTCAATTTGGGGTAGAGATTTCGTACATTCGGCAAGACCAGCCCCTCGGTCTGGCTCATTGTGTACTGATCTCCCATGATTTTCTGGGCGACGACGATTTCATCATGTACCTCGGCGACAACATGCTCGAACAAGGCCTGCAGGAATTTGTCAGCGAATTTGAGACCGCCCGCGAAAGCGGGGGAGCAGCTGCTCCGGCGGCCCAAATATTGCTCTGCCATGTTGAGGATCCGCGCCAATTTGGTGTCGCAGAGGTTGACGCGCGTGGGCGAGTGGTTCGCCTTGTAGAGAAGCCGGCCAACCCGCCGTCAGACCTTGCACTCGTCGGCGTCTATTTATTTGATCGAACGATTCATCAAGCGGTGCGAGAAATAACTCCATCCGCACGCGGGGAGTTAGAGATAACGGACGCGATTCAGTGGCTTGTTGACCAGGGCCACGCTGTGCAACATAAGGTGCTTAAGGGTTGGTGGATCGACACCGGCAAAAAGGATCCACTGCTCGAGTGCAATCGGCTCGTCCTCGAAGTGCTGGAACCGCGCAATGACGGCGATGTTGACGAGGCTTCCAAAATTGAGGGGCGTGTTGTCATTGAAAAGGGAGCGGTCATTCGTAATTCGCGCATTCGGGGACCGGTGGTCATCGGCTCAAACTCAAAGGTCGAACACAGTTACATCGGGCCATACACGTCACTTGGCCGCCGTTGCACGGTTGAACACTCAGAAATGGAACACTCTGTCATTCTCGATGGCAGCACTATTATTGGAATCAATCGCCTCACCGATTCGTTGATTGGTCGCGATGTTCAGGTTTTGAGATCCGAACTTAAACCCCGTGCCCTGCGACTCATGCTCGGCGATGACTCGAAAGTTGAGCTCGAATAGATGGCCAAAGTTACGGAGTCAACGAAAATCAAGGGCGTACAAATCGTTGAGCCTCAAATGCATGGCGATGCGCGGGGATACTTCGTCGAAACGTACCGGCGCGAATGGTTTCCGCTTGGGCGGGAGATGGTCCAAGGCAATCGGGGCAATCGTCAAGCGGGCTGTGTCGTCGGATTGCACTATCACCTTCATCAATCGGACTATTGGTACGTGCCGATTGGCCGATGCCGGGTTGTCTTGCACGACCTTCGAACGGGATCGCCAACTGATGGCGCAACGCTCGTCGCGGATCTCGGTGAGCGCGAAGACGGAACCCACGATCACCGCGGAATTTTCATTCCGCCGGGTGTTGCCCACGGATTTTCATCGCTCACAGACATGGCAATCACGTATCTCGTCGACAACTATTACAACCCCGCCGACGAACTTGGGCTGGCATGGAACGACAAGGCAGTTCAGGCGGACTGGGGATTTGTCACGCCTATTCTCTCCATACGTGATCAAGAAAATCCAACCCGAGATGCAATCGATCCGCAGTTCCAACCGCACTACGCGCTTCGAACCTAACGGATAACCGATGAAAATTTTCGTCACCGGTGGCGCCGGTTTCATCGGCTCGAATTATGTGCGCTGGGTGTTGGCCAATACCGATCATTCCGTAACGGTGTACGACGCCTTGACTTACGCGGGAAATCTGTCGACTCTGAAAGATGTTGACGACAGTCCGCGCTATTCGTTTGTTAAAGGCAATATTTGTCAACCAGGAGATGTCGAGTCTGCCATGCGCGGGCACGATGCGGTCGTCCACTTTGCAGCAGAGAGTCATGTAGACCGATCAATTGCGGGTAGTGAGGATTTCATTCTTACCAATTGTTTCGGCACCAACGTGATCATGGACATCGCCCGGCGTCTGGAGATCGGGCGAATCGTGCACATTGGAACCGACGAGGTGTATGGCTCGGTGGAAAAGGGTTCGTCTAAAGAAGGCGATCCGCTGGAGCCACGATCGCCGTATTCGGCATCGAAGGCTGGTTCGGATCTGATCGCCTTGAGTTACTTCAGTACGTATGGTGTGCCGGTACTGGTCACCCGTTGCACGAACAACTTTGGGCCATATCAGTATCCAGAGAAGGCAATCCCGTTGTTCACGACGAATTTGCTGGATGGAAAACAGATCCCGCTTTATGGTGACGGCCTAAATGAACGCGATTGGTTATATGTCGATGACCATTGTGCAGGTGTGAACCTAGTGCTCGAGCAAGGTCGGCTCGGTGAGATCTACAACATTGGCGCCGGCAACGAAACCGCCAATCGCGATTTGGTCAACAAGTTGCTGGCCTTGTTAGGCAAAGATGAATCGAGCGTGTCGTATGTTGCGGATCGACTAGGTCACGATCGTCGCTATTCCGTCGACATCGGCAAAATCACGGCGCTTGGTTGGAAGCGGCGTCGCTCGCTCGATGAGGCACTGGAACAAACAGTGACGTGGTACCGAGACAACCGCTGGTGGTGGGAACCGCTCAAGTCTCGACATTCATGAAGTTCTTCATTACCGGTGCCGATGGTCAACTCGGTCATGAACTCGTTCGCGTCTCCCAGGCAGTCGGACACGATGTAACAGCAAGCACTCATGGCAAATTAGACATCACCAATCCGTCAGATGTCCACGATGCACTTGTCGCCTCAAGACCAGATGTCGTCATCCACTCTGCAGCCTGGACCGCAGTCGATGCGTGCGAGGGCGATCCGGGACGCGCGTTCGAAGTTAACGGAACTGCTTCGGGTTCAATCGCTAACGCGGCGAGAATGATCGGCGCTCGAGTCGTTTACATCTCCACCGACTACGTGTTCGACGGAACCAAATCATCTGCGTATACCGAATTCGACGAACCGAATCCGCAGTCGGTCTATGGTGCGTCGAAGCTGGCCGGTGAGCTGGCAATGAATGAGGGCGACGCCATTGTGCGCACTTCATGGGTGTGCGGATTTCACGGACCGAATATGGTCAAAACAATTTTGCGGCTTGCCCAGAGCCAGACCGAACTGAGATTTGTCAATGATCAGATCGGTTGCCCCTCCTTTGCCGACGACTTGGCCTCGATGATCGTTCGGCTCGCCGAAGAACAGAGGAGCGGTTTATGGCATGTAACTAATTCGGGAGTTGCGAGTTGGTTCGACTTCGCCAAAGATGTTCTCAGTGCCGCCGGAATGGACCCGCAACGCGTCATACCTATATCCACTAGCGAGCTGCTACCCCCGCGGCCGGCAAAGCGACCAGCCAATTCGGTGCTTGATAATTTGTCTTTGCGCAGTGCCGGACTACCGGCCCTCGATGATTACAAATCGGCGTTACAACGATTGGTCAACCGACTGCACCCGTAGTCCAACGACCTGAAAACCCCTACTTGATTGGCGCTAGTAGACTAGGTGGGTGGACGAAAAGGCGCTGCTAAACGAGATCGCACCCGCGGCGGAAAAACTTCTTGCCCGACACATGGGCGTGGCAAAAGAGTGGTTTCCACATGAATTCATTCCTTATAGTCGCGGCCGAGACTTCGTATCTGGAGAACAGTGGGTAGCGCAAGACGCCGATTTTGGCGATGTCGGAAACGAAATGAACAAAGCGGTTCGTACCTCGCTATTTGTGAATTTGCTCACCGAAGACAATTTGCCGTATTACACGCGCGATATCAGTTCGCTGTTTGGCAACGATTCCGCATTCGGTGAGTGGGGTCGCAATTGGACTGCAGAAGAAGGCCGCCATTCGATTGTCATCCGCGACTACCTCACCGTCACCCGGGCGGTGGATCCTGTCGCTCTGGAAAGAGCGCGGATGCAACAGGTGCGAGGCGGCCAGGTACCGACGCCGTCGAGTTTGTTTGAGGCGCTCGCGTATCTCACCATGCAGGAATTGGCGACACGCATTGCCCATCGCAACACGGGCAAGATGATGAAAGACGAGATTGGCACCGCGATCATGTCGCGAGTTGGCAATGACGAAAATCTTCACTACCTGTTTTATCGAGACCTGACCACGGCGGCCCTCGAGGCCGATCCATCGTCAATGGTCATCGGCATTGAACAGGCCGTACGAACATTTTCGATGCCTGGAATAGGAATAACGGATTTTGATCACATGGCTCGCGAAATAGCCAGAGCGGGAATTTATGATCTGGCGATTCATCACGATCAAATACTGGAACCGGTAGTCATTCGCCATTGGAAAATTTCAGAAATTGAAGGACTATCCGCTGAGGCCGAACAGGCCCGCGTCGCACTGATCGATCGCATCGAGCGCACTGGTCGAGTCGGTAAACGACTCGCCCGTGAGCGAGTAGACGCTTAGGAAACGATAAACGCGCGACTAAGCATTGCGCCAATTAATGCGCGCGCACTGTGCGTGTCGTCAAGAAATCGGGACATTCGAATGAAGTCGTGTATCTGTCCTGCAAATCGAACCGACGAGGTTGGTATGCCGAGAGCAGTCAGCCTGGCGGCGAAAGCTTCACCCTCGTCTCGCAGTGGGTCATTCTCGGCCGTAATGACGAGGGTTGGTGGAAACGACGCAAGTGCAGCATCGGTTGCAAACTGAGGTGACACTCGGGGATCGGTTCGGCTTCCGTCGCTACCGAGGTAATGACCGAGAAACCATGTGACTGCTGCCTTGGTCAGGATTGGACCGTCGGCATTCTCGTTCTGAGATGGATGCCGCTGGGTGCCATCCACACCTGGATAGATGAGCACAAGTAGTCGTAACGGAATCTCGATTTCCATTGCAACAGCAATCGCCAAATTTCCACCGGCCGAATCACCGCCAAGTGCAATCCGATTGGGATCACAGTTCAGTTCGCTGGCGTGCTCGAACGCCCATCGTGTTGCACGAACGCAATCGGTGAGCGGAGTCGGAAACGGAAA
>Ga0265292_1000933_pt1 | contig 30629 bp, 29 predicted proteins | sample Munlanlewell296A_FD_189080 | JGI IMG/M metagenome (GOLD analysis project Ga0265292, IMG submission 189080) | Leachate microbial communities from a municipal landfill in Southern Ontario, Canada - Leachate well 296A | ecosystem: Engineered > Solid waste > Landfill > Unclassified | place: Canada... | reverse complement strand
AGATGCTAGGCTGCATAAGATAATTAATAGCCTGCGAAGTGATCGGTAATAATCCGTTTGGCGCCGAGTGAGGCAGCAGATCTTGCCACGCTGTCCACCATCCCCGGAGGACCCGAAATATAGACTGTGCGCTGTGCGATGTCTTTGCAATAGTCACTAATATCTTGTTGTTCGACGGATCGCATAGTGTGTACCTGTATCCCGTGACGGTCGTCGTTTAAGACCTCAGTGTATACTGCGTCGTCGTCACTTCGAGTTGAGTAAAGCAGTACGCCATCACGTCGATCATTGTTATCTGCCAGCCACGCCAGCTGCGAACAAAATGGCGTGATACCGATGCCTCCGGCGATTAAGAGCAGCTTTTCGTTCTTGTCACTCGGTAGTACGAAATCGCCATAAGTCGCCGTAGCACTCAGCACGCTACCGGGTACGAGCCGCCCTAGTGCTTTTTTGTAGGTACTCGATGGGGTGTAGTGGCGTACGCCAAGCTTCATAGTATCCTCACTGGGCGACGAAGCAATGGTAAACATTCGCCTAATACCGCGATTGTCTGATTTGTCATGGGGCAGTTGCAGTTCAATATACTGCCCGGCCTTGTACCGGAGTGGTCGAAGTGGTTCGAAGATATACTCCACCTGATCACGAGATAGTTGTCGTCGGCTTTTAAATCGAAGTCGAATGCCGCCGCGTTGCCCGCATATAAAAGCGTAGACATTGCCGACGAGCAGCGCTGCCTGCGGACCAATCGAAACACCGACTAGCTGCAGCTGTGCATTCGCCAGCACGGCGACACCAGTGGCAAAAATGCCGCGCTGATGCTTCCTGGGCGGCAAACCAAGCGGTTCACTGAGCATGAACCCTGAGAAAAATAAAAGTGGCCACGACGTTAATAGGATTGGCAGCAAAGCCACAAACGAATTGCCTTTTAGTGTGGTGATGATGGCGATGATAAGGATGCTAGTGACAACGTAGATAAGCCCCATTTGCAAGCGCTTGGTTTTATAAAGCACCAGGCCGCCGAGGATAAAAGTGAATGGCAGCAGCGAGCCAGTCGCTACCCACCAACTGGCTGTTTGAAAACCGATAATGCCACTCAAGAATGCCGCAAAAGCAGCCGGGTTAAACAGGTGACGCCCCCTCCAGGCCACTAAGTATTTTGAAGCCATAGCGATAGTTGCCACCAGCCCTAGTGAAACTGCCATTGGCAAAGTGTCAGAAGCCGGGAATATCAAAAAAAGTATCAGGGCGGTGATGTAAGCCGATTCATTATTAGTGCGCACTGCAAACATATAGCCGAATAGCTTATTGACCACGATACTAGCGACCAATAGTACTGCAAGACTAAGTATCATACTGAGGGAATTAAACTGGAGGATACCCACGAAAGAAAAACTAATCGCCGCCCCCGCCATAATACTGAGGGCATACAACGTCAGACGGTACATAGTCATGCTATTCACAAGCTTATCAATGATCTGTTTCATGTATAGAGTTCTCCTTCGAAGTTAGCCGAATGCTCGACGCGCCCGTCTGCAAACATTCTGACATAACTGAACTCAAATGTCTCCATAAGTTTCGTCGTATCGTCTACTAGAAATAGTGCTGTCGCCATGGCATCGGCAGTCAGCGTGTCGCCAGCCACCACCCAGCTGGCGATGACATCACTCACGGGTGCAAGGGTATGAGGGTCAAAGATATGATGAAGATCACCCCATCGCCGACGATTCGAAGCCGACGCACACAGACTTTGATTCTGAAGACGAGCCACGCCAATAATTTTTGATGCGTCGTTCGGATGCTCTAGGCCGACCGTCTCTTGCTCCCTGTCACGGTGCCGAATATCACCACTGGCGTCAACCACGTAAGCGTCGATTCCAGCAGCCTCAAGCAGCACCGTCACTTTGTCAACCGCATAACCTTTGCCAGCAGCCCCTATGTCGAACACAACCGGCACCGATGTTGTCACCGTGCATGCTTCGTCCCAAATAATCACCTCATGAAGATCTGGAACAGTCGACAGCTTCTGCGGATGAAGTCGGTATGATTTGTCGTAGCCGGCCTGTTCTAGCACACTGCCGATGAGCGGCGTCATTCGCCCATTGGTCAGTTCGTAGCATTTCAGGTACATATCCATAAGCGGTGGAAAGTCGTCCGGGAATATATACGTTCCGGCCTGCTCTGCCATCTGCCCCACTAGCGAATCGTCACGAAATCGTGAGTACGTTTTATCAAATGCTGCCAAGCTATACTCAATGTCTTTTTGAAGTTTGTCGCTTAGTGGCTCCGTGCTCTCAATTGCCCACTGCGTACCCAGCGCTTCAAATGTTAATCTATGCTGCGGCATCGGCTTTTATTTGGTCGAGTGCTGAGTTAAACCCATTGGATGTTAGTGATGATCCCGCCACCCGATTCAACGATACACTGTTAATATTTTTACCGACTACAAGGTTAGTGCAGTTATGCATAAACCGCTGCTGATAGTCGCGCGACTCTCGCACATTGCCACTATTTTGGATCGATACATTCGTAATCGTGCTGTCGACAAGTGTCACAGTCAGGTCGATCGACTCAGTACTTTCTGGTGTCGAGTAATTGCCGGTAGCCGTGTAGGTACCGTTTACGTATGATGATGCCGGGCTGGCAGTAGAAGTTGTCTGGCTATTACCTGCAATCGTCGAATTCGCGGCAGAATTTGTTGACTGAGCAAGCGGGCTGGCTTCATTTTGTGAGTTATATGCATAAAGTGACCCGGCAGCGACGGTGGCAAGCAGGGTGACGACAATAAGTGCGACGACAGCTTTATTAGGAGATTTTGTTTCTTGCACTAGCATTCCTTTCGCAGATTAATTGATGCTATTTTACCGTCAAACAGCTTAAAAATGGCTGTGCCTTATTGTTGCTCAAGGAGCGAACGCAGTTTTCTGGCCGTATTCCAGTTACGAATTGTCATTTTTTGGTACGAACTTCTGCTCGCTAATTTGCCACCTGTTGTCTTACCAAAAGACGTAAATAGTAATTCTTGAAAGATCACCCCGTTACCCATTGCCATGGATTCAATGTCTGGCTTTAGTTCCCCAATGTCACTGACGATCTCGTCGATATCATACGGTGGAATCAGAAATAGCACATTATATTTCCAACCTTCTTTTTCGCCATAGCCAGCCGGCGCAGCCTTCATCATGACCGCGTAGCTGGGTTGATCAATCACCACCACGCGAACTGATAGCGAGAGTTGCTCTTTGATACAGGTCTCTATCTCGGCGGCGAGAGCTGTCGTCGATTTGCCGCTCGCTTCAAAAATGACATTGCCACTATTAATGTAAGTGTGCACATTGGTAAAGCCTGCTTGCTCAAAACAGATTTTTAAATCCGCCATCCTTATCAACGCTTTGCCGCCAACATTGACCCCTCGCAGTAATGCTAAATATCTCATACTAGTAGGATGGCATACTTTGATGTGCCTTCTCGCGGCATGCTTCGGTATGAAATAACAAATTCTCATCAACTTTACATGCTTCGCAAATTAGCACCAAATCATTGCAATTGGCGAAGGCGCAGTTTTCGTAGTTGCTGGTTTTGCCTTTACAGTGTATACACTCGCCGATGACTTTGCTGTGGTCAGAAAATTCGACGGTCATACGGTCGTCAAAAACCCGTAAGCTGCCCTCCCATAGGCCATCGTCACCGTAGGCTTCGCCGTATTTCACGATACCGCCGTCTATTTGATAGACCTCTTCGAAACCGCGGTTTTTCATAAGACTACTTAATATTTCGCAGCGAATACCGCCCGTGCAATAGGTTACGACCGGCTTATCTTTGAGGTCGTCATACTTGCCACTTTCAAGTTCCTTAATGAAATCTCGGCTGGTATGGGTATCGGGCACGACAGCATTTTTAAATTTGCCAATAGCGGCTTCATGGGCGTTACGTCCATCAAAGAAGACCACATCATCACCCCGCTCTTCCACTAGTTTATGTAGCTGCTTTGGTTTTAAGTGCGTACCGCCACCAACCACACCATTTTCATCCACGCGCAGTTCGTCGGCAGCCTCAAAGGCCACAATTTCATCACGAACTTTTACGCTCATGCGCGGAAAATCTTCTCTCGTTCCATCGCTCCACTTGAAAATAGTGTCTTTGAAACCAGGAAAAGCTTTCGTCGCTTTAATATACTTTTTTAGATCATCCAGCTCTCCGCCAACCGTCCCATTGAGGCCATGTGGCGAAATAAGAATCCGGCCTCGCAAATTGAGACTCTCAGCGAGAGTCTTTTGCCAAAGCATCATCGCCAAAGGATCTTTGATTGGCGTGAATTTGTAATAGAGGATGATTTTTTGCATCAGTAGTCATTATACTATATAATGACAGATACTATGACCCGCGGGTCCTCTACTCGTATACGTTCGGACGAGCCGAACCAATAGCGATACCAATCTTACTGCTTTATACTAAATCGAAGGGAACTCTTTGTTTTGAATACAAATAGACACACAATTAAACTTTACTGGCAACAGGTAAAACTCTACAAGCCAAGCTTTTTCACAATGTTGATAGCGATTCCAATTGGCGCACTCTTAATAGATACTTTGTTGCCATTTTTCTTCAGTCAAGCAATCGGCGGGCTAGCGACCAAAGACGTCGCTACCGTACAACATAGCCTCATATGGGCTTCGGTCATTGGAATCATTGGCGCAGGACTTAATACGCTCGGATTTCAAATGATTACACACCATGAATCCAAGGTCCGTTCGTCACTAGGCAATTCGACCTTTGCCACACTCATGAATAAAGACATGCGCTTTTTTGTTAATACGAAGGTTGGTGCGTTGACTAGTCGTTATATAGATTTTACTCGCAGTCATATTACACTACAAGATCTTCTGGTCATTCGAACACTGGGTTTTATTCTATCAGTTTCGACTGGGCTTATAATTGTCCTGTTACAATCTTGGCCGCTTGCGATTGTCATTGCTCTCATGATTACGCTTCTTGTCGTTCAGGTAAAATGGAGTATCAAAAAGCGTGCACCATGGCGCCATGAACGTAAAACGCTCACTGGTGAATTACACGGCAACATTGCCGATGCAATTACAAATAATCTTGTCGTTAAGACATTCGCTAGCGAACAACGAGAAATAGACCATATTACGGAAATGAATGCGCGCCTCACGCTACTTTTCAAGAAGGATATCGGTTTCGTCAGTTACGAAGGATCAGCTCGAGTTTTAATAATGGTGATTGTTCAAATTACTGCTGTAGCCATCTCTGCGTACCTTGTGTTTAATGGTTCTATGGCAATAGGTTTTGCAGTTTTCACACTCACCTACCTGCAGCGTATTGCGTCACAGATTTTCACACTCGGTGAAATGCTGAATGGCTATGATCAGGCGCTACTTGAAGCAGCACCGCTTAGTGATATATTGGCGAGCGAGACTGTCGTGAACGACATGCCAGGAGCAAAAGTCATGAAGAATATTATTCCAACAATTGATTTTCAGAATGTCTCGTATAAATACAGTGATGCTGGCGAAAATGTTCTACAATCTATTAATCTGACCATAAATGCTGGTGAAAAAGTTGGCCTTATCGGACATTCGGGTGCAGGTAAAACAACTATTACCCATCTCCTCCTTCGATTCAGCGATGTCTCGGATGGCTCAATTACTATCGGGGATAGCGATATTCGTCACGTGACCCAAGAGAGCCTACGGAGATCTATTGCATATGTTCCACAAGAACCAATGCTATTTCACCGAAGCCTCAGAGAAAATATTGCCTACGGCAAGCCTGACGCGACTGATAATGAAGTCCTAGCAGCGGCCAAGCAGGCAAACGCGTTAGAATTTATAAATAAGATGCCATTAAAACTCGACACTCTCGTCGGAGAACGCGGTGTCAAGCTCAGTGGCGGTCAACGACAGCGCATTGCTATTGCCCGAGCAATCTTAAAAGACGCTCCGATCCTTATCCTCGATGAAGCGACATCTGCGCTCGACAGTGAAAGCGAGAAACTCATCCAAGACGCGCTTCAAAAGCTTATGAAAGGCCGCACCTCGATCGTCATTGCCCACCGCCTATCGACCATCGCTAAGCTCGACCGCATCATCGTGCTCGATAATGGCACTATTGTCGAAGATGGCACGCATGCCAATCTCTTGAAGCAAAAAGGTATCTATGCCAGCCTGTGGAATCACCAAAGCGGCGGCTTCATCGAAGAGTAGGTGAAGTTCTCTTCACTAGATGCTTGTGCTTGCGTTTGATATGATCAGCTCTATAAGATAAGGGAGAGGAACTATCATGCCACGAATACCCACCACCGAACAACGCGTTGACGCACTGACCGCGCTCAGTGACCGTCTCTACCCTGCCGTCGATCAGATCGTCGATGGTGAGACGCGCGCGCGCCGCACCGTACGACTCGGCACGAGAGTTGTCGCTCAAACGCTCGAAGAGACTTTTGGCACGGGGACAGCCGGCAACATATGGCACGGCTTTCTTGTTCAAGAATTCCAGACCGCCGGAATCTCTGTAAGTGATGCTGAATACGACACATTCCCCCAGTACCGCGAGCGTACCCGGCAGTTACCTACTGATATAGTTATTCCGCCCGCTAATCGCAAACTTGATAAGCGCACTAACGAATACGCCGATGTGAGACGCGCCACCTTGGCACAGAATGGGACACTCGAAACTGATGCCTCACACGTCTTACACCTGGCTGGGCTCGCCCTGCCGCATGCGGCCGAGTATTACCCCGAGCTTGATCTTCGCAAAGTTGCTATTTATATTTTGATTCATGATTTTCTTGAAGCATATGTCGGCGACGAAGCGTCGTTCGGGTTAACTGACGCGGAAAACGCGGAAAAAGCAGCTCGTGAAGCGGCAGCCTTCCCAGAGTTTGAAAGAGAATTAGGTGGTGATTATCCAAAGCTCGTCAAGCTCGTACATGACTATGAAAACCTAGCCGATGATGAAGCGAAATACGTCAAGACATTTGACAAACTTGACCCAGGCTTTACTCAATTTGCAAATGACGGCCACCAGCTCAAGGTAAAATATAATATCAAAAGCCGGCAAGAACACCTCGAGAAAGCATCCCTGACTACCAATCGTATGACAGCGTATAATGCGCCATTTTCACTCGTCATGAAAGACCGTGAAGAATTGATGCACCGCATCGGGCTGGTCACTTGGCCTGAATCTGACTAATCTCTTTGTTTAGAACAAAATAGCGGAACACATTGGTTCCGCTATTTTTTAGGTAACGTATACTTTTTTATTAGCGTCAACGTTTAACTACTTCGACTCGTCCTGAGCTTTGTCGCCTGACTTTGTTTCAGCGTCCTGAGCATCTTGCGGTGTATCACCACCATTTTCAGCTTCGACTTCTGCTTCCTCTTCCGCGTCGCCACCAGCGGCATCGTTCTTAGCCTGGAGTGCGCTCGGTTCGTAGACATTGGCGATCACGAGGTCGAGATCTTGTTCCATGTCAGCAAATTCGACACCTGTTGGCAGTTTGATATCTGCAACGGTAATCTTGTCGTCAGTGCTAACAAGATGCGCAATCGAAAGTTCGATAGACTCGGGAAGATCGGCTGGCTTCGCTTTGACTTCGAGGTGTTCAATCGCTTGCAGCACAACCAGTCCAACTTTTTCTGCTTCGCTTTCACCCTGGCCGACTAGTACAACTGGTACTTCAGTCGTAATGACATCGTTTTGCTTGATAGTGTGGAACGCAACGTGACGTAGTTCGTGACGCACTGGGTCAATATCAATATCCTTGATGATAGCCAGTTTCTTTTTGCCATCAATCGTTAGGTGTACCGGCGAGTGCTTACCGGCAGCATGGGCTATCTTGAGCGTCTCAACCATTGGTGATTGGGTTGAAACAGGAACATCCTGGCCGCCATAGACGACACTTGGCACAAGACCTTGATCTCGTAATTTCTTTACTTTTTTACCTTGAAGCTCTCGCTTATCTAGTTGCAGACTGAGTTTATCTCCCATCTCTCTCCCTTTCTTAGTGGATACCTTTACGGAAATAGTTAATCGTTTAATTATATCAGAAAATGACCTGTTATACTAGTAATACAAATGGAAGCACTACTGAACTTTATCGTTGAATTTGGCTGGGTAGCAGTCATGATTGTTATCTTTGCCGAGTCTGGCCTGATGGTTGGTTTTTTCTTGCCTGGCGACAGCCTGCTATTCGTGGCTGGTACTTTGGTCCAGCGTGAAGTATTTCACATTAACCTCGTCGTATTTATCGCCTGCCTGATTGTGGCAGCAATCCTTGGCAATAGCACTGGCTATCTGCTCGGTAGACGCTTCGGGCGCAAACTATTTCGAAATCCAAACAGCCGGTTCTTTCGCCAAGAGTATTTAGCACAGGCCGAGGAATTTTATGAGAAGAATGGCTCAAAAACGATTGTTTTGGCCATGTTTGTGCCGATTGTCCGAGCTTTTTCACCTGTGGTTGCTGGTATCGCCCATATGCGTTATCGGACTTTCTTAGCATTTAATATTCTCGGAGCAGTCGTATGGGTATCGTCATTTACCCTGCTTGGCTACTTTGCAGGCGGCATCATTCAGAAACTCGGTATCAATATAGAAATAGCAACATTGGTGATTATTTTTCTATCGCTACTACCAGGAATTATTCACTTGCTTCAAAAACCTGAGACTCGGGCGAAAGTACGCCACCGAGCAAAACGTCTAGTACGTCGTCAGAAATAACCGAACGGTTGAAGGCATTCACAAGCAACACTTATTTAGATCATCTGCTTTAGGTATTGCCCAGTATACGAATCTTTTACTTTCGTAATGGCTTCGGGCGTGCCTTCAGCCACGATCGTACCACCGGCCAGTCCGCCCTCGGGCCCCATGTCGATGACGTGATCTGCCGACTTAATGACATCGAGGTTGTGTTCGATAATAATCATACTGTTACCGCCCTCTACGAGCTTCTGTAAAATACCAAGCAGACGTTTGACGTCGGCACTGTGCAGACCTGTGGTCGGTTCATCTAAAATGTAGAGGGTTTTGCCGGTGGCTCGACGCGACAGTTCACTGGCGAGTTTGATACGCTGGGCTTCACCACCGCTAAACGTTGTGGCTGGTTGGCCGAGGTGAATATAGCCTAACCCAACATCAACCAGCGTATCGAGTTTACGAGCAATAGTCGGGATGTTTTCAAAGAATTTTGCGGCTTGCTCTACTGTCATTGCTAGGACATCACTGATGGTAGCATCTTTGTATTTGATTTCCAGCGCTTCGCGGTTGTAGCGTTTGCCGTGACAAACGTCACAGGTGACGTAGACATCTGGTAAAAAGTGCATTTCTATCTTAATAACGCCATCGCCCTGACAATTCTCACAGCGGCCACCCTTCACATTGAAACTAAAGCGTCCGGCTTTGTAGCCGCGTACATTGGCTTCCGGCGTGCCGGCAAACAATTCACGAATTGGCGTGAAAACGCCAGTGTAGGTCGCTGGGTTCGAACGCGGCGTACGGCCAATGGCTGACTGATCAATGATAATCGCTTTGTCTAAATGATTAATACCCTCAATGTTTTCGTGAGCACCCGGCACTGCTTGGGCGCGGTGCAGCCGAGCTGAGAGCTCTTTTGCCAAGATGTCATTGACGAGCGTTGACTTGCCCGAGCCCGATACGCCACTGACAACCGTGATGACGCCGAGCGGAAAGGCTACATCGATGTTCTTGAGATTATTCTCGCTGGCACCACGAACAATCAGCCGACGATCAGCAGTAATAGTTCGTCGTTTCTTCGGTGTGTCAATTTTCTCCAGCCCGCTCAGGTAGCGGCCAGTCAGACTATTTTTATTGGCCGCAACTTCGGCTGGAGAACCTGAGGCCATAATCTCACCACCGTGGATACCGGCACCAGGCCCGATATCCAGCAGGTAATCTGCAGCACGAATCGTGTCTTCGTCGTGCTCCACCACAATCACGGTATTCCCTAAGTCTCGCAGGTGTTTTAGAGTCGCAATCAATCGATCATTATCGCGCTGGTGAAGACCAATCGACGGCTCATCGAGCACATAGAGCACGCCCTGTAGACCCGAACCAATTTGCGTTGCCAAGCGAATACGCTGAGCTTCACCGCCAGACAAAGTGTTGGCCGCGCGGGATAGTTCGAGATAGTTAAGCCCGACATTACTCATAAAGCCAAGTCGGTCGTTGATTTCTTTCATGATCTGACGAGCGATGAATAGCTCTTGGTCGGTTAATTTCAGTTTAGTCGTGAACAGATCGAGCGCATCATCCACACCGAGATTACAAATATCCATGATGTTGAGACCGTGCACAGTAACGGCTAGCACAACTGGCTTCAAGCGGGCGCCACCACAGGCGTGACACTGACGTTCGCGCATGAAACGCTCAATATCTTTTCGCATAAACTCACTGTCAGTTTCTTTGTGGCGGCGTTCGAGATTTGGGATCACACCCTCGTAGGTCGACTCGTAGTTACGGCCACTGCCGAGTTCCACAGTATATTTCTGGCTACCAGTCCCATAGAGCACTTTTTCGAGATCCTCTGGCGATAATTCTTTTACCGGCACATGGATACTAAAGCCGTGCTGCTCAGCCACCTTAGCCAGGCGCTTCATATACCAGGCGTCGCTATTGACACGGTTGTACGGCCGGATAGCGCCTTCAGAAATGGTCAGATTCGGGTTGAAGACCAGACTGGGATCGACTTCCAGTCGGCTGCCAAGCCCGGTGCAGACTGGGCATGCACCTTGTGGTGCATTAAAACTAAACAGTCGTGGCTCGAGCTCGGGGATGTCTTCGTTTGGGTGATCGACACAGGCATAGCGCTGGCTGAAAGTGACAACGTTATCGGTATCAGCCGTCAGAAGCTCCACCACGCCGCTGGCAAGTTCCAGTGACTGTTCGACCGACTGCGTAATACGACTAACTATGTCGGCTTTCATGACGATACGGTCAACGACGATTTCAATATTGTGTTTGTAGTTTTTATCCAGCTCGGGAAATTCGTCGAGCGAATAAACGACGTTGTCGACGCGTGCCCTGGCAAAGCCGGCTCGGCGGTACTGCTCGGGAATGTGAGCGAATTCGCCTTTTTTGTCTTTTACGATCGGCGCTAGAATGAAGAGCTTCGAGCCTTCTTCAATTTTCATAATCTCATCGATGATGGCCTGCGAGGTCCGTCGATTCACTTCCTTGCCACACTTCGGACAATGCGGCACGCCAACACGAGCAAACAAGAGGCGCAGGTAGTCATAGATTTCGGTCACGGTAGCCACGGTCGAGCGTGGGTTGCGGCTGGTTGATTTTTGATCAATCGAAATCGCCGGGCTCAAACCCTCAATTTGGTCAACATCCGGTTTTTCCATTAACCCCAAAAATTGACGAGCATAGCTCGACAGGCTTTCGACGTAGCGTCGTTGCCCTTCGGCGTAGATCGTGTCAAAGGCTAGGCTCGATTTTCCCGACCCGCTGAGGCCCGTAATGACGACTAATTTATCCCGTGGTATCTCAACAGAAATATTTTTTAGGTTGTGCTCACGGGCACCAGTAACTCGTATAACCTCTGACATAGTCAGTCCATTATACGTGTTTTTGGTATTTTATTCCAGTGGGTAGAGGTACGGCTATTCGTTATCGTACTTTGCCATGACATACATCGTTCCGCCATCAGTGAGCACATACGAAGAACAGTTAAGTGACTTACCTGTTGGCTTTGATGATGCATTCTCGAAGTAGGCGACGAATACAGCGTACCCGCCTTTTGCAGAGTCACATCCTGCGTAGCCTGCTGCGTATTTGTAATATCGGTAACGATATGTGGAGTTATTGGTTGGATCCGTAGGCTTCTTTGAAATATCTAGATACTCCATGAAGTTCGAGGGGTCGGTGTACGTCGATTCCCAGCCACCCTCTGAAACTCCTGGCGTTGCCGTAGGATAGACACTATTGGTGGTTCGATATATCTCCAAAGCCTTATTGAGAGTTGAAATGTCTTGCGCACGCTGGGAGTCGCGGGCACGAGATTGTATGCCATTGTAGGCAACAATCACTATAGCCGCTAATATACCGATGACAACAATAACAATAAGAAGTTCGACTATCGTGAAACCGCTTTTGGTTTTTCGCATGGTTTAACTATATGTTAAACCTCACCGGGAAGCAATTACGGGAATATGCTTATGATTGCATAAGTTTGACAAAAGGACTATATTACTGAATAAGATTACATCCGAGGTGCTCAAATCACATGCGTAAAGCCACTATTATTTTCAGCCTGAGCCTTTCCCTACTCATCATCGTAGGGCAATTTGGCGTGTGGGATTCTCTACTACTTTTCTTGCTTGTCGGTACTGTCCCTGGTACAAACTTCTCGCTATCACCCATTGCTATGCTTGTCGGCTTTACCGTCCTTGCCGGAGGCGTCGCACTCGCTATCGCCATCCGGAACGAACCAGCACCGCAGCCATCAAAAAAAACACTGCCCAAGAAACGCTACAGCCGAATCTAGTCGTCACTAGCCGGGATAACACTCTCCGCCCACAGTTGAAGTTCCTGCAACAGGAATTTCTTATTCTCATCACTTGTCGTGGCTAGCCGCTGGAGCGACTTCATGAAATCCGGTAGCTGCTGGACGACGCGCTCGCTGCGCCATTTTTCCCACTGAGCCGATTCATCTTCGCTGAGTACACTCGAAAAATTGCGGGCTTTGTAGTGCAAAAGAAGTGGTGCTAGCCGTTCGTCACTAAAGTCAGGATGAAAATCTGCAAGCTCACGTTCGCCCGTGTTTCGGACGGTCTCCACTCGCAGCCTATCTCGATCAACTAAGAAACCATCGTATAACTGCGCTTCGGGTTCTGGTGATTTCTTAAATTCTGGACGGTTTTCGAACAGGCTGCGGATGTTCTCGGCAAAATGCGGGGCACTCAGTAGAGTCGTTTTGTGTTTTTCAATCGTCGCTTGGTCGAGCTGAATCTTTTTCCAGCCATCTTCTTTTTCAAGAACAGGTGTTGGTGCCACAGCCGGCGCACGATTGTACTGCAGTTCTTTGACTGGCAGCTTTTCAAACCCATCGGCCTGACGCTCTTCCCAAGTCGCATATAGTTTCATGGCTAAATCCTTAGGGGAAAGATCGGTGAATGAGCTTGGGTCGTAACGCAGATCGTAAACCACAACGTTACCATTCTTCCCGGCCGTCAATGGAAACGCTACTGTCGTTTTATCATACTCTGCATCGTAGCGTCCACTGGTGTAGACGAAGGGTTTTTTCACATCGAGATTCACTAGTTGTTTGACTTTGTTTTTATCACGCATCTCGAGCAAGTAGTCATACAGTTGTGGCTGTTTTTGTTTGATTAACTTCGAAATAGCAATGAGCGCCTCCACGTCAGCCAGTGCGTCGTGAGCATTCAGGTGATCGATCCCGTTAACCTTAGTGAGGAGCTCTAGACGGTTGGTGGCTTTGCCCTCTTTGTCGACAGGCCAGACAATGCCGTCGGGTCGAAGTGCTCTGGTCATCCGCACCACGTCAAGCAAGTCCCAGCGCGAGCGGCCATCCTTCCACGACCATTCATACGGGTCGTAGAAATTGCGCCACAGAAGATGACGGATGAATTCATCGTCAAAACGGATATTATTGAATCCAACCGCAATGGTATCAGGCGTAAACACGTCTTCTACGAGAATCTTGGCAAATTCAGCTTCGCTGTGGCCGTCAGCCTGGGTCTGTTGCGGGGTGATCCCCGTCACCATGATCGCTTCTGGGCTCGGCAACGTATCGTCATTTAGTTTTACGAGCAGGTTATACGGATCACCGATAGGTTTGAAACTCATGTCGGTGCGAATACCGGCAAATTGCATAATCCGCGCATCACGGGCACTGAGTCCCGAGGTTTCAAGGTCATAGAAGAAATAGGTTTTGGCCATTACGTTCATTATAGATGGTAAGGGGTTCTTTTCCAAAAGAACACCCTATTTACCGATAGTTGTATCTTGCCGATTAGCGCGGATGGATGCAAAGACAGCGCTTCCGATGAAGACCAGTCCGATTGATCCTACAAGTATCTCGGGTAGTTCAATATGCGCTAGTTTAAGGAACATGATGGCCGACAGACAGGCAATTGCCCAGTGGGCTCCGGACTCAAGATAGCGATACTGCAGTAATGTACCCTTTCGCACCATGTAGATCGTCATGGTTCGCACCCACAAGGCGCCGATACCCAGACCAGCCATAATGATAACGATATTACTCGTCAATGCAAACGCTCCGACGACCCCATCGAGCGAAAAGCTCGCATCAAGCACTTCGAGGTACAGGAACGAAACGAAGGCTGCCCAACCAATTTGTTTCTTCATGACATTCTTTTTATTGACTCGCTCCATGACGAGCGTGATGGTGTGCAAGAATAGAAAAGTCAGCGCCCCGGCCACCAGTGCCGCCATGACTCGTTCCCGATCGGCTGGATCGGTGATAAAGAAGACCGGTACAAAAAACAGCAGTGTCACCACATACTTAGCCGACGGAATAACTGCTAGGCCGGCCAGGAGTTTCTCGGGCCACTTCAGCCAAAAATGCCTGCGGCCGGTTTCTGCGAAGAAAAACAGTGCCACCATAAGCAAGAAAATACCACCAAAGCCATTAATCACAGGGGCGATGTCGTGCAGATAGTTACCGTAGGTATCCGGGTCGTCGATAGCGAGTTTCAGCACATCCATAGAACCAAGCGGCGTCACCGCTGCCACCAGCGCAATCGGCAGTGCAAAGCGGACGGCAAAAACAGCAATCAAGATGCCGACAGTCATGAAGAGCCGCTGCCAAAAGGGCGACATCTTGACGAGCACACGGCTATTAACGACAGCGTTATCGGCACTAAGTGTAATCTCGAGCATGCTCAGTACTACCGTAATGAAGAAAGCTGCCAGCCCCATTTTCCAGCCAATCAGCGTCCAGATACCGATGGTGATGAGCAGTTCTGGCCAGTAGTGTTTGATGAGTTGCTTCATACTAGCGCTGTTCTATAAACGTAAATTCCTGGTCGCCAATCCGAATAGTACTGGTCCCCTCGGCGCCTTGGCGACGGAGTTCGTGACTGATGCCCATTTTTTTCATAATATCGCGCAGGCGATTCAGACCCTCGAAGTTGTTAAAATCAGTTCGTCTAGCAAACTTTTCGATCTTGTGACCCGTAACCCGAAAGATACCAGCTTCTTTTTCTACTTTCCATGACAGCGCCTCATGATGATCACCCAGGCGAATCACCGGCAGGCTATCTTCGCTCTCGATCAGTTTCTCGGTCGTCTCTTTGGCTCGCTTCACCACTTGGGCGTGCAGTTCACGCAGAACTTCCTTGATACCCTTGTGGGCACTCGATGAGATGGCAAAGATCGGCGTCTTGCCGACGACTTTCTTTAGATCTGCCATTTGCATAGCCACAATGTCATCATCAACGCCATCCGTCTTGGTCAGCGCTACCACTTCTGGTCGATTCAGAAGCTCCGGGCTATAGCTAGCAAGCTCCAGTCGAATGGTTTTATAGGCCGCTGCCACATCGTTGGTGTAGACGTCGATAAGGTGAAGGAGGACGGAGGTTCGCTCCACATGGCGCAAAAACGCGTCACCCAAGCCTTTGCCGACACTGGCACCCTCAATTAATCCTGGGATATCAGCGATCAGTAGACTCGTTTCATCAATATCCGCCACACCGAGGTTTGGCGTCAGAGTCGTAAAGGCGTAGTCGGCAATTTCCGGCGTCGCGTTACTGACAACGGAGAGAAAGGTAGATTTACCAGCGTTCGGAAATCCAACTAATCCGACGTCAGCAAGTAGCTTCAGTTCCAGCTCGGCTTCAAAGATTTCACCCTTTTCACCCAGCTCAGCCATGCGCGGTGTCTGACGAACCGACGATTTAAAGTGAGCGTTACCAAAGCCGCCATCACCGCCCACTGCTACAATGTGCTGCTCGCCGTCGTGCGTCAGGTCGGCAATCACCACGCCGTCGCGCTTGATGACTGTCCCGACTGGCACTTTCACGATCAGGTCTTCACCCGAGCGGCCAGCTCGATTTGTTTTCGAACCGTTGGCGCCGTTCTTTGCCTTCAGCTCTGGCTTGTAGCGAAAGTCCAGCAGGGTATTGAGATTCTCGGTGGCCTCGAAGACGACATCACCACCTTTGCCACCAACACCACCGTCCGGGCCGCCCTTGTCGACATAAATTTCGTGACGAAAACTAACGGCTCCATCACCGCCTTTGCCCGCTTGTACAAGAACTTTCGCTGTGTCAACAAACATACTTCCCTTACTATACCAAAATCGCCCCTGTTTTCACAGGGGCGATCCAAGTTCTATCAGTTCATTCTAGTGAATGAAGTTATAGTTTGCAGCTTGGCCAGCCGAGAGACTACGCGATGATATGACGTTATAACCTGCGTAGTTCATTTCACTCACCGTGATATTACCGGCACTATCGACACTTTCGACAACTGCCACGTGTCCATAGCCACCACCATTTTGCATGATAGCACCTGGTTCAGGTGTGTTATTGACTGCGAAACCGGCTGAACGTGCGCTTGATGCCCACGCTGTGGCGTTGCCCCAGAAACTACCAATTGGGCGGCCTAGCTGTGCACGACGCTCATAAACGTACCAGGTACAGTAGCCGGGTGCGTAGCGGTTACCAGCTGAGGCAAGTGCACGGTTGGCACTAACGCCATAACTTGCTGAAGCATACGTAGCACGTGGTGCCACGTAACCAGGGCGTTCGGTTTCAGGCAGTGCGCCACCTGGGATAACAATCCGGGCGCCAGCGGCAATACCACTGATTTCTAGGTCGTTAAATGCGACGATACGATTCGCGTCAGCCGCATACTTGCTGGCTAGCGAAGCAACGGTGTCGCCGGCCTTTACTGTATAGACGATACCGTCAACAGGAGGAATAGCCAGTTGTTTACCTGGTTCAAGGGCATCAGACGTCAGGTTATTGGCCCACTTAATAGTCGTCGCTGAAATACCGTACTGGGCAGCAACCGCTTCCACGGTGTCACCGGCTTTGGCCACGTAGGTCTTAGTGTCTCGTGATCCAGCCGTTGGTTGAACAATCTGAGGTTTACTAATCATCGTGTCGTCGGTTTGAGCCAGCTCACTCTTCACAGAGAGTGACACTGAAAGTTCAGCGACGTTTGGTGCAATCGGCAGATTGGCACGTTCAGCAATGTCACCGGCAACTGAAGTCGCGATGACTTGGTCAACAGACGGTTGAGTCGTGGTGATACTTTCGGCTGAAGTAGTTTGAGTAGCATTAGCGGCAACCGCTTCAGTTTTCTGAGGTGGTTGATAACCAATAGCAACAAGAGTGATAACTAGGAGAAATACTCCGACGTATGAAGCCAATGCAACGGGTTTTGGAAACCCTTTTCTTTTTGTGCTCTTTCTGTGTTGAGCGAACAAGTGCTGTCTTAATGCAGCGGTTGATCCGTCGGACGAACCGACGTTCATGGTTTGGTTACGAATTATCGTTCTCCTGCCGCTCGGATTACTCTCGAGGGCGTCTACCGTACTTTGTCTTTCTTCTCGCATGTTGGAACGGGGTAGTTGTCGACCATTTCATTAGTTAATATTTAGCTTTTAAAAAGTTCTCTATCATTACCCGTGCGACATTTTTGGTAGGCTCATTCAGTGACTCGTCTATCCCACTCGCGGCCAGATGTAACACCTAACTGAGTAGCCGAGCACGCTAAATGTGCTGATATTCATTGTATAGACTATTGCCAAAAATGTCAATTTATTTTATTAAATGCAAATTTGTCAAGTTCTTAGCCTGCGCAGCCAATTTGACAGTGGTTTTTAATGTTAGCTTCGTGTTCAGCTTCGGTATGTGCAAAATACGTTACCCCGTCATCCCCTGCCAAAAAATACAGATAATCGCCAGCGGCAGGATGAGCTACGGCCTTCAAAGCCCCAAGGCCGGGTACAGAGATAGGACCTGGCGGCAGTCCGTGCACCACTCGAGTGTTGTACTCCGAGTCCTGAAGGGGAGAATCGACAAGGTTGAAGCGTTTGGCGGCGTACTTATAGGTGACGTCAGAGCCCAGCACAATACCCTCTCTGAGGCGTTTTAAGAACACCTGAGCCACTTGCGCCTCGTCGGCCTCACCACGTACCTCTCGCTGTATGATAGAGGCTAGCGTGATGCCCTGGTAAAGATTCAGGTCTTGGGCCTTAAACCCATCAATTAGCTTCTCATCGGTAATCACCTGGTAATATTCATCGAATGTGCGCGCCAAGACCTCCTCTACAGAGGCGGAGGTTGAGAAATTATAGGTTTCGCCGTAAATATAGCCCTCGAGATCAGCAGAGGTTGGTTTATCGGTAAACAGGGCGTGATCATAAGTCTTTTCAAGCGCCGCGTCCACCTCCGCAGGGCTGTACCCTGCGCCGAGTAACACCTTACGATTTTCAGCGAGCGTGGCGCCTGGCAGGAAAGTAAGCGTAAATTCATCGGTTTTCCCCGTCACTAAATGCTCAACGATCCTGGCAGTTGACTCTGCCGGTGACAATGAATACGTACCTGCCTGAAGACGGTTCTGGGTGCCACCCAGTTTTGTGTACAACCGAAAGGCAATTGCACTCCGAATTAATCCCTTTTCAGCTAACTGTTCGGCGATCGTATCAGGCGATGCGCCGGGTTTAATCGTCAAGCGCACCCGACTGACATTGGCATCTGTCGATACCGGCTGCAACTGGTGGGTATACCAAGCGAGACTGGCCACAAGTATCGCCGTCAGAATAGCCAGCAGTGCACCAGTGATAATAAAAAACCACTTTTTGCGAGATTTCCTTGGTGGCTCAACCACTAGGGCTGTCGCGGCCTCAAGTAGCGGTTCGACTGGTGGAGCTTCGATACGATGCTCGACTGGTACTTCCTGAGCCGCGCGAGGTTTCGGTGGTCGTTTCACGGGGCGAATATCGTTCATGAGTAATGATCCTCGATATAATCTTGCAAAATGATAACGGCCGCTTCGGCATCAATATCGCCCCTGGTGTAGTTACCGCCGCGAGCTTTGAGCCGTTGCTCGGCCATAACGCTCGTCAGTGACTCGTCCTGGAATACTACTTCATCAGCGAGATCGGTCAGCTGAGCGGCGAATCGTTCGACGTACGCCGTCTGGGCAGTCGCCTCACCTGATTGGTTGCGCGGATACCCCACGACAATAATGCTAGCTTCTTCTTTAACCACAATTTGAGCGATTTCTTTGATCTCGCTGCCGTCCACCTCGATCGCTCCAAATGGAATGGCGATTTTGACGGACGTATCAGCCACCGCTACGCCGATGCGTGCTTCGCCGACATCAAGCGCTACGATCGTCGTCTTATTTTTGCTCATTTAGTTTAAATTCTATCGTAATTCGCTTAGTGTCGTTCGGCACGCTACGTACCCAGAATGGCCAGAACTTAGTATCAACGTCGTCGACACCTTGAATCGCGCCAATATCCGCCTGAATATCGCCGTATTGTTTGCCCTTAACCTTCTCTTTGATGTCGTCATCGTTGATCTTGGGGCCGACTTTGCCGTTTGCGACCAGGCGAGCCTTGCTGCCAGCAGCGTCGGTAACAAAGTCGGTGAAGCTGGCTGCCTTGGCACCATTGTCGTAGACGCGTTGATTTGGCTGATCAGAAATCTCTTCTTTTACTGCTGCGTCGAGGTAGGTTGAGAGTTCAGACTCGGCCACGCCGGCCATTGAATAGGTTATCTCAGTGGTAAGTTTAGCTTTAGCGGTAGCTTCTTGGCCGACGGCTGGCGCCGAGACGGGGTCGCCTTTTTGGGCAACATAGCTCGTATCGATAACACGGACGTCCTTACCGAAAGCTGATTTGAGCTGTGCTTTCACGGCAGGATCTTCCTGTAAAGCTAGTTGTTCAGCTGCTTTTTGAACATCAGCGGCCGTAACGACCGTTACCATCTTTGTTACACCACCAGCAGTAGCGCCCACAAAGCTCGCTGAAATGCCCGACGGCGCACCGCTCACAGCACCCGTGGCAGCATTGTACTTCTCACCATTCTCGGCAGCCGTAACCGGAACATCGGCCCCAGTATAGTTATTAGTGTTCATTGTTACACTTTGATTCGTAATATATACGAGGCCGCTCGAAGACGACAGTTGCGTTCCAGCAGGAATGACTGTTCCAAGTTTACTAATAGAGTCAGTCGAGAATCGGACGGTACCGGTAGCTTTGGATCCAACATCTTTTTGGCCGGTTGCATCAAACTCTACCGCCTGTGATTTCTTTTGTTCTTGGCGGATTGATTTTATTACGCCCGCACTGAAACTAGTGGGGCCTGTTTGATTGAGCGTGACGGTCTTGCTGACATTTTCAGTTGAAGTACGAGCGGTAATCACGACAGTGGCATGGGCTGCGAAGAATATCGCCCAGATAAGGAAAGCGACGCCAAGGACGCCAGCGCCAATGCCAATGAATAATTTCTTACGGAAAGAATCGAAGTTCGGCACGCGTGAGCCATTCCTAGCTTTTGGTGGACGCGGTGGCGTGCCCCCTACTGGTGGGGTTGCCTTGGTACTCGCCAGCAAGCCGGCGGCAGCTTTGTCGGTTTCAGTATCGTCATCGCTCGACGATGCAAAACGAGCATGGTCACCAACGGGCAGGTCGGCGCCATCGATCACATCGTCACCATCGTCAATTTCGAGAGCGGCGATTTCTGGCAGCTCGGGTTTGCTCTGGAGGTTTTTCGCGACCGGCAATTTAGCTGCTGCCGCGAGGGCGATGAGGGCTTGGTTGTTGGTAATCAGTACCAGATGTTTATTGGCATTGTGGGCAGCGCGATCTAAAAGACGCAAATTGACAGCACTCTGAAGCATCCCAACACGTTTAGGTGGGACAAGGGCAACGACCTTTTCTTTGCTGTCTTTGAGCTTGCCAATAACAGCGGTGATATCGTCGTCAACATCGATGTAGATTACGTCTTTATTCATGTTTATATCCGAAGAATGCGATTTAGTTTTTCCTTGATAGAATCGTTCTCGCTACTCCCTACTATTGTATCATAGCCAACCCTGAGGAGACCCATGGCGGTGATGAAGGTATGGTCGTTGGCTTTACCGGTAGTATCGGTGATGCCGACCACTTCGGATGGTGAAATGTGATGCACACTTGGCCGCTTGGTAAACGGCAAATCTTTGTACCAATCTTCAGTTTCAAGTGCAGTCACGAGCCGCTCCAGGCTAGCGCCACCACCACATAGTAGAATACGGTTCGGCAGGTGGTCGACTGAATCAAATTCACTTAGCGCTAGCTCAACGCCGGCTAGCCAGACTTCAAGTGTCTTGTCGATGGCTTTCTCGGCTTCCTTTTTAACGCTTGGTTTGATTTGCTCGTGGCCGAGGTTGACCTTCAGCTTCTCGGCATCTTTGTAGGTTAGATCCATCTCGCTGGCAATGGTGCGCGTAAAGCTACGTCCACCGATGCCAAACATCTTGGTGCCTTCGACACCACCGTCATTGACGACAGCAATGTCGGTCGTGCCACCACCAACGTCAGCCAGGATGGCTGTGAAGTTACTGCTGGCATCGGTTCCGAGCATGCTGCGACTGACAGCAAACGGTTCGGCAGCTACCGCTACCAGTTCGAGGGCCAGTTCATCAGCTACGCGCTCAAGGGCTCCGATGTGCACCATGGGAGCGAAGGCCGTATAGATCTGCACCGCCACGTCTTTACCCTGGAAACCGATAGGGTTTGACACTTTGTAGCCATCGATGTGAATACTGACGAGGGCGGAGTTAACGAGCTTCACCTCGACCTCCTCATTGCCGGTCTCCAGCGCAATTTGATGTTGGGCTTTGACTTGTGCTCGCTCCTGTACTTTCTCGATGATAAATTCCATTTCGGCCACGTCGAGCGGGCGGTCGGGCTGGGGTCGGCGGTAACGAATGGTGTTCGTGACGCCTTTTACCAGTTCGCCAGCAATACCGATCACGGCTTTCTTCGCCTGCAGTCCTGCCTGGTCTTCCGCCTGAGATAGGGCGTCTTCGCAGTTCTGAACCACGCCAGAGATATCGGCGATTGCTCCTGAGTGCATATCACTGACCGATTGGCGCGATCGGCCGACGCCAACGATCTCGAGTGTCTCACCATCAAGCTTGGCCACGAGTGCTTTGACAAACTCCGTTCCGATATCGAGTCCAACGATATAGTTGCTGTCATCTTCCTTGAGTCGTACCGCGCGTAATTTTTCAAAAACCATAGTTGTATTGATTATATACTAATGATGCTTATGGTGGCAAAGGATTGAATATTATGTAGATATATGCTATAATAACTAAATGGCATATCGTCGAGGTGAACATCATTTTACGTCATTAGACTTCAAAGAAATCAGCGTCTTTAGTAGCGCTTTTCCTGTTGATCTATCAGACTCAACTACTCGCAAGACTGTGGCGAAGATACTACCCGAGAGTCTTGATGGAATCTTTCTGGCGAAGGGAGCAAGTGCAACCTACGAAACCACCCGCGGAAAGGGCGCACTGCCGCTACTACCACTCTCTGCTAGGATCGACCTCGAACGCGATAGCACCGATGATGAACGAAAAAGAGTTCACGAACATACGTACATCCTGAGCTCTCTTACAGATGATAGTCCACTTACCGCTGCCCACGTTCAACTGGATGTTGACGCTGGAACAGTTGGTGGCTTCTCTGTCACTTCACGCAACGAAACACGCACTGACTCACCTATTTATGAACTACGTGGCTATTTTGCCAATGCAGACAGGGGCGAGAGTGATGAAGACAGCGCCTTTGAGGTAACAAAATATACTGGCGATGATCAAGAATGGTCATACCTTGTTGATGAAGACATGGCTACGCAGTTTGTCAATGCCCTCGAAGAACGCCGAACTTGTCGATACTCTGACGGTAATTTGCAATCACAACTATTCAACTTGGTTGATGCGTCGAAAGATATTACCAAAACAGAGGCAGGCACGTACAGCCTAAACGATCACGACTCACTTGTACTTTCCATAGAGCGCACACAGCGCATACGGGCTGGTTTGGCGCGATCGACAGCATGGTCACTAATAATGAGGGAGACGACGACCGCAGCCGAGGGCATGAACGCCGCGCGAACCTTCACGCTCAGTTATGACCGATCGGAAACTCCACGATACACCGCCCAGCTAGATTACCTGGTTCGTGATGAGTATTTACAAACGACGCACAAGGATCGCGAATCCGACTACGAACAAATGTCGATTACATTCCGCGATAATCCCAATATTATTTTTGCCGCGCTTGCTCAAGCAGCTGCAAAATTACAAGAAATCTCCTTCGATTTTGATATCTAATCTAGATCAAGACAGCTTTGATGCGTCGGATGCCGGCGCTTGACGATTCTTCTTTTGTAATCTTAAACTTCTTGCTGTCTTCGAATAATTGTAAGGTGTGGTCAACGTGTGGACCACCACAGATTTCAAAGCTAAATGGCTTGTCTTCGCCGTCGGCTATCATAGAGTAGACCTTCACCGTGTCTCCGTAGCGATCGCCGAATTGGCCGAGCGCGTGCTTTTCTTCGCGGGCAACAGCCGTTGGATATTCAGCAAAACTGATCTTGAGATCCTTAGCGATTTGTTCGTTGACGATTCGTTCGACTTCGTCGAGTTGCTCGCGAGTGACTTTTTCAGGGTGTGAAAAATCAAACCGTAGCCGCTCTTCGGTGATATTGCTGCCGTGTTGCACCACATGATCACCCAGTACATCGAGCAGAGCTTGGTACATCAGATGCGTCGCGGTATGGTATTTCTTATGGATCAAATCTTGCCCACCAAGACCACCCTTGAAGGTACCTTTGGCTGCAGTTTGTGAACGTTCACGTTGCTCGCGCATCTTGTCATCGAACTCTTCGTGCCATTTTTCAGATAACTTGATGTCTTGTTTGTAGGCTTCTTCAGTGGATAGTTCAACAGGAAAACCATAGGTATCATATAGCTGAAAAATATCATCGCCGGTTAGGTAAATCTTGTCGCTGTGCCTTTTTTGCTCAATGATATTGCCCTCTACTGATGTGGTCGTAGCTAGTGGATTCATGAGTGCAAGTTGTCGCAGACCTTTACGAAGCGTCTGACGAAAGGCTTTTTCTTCCTTGATAAGTACGGCGATCACGTTGTCGCGGCTTTCAGCGACTTCCGGAAAATCATTGTGATATAGATCAGCAATGACCGGCACAATTTCTTGCATGAAATTCTGCTCAACACCGAGGTCGAATGCTTTCACCATGGCGCGGCGGATTAATCGACGCATTACATAGCCTTGCTGTTTATTACTCGGTATGCAGCCATCGACAGCCAGGAATGTGGCGGCACGCAGATGGTCGGCGATCACACGCATACTTTCTGTGTGGCTTTCGTATTTTTTGCCACTGAGAGTCTGGAGCTTTTCGATAATCGGCCACATCACACTGATCTTAAAAACATCAGGGTCATTAATAGCCGCGGCGGCAATTCGCTCGAGGCCGGACCCGTGATCGATATTTGGTTTTTTGAGTGGTTCAAATTTGCCGTCCGCCACTTTGCGATACGCCATGAAAACATTGTTGCCGATTTCCATGAAGCGACCGCAGTCACAGTTCGGGTGACAATATTCGCCGTACTCTGGGTTGTGCGGCGTGCCAAAATCGTAAAACATCTCACTGTCCGGGCCACACGGATCACCAACTGGCGTCGTTTCGGGTCCACCGTTGCGGCTCCACCAGTTTTTGCTACCGTCGTAATAAAAGATTCGCTCGCCGTCTCTGATGCCACGTGCGTAGCCATCTGCTTCTGAGCCAATTTCAGCCTCACCGTTTGATAATTGCTTACTCGCGAATAATTTTTGCCAGACCTCTGCGGCTTCTGTGTCTTTCGGAATGCCATATTCGGGTGCACCGATAAAACATGTCACGTAGAGTCTTGCTGGATCAAGCTGCACAACTTCGGTCAGAAATTCCCACATCCATTCGATTTGCTGGGTTTTAAAATAGTCACCCATGCTCCAGTTGCCGAGCATCTCAAAAAAGGTCGTGTGGCGATTATCGCCGATGTCCTCAATGTCTTGCGCCCGTAGACACGTCTGGCTGTCGACAATCCGTACGCCATCAGGGTGTGGTTCTCCTAGTAGGTAGGGGATCATCGGCTGCATGCCGCTACCAGTGAAAAGGGTGGTGGGGTCGTCTTTTAATACCAGCGGTGCGCGAGCAATGACAGCGTGTTGACGATCTTTAAAAAACTGCAGATAGGCGTTACGTATTTCTTGGGCGTTCATTGATGCTAATTATAACAGAGGTAAATATATCAGCCAACTATAGTAATCGTTCTTGCGCTTTCGTACCTAAGTACAATTCCCCACACCCCACCAAGCTGGCCATATATTTACGCCTCGTTTGCATGCTGCCTGAGTCTCATAAGATATAAGTATTCCGTATGAACTATTTGCATCAGCTCCTTTTACATACTGATAGGGTGTACTTGTATTTGGATCGACAGGCAACCGGACTATATATTGTGGAACAAGACTGGAACCAAGAGTCGATAAGGCACAGCCAACATCGTTTCCTCCGCACGGGTTGGGGTATACCCCATTATCAATTCTGTACAACTCAATAGCCTTCATCAAAGAACTGATTTCCGTAGTCCGGGATGTGTCTCTCGCACGTTTTTGTATGCCATTATACGCCACGATAGTGATCGCAGCCAAAATGCCGATGACAACAATCACAATGAGGAGTTCAACGATAGTGAAGCCTCGCCTACCCATCAGTTGTTGGTTCCTCCCAGGAAATTGTAGTAAGCTGGACCTACCCAGCCGTTATTTAAATTTCCGCTCACGGTTTCTAATCGCATGCCTGTGATGTAATTATTTGATGCATTGCCTTCAAACGCAGTGCTTGATAGTTTACGATATCCATAGGCGTACTGATAAACATCGTTGCCACTATTTTTAGGATCGGTGGGTAGTGAGCTAAGATATTTCGGCACTAATGCACTAGCCAAGCCTGCTATCGTGCATCCTCCCAATGCTCCGCCGGCTACATACGTTGTGCCACTACAGGTAGGGTAACCACCGTTATCGAGCTGGTACATAGCCAATGCCTTCTCGATCGCTTGCATTTCTACTTGGCGCTCACCGTCACGCGCACGTTGCTGAATGCCATTGTAGGCCACGATAGTGATGGCGGCTAAAATGCCGATGACAACGATGACGATCAAAAGTTCAACTATGGTGAATCCACGCTGCCGCTTATACTTAGCCCACATAATAGTTAGGATTATAGACGATGATATATAAGATGTCGATAAGCATAACTATAATTAAGGCAAACTAGGCAAGGTTGCGTGACAAACAGTTGTTTGGGTTTGCTGGTAGACAGATGTTGTCGTCGATCCCCCGACAGAAGGACAGCTGACCTGTCCTCTTAGGTAAAATCGAATACCTGCATTTTTCCCTCCACCTGTATATGCGTAGTACGCCCCTGAGTATTGCTTACCTCCACAATCCATACTTTGAGTACTCGGAGCAGGCAACATACCAGCGGTCGAGTTAAGCGCCGTTGTGAGCGGTGTATGATCTGATGCTCTACCACTTCCCTCACAGCCAGCGGCCGTATCGGTCATATTAGCACAGTAACTAACTGCGCCAAGACAGGGATAGTTATACTGTGGATACAGGCTATTATCACTCCCGTAAATAGTGAGAGCCTTTATGTATGCGGCTACTGAATTGGTTGTTTTGGCGTTCTCGGCGCGGGCAGTAAATCCACCGTAAGCGACGATCGTAATGGCAGCCAGAATACCGATGACTACGATCACAATGAGAAGTTCGACAATAGTGAATCCTTTTTGTTTTGCCCACGATTTCATAAGGGTATTGTAGCACAGGTATTATGCGAAACTATCTCTACAGAGATTGTAAGGACGCTATGCAACGCGTCATCTCCTCTTGTTGAGTTTTTGTAAAAGATTGCACACCGCCTATCCCGTCGCATGGCTGGTCCCCCCTCAGGAAGTACACAATTACTGCAGTCGTGCCAGTACTTGGTCTATAATATCCACCACTATACTGATTGCCCGCGCAACTCATTTTCTGACTACTCAATGTAGGCATCCCGCCACTAATGACATCTTTCATCTTTGTATCAAATGTTGCCTGTGCAGCTGCACCTCCGTCGCCTCCCGATGCCACACAGGTGTTTGTACCGCTTATGCGAGCACACGATGTGCCTATGGGGCCTAAACATGGAAATGCTGCTTCGATGGGATAATTTCCGTTTAGGGCTGCGTAGCTATGAATTGCCTTAACGTATTGCCCAACTCCTTGAATAGTTTTAGTATTTTCCGCCCGTACTTGAATCCCATTCAAAGCCATAATCGTAATCGCCGCCAAGATGCCTATCACAACAATCACGATAAGAAGTTCGACGATAGTGAAGCCCCGAAGACGAGCAATATGCATGTCATAAGCATAACCAATGTTATCAAAATCACCAAGTAAGAGACTGAGGTATTAGATAATTGCGCCCCCACATTGAGCGTTGCCATTCGATACGTATATGGCATCGTACACGTTATCAAGACCTGCGATATCTGGACATATGCTCACACCCTGCAATACGAAATAAACGGAGTGTGTACCACCACTATTGTCGTATCTGCCCCCTCTAGTCCATACACCACTGGCAGTTGTTTCCACTTTATTTAGCGATGGAATTGCGGCTTTGTTCCCCATATAAGGTTTTATAAGGTTTATAAATGCACTATTAGAAACATAAGCGCCATTACTCCAGCAAGCTCCGCCATCACCTTGATAGGTATCTATCTCCCCCAGACATGAAGTGCCACTTGGCCAGCCACCTGTCTCTACGTTGTACAGTTTTACGGCCTTTACCCAAGCGGTAACCGCCTGTACTGTTTGAGTATTTCTTGCCCTAGTCTGTACGCCGTTATACGCAGTGATGGTGATCGCCGCCAAAATGCCGATCACGACGATGACAATCAGAAGTTCGACAATAGTAAAGCCCGTCTGTTTTGCCCACGATTTCATGGGTTAATTGTAGCATAAGCGCCACATCCCCATACTGCCAACATGCGCTTGAAGCCCAGTTAAGTACAAGCTTGGTAACCCCAATACGCTATGCCCTGGTTCCCCGCACCCAGATGACAAACTGTTTTCGCCTCATAGCTTATGAGAACTGCGTATCTTCCCCATGTATCCTGACGGACGTATGAATAGTAAACTCCTACTTTGGGATCTGACGGTATAGTTGCTAGATAGGTTGGAGTCAAAACTGTCGAGAGATTCGACAATGCTGTTCCCGCGCCATCGGCTACTGGAGTACCGCCACTGATAGCTTGAGGATAACTGCCAGTATCAATTTTGTACATTTCTATCGCCTTTTGGACTGAACGAACATCACTTGTGCGCATAGAATCCCGACCTCGTTGCTGCACGCCGTTATAGACGGCGATAGTGATGGTAGCCAAAATACCGATCACGACGATAACGATAAGGAGTTCGACGATGGTGAAGCCTATTTGTTTTGCCGTTAGCTTCATACTTAAGCCTTTTGCATTCGTACGTTTTTAACCGATGGAAAGTTACCAGTTCCGTATGTTCCGTAGAACGCCAACATTGATTGACTAAACGTTAGATCCCAGACAGTAGGAGTAACTGTTACCGACTGGGTTACGTACGACGTAGTAACAGGAACACTGGCGCCGAAGCTATATCTCGCACCACTGCCGTTCTGCATGTAAACCTGCATGGTGTTCTGATTTGAAATGTTAGCCGACTTGATATCAAAGGTAATTTTGTAACTCACTAGTCCGTATTTATCTATCATCGGAGCGAGGTCAGAATACATCATAAACTCTCCCCCGCTATAGTTTTCTTTGTTTGATGAGTAGTAGAACTGTAACGCACTCAGTGAACCGATCTCATAGCTTGGCGGATTTGAACTATTATTAGCTACGTAGCGATAAGTAACCCCAGAGCCTGCTGGGATGCATAGATTTGTGGTTGCTGGTGATGGACACTCAGTGATCGAAACAGGATATGTGTTGCTATCCACCCTGAAAAGCTCTAACTTTTTTATAATATTAGCTACGTCAGACTGCGCGGATGCGAAAGAAGCACGATTTTGGATGCCGTTATAGGCCACGATGGTGATTGCTGCCAAAATGCCGATGACAACAATCACAATGAGAAGTTCAACGATAGTGAAGCCAGGTTGCCTATGTTTAGCCCACATATATTTCACACTTATCAGAAACCCTAACAAGTAGGGATGCCTACTCCCCACCAACCAGGGTTTACATTTACTCCCGACTTGCAGTCTGCCTTGATGGTGTAGTTTATATTAATTCCATATGATTGATTAGCCACCGGACCCCTCACGTAACCCATAAGTTCAGGCGAGCCAGGCAATGACGGCAGATATGCGGGGACCAAGAAGGCGGGTAAACCCGTGTAGCTACATCCACCATCATCCGCTCCGCATGGCGGATAAAAACCATTATCGGCACGATATAGCTCTAGTGCTTTCTTAACGTGGGCAAGAGCGCTATCCGTCTGGGAGTCTTTCGCCCTTCCCTGAATGCCGTTATATGCCACGATAGTGATCGCCGCCAGGACTCCGATCACGACAATGACAATTAGAAGTTCAACGATAGTGAAGCCAGGTTGTCTTTGCTTTTCCCACTGTTTCATAGAGTTATTGTAGCATAAGCCCTTAAACGACAATACCGCCGCCCAAGCAGACGTCGCGGTCATAAATCACCACCGACTGACCCGCCGTCACAGCCCGCTCGGGGTTGTGGAGCCTCAGGCTGGTACCCGAAAGGTTTGCCTTGACTAGCTTGGCGCGGTGGCGAACGCGAATGTCGTAATCACCGTCAACTGGACGATCATTAATCCAATGAATCTCGCTCAGTTCGATTGTATCCTTCCAAAGTGTCCTGTCGTTCAGATCGGTCGTAACATATACCTCATTTTTATCCATATCTTTGCCGACTACGTAGTACGGCAAGCCCCCGCCTACATCGAGTCCGTGGCGTTGACCAAGTGTATAGAAGATTGCGCCATCATGCCTGCCGAGTACTTTGCCGCTGGCTTTATCAATGATATTGCCCGGCACTTGCTCAACGTATTCGCTTAGAAATTCGCGAATGCCGATCTTTCCAACAAAACAAATCCCCTGACTGTCTTTTTTGGTAGCCGTCGACAGTCCTCGCTCCGCAGCCATGGCGCGTACCTGCGGCTTCGTATATTCACCAAGCGGAAATAGCGTACGAGCGAGTGCTTCGCCCGTCACTCGGTACAAGAAATATGTCTGGTCTTTGTTGGTATCGACGGCCTGCAGAAGCACGCCATCTTTAACCTGCGCATAATGCCCGGTAGCAATCATGTCGGCGCCGTCTTCAAGTGCCGCTTCCAAAAACAATTTAAACTTCACTTCTTGGTTGCACATAATGTCGGGGTTGGGTGTGCGACCATGTTTATATTCGTCGATCATGTAGTCGACGACTTTGTGTTTGTATTCTTTTTCAAAATCAAACACCTTGAAATCAATACCAAGCTG
>Ga0265292_1000932_pt1 | contig 30715 bp, 26 predicted proteins | sample Munlanlewell296A_FD_189080 | JGI IMG/M metagenome (GOLD analysis project Ga0265292, IMG submission 189080) | Leachate microbial communities from a municipal landfill in Southern Ontario, Canada - Leachate well 296A | ecosystem: Engineered > Solid waste > Landfill > Unclassified | place: Canada... | reverse complement strand
AAAAGCCGGCGGGTTTGCGATTTGTATTTATAACAACTATTTATATTTCATTGGCGGATATAACACTCCGTCATCAACAATGTACGACACGGTTTATTACGCAACAATAAAAACCAACGGCGATATCAGCAGTTTCACGTTGTTACCCACAAAAATGCCGGTGAAACTATTTGAACATTCAGTACTGGCATATAACGGATACTTATATATTGTCGGTGGCCATTTGGGCAACGCACAGGACTCTAACAAAATATACTATGCTAAGATAAATGACGACGGTAGTATCGGTAGTTTTTCTACCAACGTTAATAGTTTGCCGATAAACATATCGATGTTATCTTGTTTTTTATCAAACGGTTATCTGTACATTACCGGCGGGCATAATTATAGTACATCTTATGACTGCGTGTACTACGCTAAACTCCAACCCGACGGTAGTGTAGGAACAATAACCTTATCGCCACAATCAATTATCCCTAAAGCAACAGCCAGTCATCACACATTAACAACAGATACAGGATTCTACATCATAGGCGGGATGAATAGCCGCGGGTATAGTAGAAACGATTTTAGCGATGTGTCAAACAACATTTACTACTCAAGATTTACGTTTATGACAAGCACCTACAGCGTATCGCCGGTGTTTACGGTTGACATTCCTGACAACACACCTCCTGAAAAAGTGGAATACGTAAATGACGGGGTAAGCACTGACGTTGAGGTTTGGTATTCCACAAATTCGTTATCCGCAAACTGGGCTAAAGCCAACGATTCCGAATCGTGCGTAGCGAAGTACTGGTACGCGGTTGGAACAAGCAGCGGGGAAACAGATGTTGTTAGCTGGACTGACGTTGGGTTGTCGACCTATGTCGTGAAAACCGGGCTGAGTTTATCCTATACCACTACATATTACGTTTCTATTAAAGCAGAGAACAACGCGGGGTTGATAGGCGATATCACATCGTCCGACGGTATGTGCGTCATTGATGTCTCCATAGACAAAACCCCGCCGTCAATACCCGAGTATGTATGGGACGGTACCAGTTATGATATTGACATTACGTTGTCCACCACAACGTTGTACGCTAATTTCGGCAGGTCGTATGATAATGAAACCGGAATAACAAACTATTTGTACTCTATTGGTACTGTAATAGGAAGTACAAATGTTGTTAACTGGACGGACATAGGGTATTCAACTTATGTAGTAACATCCGGGTTTACATTATCTGTAGGAACAACGTATTATTTTAATTTAAGGTCTGTTAACAACGCAGGGTTACAAAGCGGTACACGCATATCCGACGGTATCTGCGTTATCGTACAAACGTCCACCCATGCAGTTCTTGACACTATTCCGCCGTTCAACCCGGAAATAACGTCAAATACCCATCCTAAACACGACGTAGCGTACGCGAATACTACTGCAATATTTACATTAAACATTTCTACGCCTGACGCGTCAGGAATTGCGAGTTACTATTACCTCGTTAACGGCAGCAGTTATACTCTGGTTACGCCAGAGAACGGTACAAATGTTGATTGGACCACTATAACATTGGCAACCCTGGCGGACGGTATTTGGTATATCCACACAATGGCAATCGATTCCGCAGGCAACTGGTCCGCAAAAAATACTACACACTACAAATTTATTGTACACCTCACTATAGACCCGTCGCAAGACGTAGCGCTAGTTTATTCCGATGGGTTAAAAATCGACATCCCTGCGGGTACGTTGACTAACAGCACAAAAGTGGACGTTACAAGGCCTAATATCGTCAATCTCCCGAGGATCACTAGCGACCCAAAGTTGAAAGATACAACTATAGCTGTAGAAATCCGTTTAGCTGACGGTACGCATGAACTGGGGAATGATATTACCATCACAATTCCGTACACAGACGAAGATATCGTTGGGTTGGATGAAAACAACCTGAAGTTGTTTTATTACAATGAAGTTAATAAAGGCTGGGTGTTAATTCCCGCGTCGAGCGTAGATAAAGTGAATAAGAAAATCATTGCAAAAGTTAACCACCTCACAACGTTTAAAGTAATGGAGTTTACCAGCGCAACAGAAGAAATTGAATCGTTGTCAAACTATCCCAACCCGTTCAAGCCCGTTGCGCCATACACAAAAATACATTATGTGTTAAAAACAGACGCCGATGTGGATATCCGCATTTACGACCTCACCGGAGAACTTGTGTGGCAAAACAAAATTGTTGCCGGTAGTTCCGCGGGTGGCAGCGCCGGGCCGAACGACGTTACCTGGGACGGCAAAAACGGGATTGGCAGTGTTGTTGATACTGGCGCGTATATCTGTATCGTACAGTGCAAAGGCGTGAAACTGAAAACCAAAATCGGGGTGAAACAATAATATATATGAAAAATTTATTGATAACACTATTTACGCTAAGCATGTTTGTTCAGGTACTACCCGCGAGTAACGAAAAAGGCGGGATGCCAGGATATTTTCTTAACCTCGGCGGGGGCAGCCGGTCGTTAGGTATGGGCCGCGCGTATACCGGTTTAACCGACGATATCTCTGCGATTTACTGGAACCCGGCGGGGCTAATGCAATTAAACAATTTAGCGATGGAACTCTCGCACGTAAGTTTGTATGAAAACACGAGGTACAACACCGCGGGGTTCGCAAATAAAGCAAGTGATATATGGACGTACGGCGTAGGGATTGCGCAATTGTATACCGACGGTATTATTAAACGTGACGACAACAACACGCCCGGTAACGAAACAAACGATATAAACACTGCGCTGATCGTAGCAAACTCGTTGAAGTTAACAAAACATATTGGCGTAGGGCTCGGTGTGAAGATGGTAAACAAAATGTTTGACGACTATAACTCTACCTGGCTAGGTGTCGACCTTGGGGTGTTGGTTGTACCGGTAAAAAATGTTACGGTTGGTGCTAACATCCAAAACTTGATACATTCCGGCGGGTACCCTGTACCTATTATCGCAAAGCTGGGAGCGGCGGCAAAAATTATACCTGAAAAGTTGTTGCTCACAGGTGATATTGAAACAGTGAACGACCAGCTGAGATTTCATGCGGGAATAGAATCGAGGTTGATAAATACATTAGCGCTGCGTGGCGGGTACGATAATGGTATGCTAACTGCAGGGTTAGGGTTGAGGGTAGGTAATTACAGCGTTGACTATGCGGTGTTAAATCATGACGAGTTCGGGCTCAGCCATCGCGTAAGTATAATTTATACGTTTAAAAAACCACCCGAAACGAACCGGGTGACGAAGAACAATAAAGTTGAAGATACCAATTACGGTATTGTAGACGTTGCGCTGGGAAAAGACGATACGTCGTTACCGCCGGTATGCGAAGTCAAAGCGATAAAAGAAGTGCCGTTAGCGATATACCACTTGTTTACAAAAACCGGAATTTCAGTTGTAAATGTCAAAATCAACAACCCCAACGACTACGAACAAAAATACCGAATAAACTACCGCTTTGGCACAACAAATCCTGTTGAAACACACGATGTTGTAGTTGCAGGCAAAACCACGTCCCACGCCGATATTGTGCCGGTAAACATCGTTGACAACACACAAAACATCAATGCTGCAACGCCCGCGATGGCGACGTTGTATGTTGAAATTGAAAAAACGCGTGATAACGGTAAAACAAAACCTGTATTGAAAAACAATTTTAGCGTGAGCTTATTGCCCTATGACCAGTATACTACAAGCGTTGTAGACGCTAACGACAAAACGTTTGACGTGATGAACACTATCGCCGGCTGGGTGACATATAACGACCGTGTGCTCACCGAAGTTGTTAATAAAGCCAGTGACCGTGGGAGCAAACAATCGCCTGTTGTTAAAATCATAGGATATCAATCCCCGCAGCTGTTCAGCAAACCGCCGAATGTTGACGGGCGGAGCATGGACGGCCGAGAAACAGATTTTCGCGCACAGGTAAAGTTGTTGTACGACACGCTAAAAACCGATTACGGCGTAAAATATATTAACCAGCCGGTATCATTTGGCGCGTCGCAACGCGTAAAACTGCCGGCGGAAACGCTGAAAAACAAAGGAAATTGTATTGAGCTCTCGGTACTGTTTGCAAGCTTGCTTGAAAGTATAGAAATCGACCCTATCTTGTTGTTGTCTTACGAAACCGGCCATTCAATTGTTGGCTGGCGCGTACCGGTTACCGACGAAACAGAACAGCCGAGGTACCGGTTTCTCGAAACCAACCTTTTTGGCGAAGATTTTGAGAAAGTGTATGCAAAAGGGCAACAATTGATAAACGACTACGGCCTCGCGAACGAGCTCGCTAACGGGAAAACAATAACGTTTGACGATATAGGATTCTACGGCAAAAACGATGCTATCGTTATGTACGATATACGTAAACTCCATCAAATCATTCCGCCGGCGCCATACCTCAAATAGGAAACGAAGTTGAGTTAGTTCACTTCTACAATCCATCGCTTTTATATTGTCGTAGGCGGTGTTTGTTTTTATCAGGTTCTTAATTCCCACGTTTTGGCTGGCGTTACTACTGATGTTGTTGTTCGGCGTAAAACTCGGGTGGCTGCCAATCTCGGGGTTACGGTCAATAAATTACGACGAGATGTTCTGCGGCACTTACCGATGCCGCTGTTCGTATCTGCGTTCAGCGGGCGCGGGGTTGTCGCGGTACGCGCGGGCCAGTATGCTCAAGACGATGCGCCAGGATTATGTGCGTACTGCCAGAGCTACAAAATAACAAAGTTATTCTACAACTATTTACTTGACAAAATATGTGATTTAAGATATTCTTATATTAAGACAGTACGAAATTAAGAAAGGAGCGGTAATATATGAGCCGCGCATTAGTACGCACACACCACCAGGTGACCATACCGGAAGACATCCGGAAGAAAGTACACGTAGAAGTAGGCGACCCGGTAGACATCTCAATCTCCGAGAACGGTGAGATAATAATAAAACCGTTAAAAACAATTGATCCATCCCAATCATGGTTCTGGAGCAAAGAATGGCAGGAAAGCGAAAGGGACGCAGAGAAAGCTATTACTAATAAAGAAGTGATCGGCCCGTTTACCACCGCGAAAGACGCAATTAAAGCGTTGAAGAAAAACAAACAGTGAAAACAACTTTTACCAAACCGTTTGTCAAAGACTACAACCGTTTACCAGCGCAGATACAAAAACTGTTTGACAAACAACTATCGTTATTGTTAACGAACTTCCACCACCCGTCTTTACGCACAAAAAAAATACAGGGCACGGACCGTATATGGGAAGGCAGCGTAACGATGAACTACCGGTTTACGTTTGAGATCATAGACGACACACTTTGTTTCCGCAGGATTGGCATGCACAACATCTTGAACCATCCGTAATATTGGGTAAAATTGCACATTTCCCGATGTAACCGGGACAAGACTCAAACAGGGGATACAAACCCCTTACCCGGGTGAAAACAATCGATTGTAGCGCAAATAAAGAAGCCGTATTAGCGACGATCTTCTGAAAACTCTACAAAACAAGACAAACCCTTTCCGCCAGACTGTAAAATAACTTCGATAAATGACCCATCTTAACCTTGAATATTGACCCGGAGGGATGTATAATACAATCGTCAGTAAATTAAAAGGGAGGACTGGGTCATTTTTCGATGTTAGAAGTGGGTCACTTTTCAATGTTAAAACTCACCGATAGAGGTTAAACGTAAAGACCAACAATACTTTTTTACCCGCAAATGGCAGAAGATGGCGGCTAAATCCGAATCTGAAATTAAAAAGGGACATATTAAAAGTTACCGAAACGGTAAAGCATTAGCAAAAGCGATTAAAAATGATTAAAGAAGTCGTTATCCCGCTTTCTATAGAGAAACATATCAAGAAGTTCCCAGTTGAGGTACGAAAAAAGCTTTATTGGTGTATTGCAAAATAACCTCGAAGATTAACCCGTCTTGATATTGAAAATTAACCCGGAGATATGTAAACCACTAGCGACGGGATATTAGCAATAAATCCAGGTTAATATTCAATGTTACAAGTGGGTCAAACTCGGGGTTAATTTACAAGTTGTATAAATGTCGTTTAAAAATATTATTTATTTATGTATAATTGCATAATCTTAGGAGATAAAAGCTGTATGGCAAAAAAATGGCTAATATTCATAATTATTTGTATTACAAGTTTCACTACTACAAATGTTTATGCAAAATGGGTTGAAGAAATTGTTGGTACGAATAATCCTGATGACGGTGCAGGCTGTAGCCTGATAATTGACTTTATGGGAAACCCGCGTGTGAGCTATATTAACACAGACACCGGCGGATTGGCGTATAGCTGTAGACTTGGTAAAACATGGAAGATAACGGTGGTAGATACTACTACGGTTGTTTCGAATTTTACGTCAATAGATTTGGATAAATACGGATACCCGCATATTGCATATTATGACGCGATAAACAAGGATTTAAGGTATGCATATTATAATGGTGAAACGTGGTATACTGAAATTGTTGATAGCAAGGACGATGTGGGATCGGCACCATCATTAAAACTAGATAACGCAGGGCTTCCGTGGATAGGATATTATGATGAAACTAATACTGCATTGAAATGCGCGCATAAGACAGGTTCTAAGTGGCAGATAACTACTGTTGATAACGGTCCTAATGTAGGCTCAACAAACAATTTGTGTTTAGATAGTTCAGGATGTCCGCATATAGTATATTCTGATGCTGTGTCACAAGTTTTAAAATACGCTTTTTGGGATAATAAACAGTGGGAAATAGAGATGCTTAATAAACTTGGTTCACGGATTTCTTATGGCAATATGTTTTTTAATAAACAAAACGATTTGTACATTTTCTATATTGATTTATTTGGGAAAATTGACTTCAGATATGCGGTACGTAAATCAGGTGAAAAACAGTGGCGGGTTGAAACTATCGAAAGTTTAGATATTATTTACAACCTTAGTTATTACATTAAAACACTTTCCTATACGGACTCTGCTGGGAAGTTATACGCTGGTTATTGTAACTACATTCATAATTGTTTGGTATATTGTGAAAAGAGCAAGTCTGATACGAAATGGAATAAAAGTGATTACAATTTTAGTTCATCAGGTGACTCAACTATTATAGATTATTCAATGTCTATAGACCGTAAAGGTATGCCATATTTCGTATATTGGTTTAAGAATAAAGGGTTGAGGCTCGTTAAACTAGTGAATCCCGCGAAATAAAAATTGTGCTTGTCTACAGATTGCCAATACTGCAAGTAGTGTGTTATAATAAAAAAATGTAATAGCTTAATTTACGGCATTGTTCTAAAAAGAAGGGATTGGAATTAAGATGGTAAAATACGGTGTTAACTTAATAAAAACAGTTATTTTTTTGTGTATAGGAGTATTTATGAATTATAGTACCGTTAAAGCAGAGGAATTGCCGTTACCTGAACTAAATGCTTGTCACACAAGCACAGTGCCGTTGATTGATGGTGTGGTGAAAGATGAAGAATGGCCTTCCGCATCAAGGACTACGGATTTTGTGGAGTACAAAACCGGCTTAACGGTGAAAGAAAAAACTTGTGCGTATTTTATGTATGACGAAAAAAATATTTATATCGCGTTTAAATGTATGGAATCACAGATGGATAAGCTTATCGCCAAAACAACGGAAGAAAACGGTACGGTCTTCTATGATGACTGCGTAGAAGTATTTCTTTGCCCATCATTTTTTGTGTCAGACCGTAACTACTACCATTTTGCGGTGAATGCGAAGGGAACGAAATTCGCGAGGTATGGTAACGTTGCACGGGAAGGGTCGTTGCATGGCCTTACCTGGGATGCGAAGGCGTATATTGGTAAAGATTATTGGACTGTAGAAATGAAGATACCGTTGGAGTCAATGAAAGTACGCGCGCAGCCAATACCGTATTGGCGGATAAATTTTGGGCGTGAAGAACTGCCAAGTAAGGAAATCAGTAGTTGGTCTCCTACCTACGGGTCATTCCATAATGCTGAACGTTACGGTAAACTTATGGGGTTAGATAAACTGGTGAACTCAAACTGTGCGGGGAAGCCGGTGTTTATAAAACCCGTTGAAGTACCGCAAGCCGGTACGGGTGACGGTATTATAACCACAGATATGCCGGATGCGTATACTCCGCCTATAGCGTCGACTGAGGTCGTTATTATTCCAAAACCTGTGAGTATGGTTTTTGCAGAGGGGAAGTTTAGTCTTACCCCGGAGACAGTTATTGCCATAAAGGATGGGTTTCAACCCGAAGATAAGTACGGTGCTGCGGAACTCGTAGAGGAGGTTAAGAGTGTCACAGGGTATGACCTAAAGGTTGTTACTTATAAGGACTTAGGCTACAACGGGGCTGGTACTAACGCAATAGTGTTGGGTGAACCTGGTGCTGATAAAATAGTTAACGGGTTAGCCAAGAAAAACGGTATTGTGTTCAACAAAAAAGTTTTGAAACCGGAAGGGTATCTTCTTAAGGTGTCACCGGGTAATGTTTTTGTGCTTGGGATGGATAAACGCGGGACGTATTACGGTGTGCAGTCGTTAAAACAATTGGTTAACCGCACAAAAAAGATTCCAGGGGTTTTAATCACCGACTACCCCGCAATGCCTTACCGCGGGATACATGTTCTTGTGGATAAACATTCGTTGGTTACCCACGGTAAGATGATTGATAAATTGTTCGCACTGTACAAAATTAATAATCTTACATTTGAGTGTGAACAAGGGATTAAGTGGGACTCATGTCCTACCCTCGCTGACCCGCAGTCGGCTAGTAAAGAGGATATTAAAAAACTTATCTCGTATGCGAATAAGCATTTTATTACGGTTACGCCGTTAGTACAAACCTTAGGGCATCTGGAGTACGTCTTCCGTAAGGATAAGAAGAATATGGAATTCTGTGAGGATCCAAATTCGCCTTACGCTTACTGCCCGATGAACCCGAAGAGTTATGAATGGGCATTCGGGATGATTGATGAAGCAATTGAGTTGTTTGGTAATCCTGAACATTTCCATATTGGGCATGATGAACATAATATGCGGGGTGATTTCCCGAACCCGGCACATAAGGAGTGCACAAAACTCGGGAATCTCGAACTCTATTTCCGTGATACTCTGAAGATAATTGATTATGTTAAGTCAAAAGGTGTGAAGCATCCTGTTATGTGGGGCGATGTGTTGTTAAAACCTGACTTCCGTCCTTATATAAAAAGAATACCGAAAAATGTTATTATCGCGGATTGGCATTATGATTCTGTGAAAAAGTTTGAAAGCGTAGATTTTTTTAAATCAAAGGGATACCAGGTGCTTGCTTGTACATGGTATAGTTGGGGGAATATCCAGAATTTTGTGTATTACGGGATGGATAGGAATATACTGGGGTTGCTGCATACAACCTGGGCTGGGTATTTTAATAATAATGATATTGTCCAGCGTGCGTTTGACCAGGTGGAAGCTTATATTTTAGCCGCAGAATTCGCGTGGGCTGGGAGAAATAATTCGTTAAAGGATCTTGGGTATAATGTTGATGAAGTGTTGATACAACAATGGCGTGAGGATAAACTTCCGGAGGAAACAAAAAAAGGGTTTACGGTTGATATTTCTAGGTTGTGTAACTTAAGTTTTGTTGATACTGAACAACGGTTCGGCTGGATTGGTGAAGGGTATCTCCGTGATATGTCATCGTTACCGACAGGACGGTTACGCCTGCGGGATGGTATAACCTACTATATTCTTGATACCGGAAAAAATGGTGCGACTGCTGTGGCGTTATACGCGCAGGATGTTGCCAGTGAGTTCCCGGAAAAAGTGTTTATCCCAGTCCAGAAAAAAGCTGTGAGATTATATTTTCTTCACTCGTTTATATACGGTGTAAAGAAAAAAACTGTTATCGGGGAATATAATATCAGGTACGAAGACGGGACTGCTAAGAATGTTAAGTTGATCCACGGGGTTAATATTGACACATGGTTAACCGACCTGGCGGGGTATGATACAATGCTTGCGTGGGAAGGGAAAACTAAGGGAGAGGAACGTATTACCCTGCGTTCCTATGCGTGGAATAATCCTGAACCTGAGAAGGTTATTAAAGAAATTGTGTTTACATCAGCTAATACGCCGGCAATGCCGGTATTACTGGCGATTACAGGGTTGGAGTAAGGATAGAAATATGAAATTACTTTTTATGGGTACCGCTGCGGCAGAAGGTTGGCCGGCATTGTTTTGCCAGTGTAAACACTGTGAGTCCGCCAGAAAAATCGGTGGGAAAAATGTGCGTGCACGCGCGGGGATAAAAATCGGGGATAAGTATCTCCTGGACTTTTCACCGGATGTGTTTCACTTCGCTATGAAGTACAACTTCTCGTTTGGTGATATACAACATTTATTTATTACACACGCGCATAATGATCATTGCCAGGTGGAACAGCTTGCTTACCGTGTACCGCCGTTTGCGCATCTTAATGATGCTCAACAAAAACTTGTTATCCACGGGAATGCTCAGGTGATGAACAAGATCAAAGCTGTGTTTAGCGATACGCTTCTTGAGAAACTTAATATTGTATTGGACACGCTTCAGCCGTTTAAGTCGTTTACCGCTGGCGAACTTGAGGTAACAGCAATTGCTGCAAAACACGGTACTACCGACCCGCTGAATTATGTTTTTAAGTATAAAGACCGGGTAACATTGATTGCGTTTGATACCGGTTGGTACAATGATGAAACATGGGAATACCTTAAAAAACAAAAGTTTGACCTCGTCATACTGGACTGCACAATGCAGAACCTTGACCTAAAGATGGGTATGAAAGCATGCGGGCATCTGGGGATAAATACTGGCCTGGAAGTGATAGCTGAACTAAAAAAGTTTAATACTGTGCGTGAAGGTTCTACCCGGTATATAGTAACACATTTCAGTCATAACGGCGGGATGATGTATCACGAACTTGAGGCACAGCTTGCGCCTCATGATGTTATAGTAGCGTATGACGGAATGACTGTTGAGATTTAAGGATTATTTGTATAATATTGGTTTAAATAGTATAGGCAAGGGGGAGTAAGTGGTGTATGCATAGAACACGGTTGGCGGTAACAGCATTGGTTTTTCTTACGGTTTCTGTGTATGCCGCGGATGTTGCCAGAGTTGTACCGGAAATTCGTGAGGATGAAGGTAAATACCAAAAGGTGCTGGGTTCAGCGTTATCGTATGCTAAACTGCCAATAGGGTTGGTTTCAATGCTAAAACTTAACCGCGAGAATACAAACACTGCTATGCTTACTCCGCCGGATGACTGGCCTGATGCTAAGTATCAATCTCCGGGTGAATGGTTAGCGGAAATTGAGCGTATCCAAATGTTAGCGGAAAATACAGATAATGAAAATATCCTGGTCTCTGCGTTTGGAAGGATATTGTTTTGTGTAGTACAGAAGTATGTTGTAGAATCCGCGCAGTCCTCTACGGAATCATGGGAGATGGGAGGAGCAGCGAGTGCGGATTATAAGTATAAGTCAATAAGTATTCTTTCAGCGGAGCAGTTAACCGAGCTGGGGGATGACGTTGCGCAGCGGTGGTATCAGTTATGGGTTAATTACAGGATTAAAACTTTATCAAAAAAACTTGAAACGGCATACGACTATTTTATCCTTGCAAATGAGTATATCTATGTGGGTGATACGGATAACGCGGTGGTTACCTATAAAAAAGGTATTGCTAAGTTTAAGGGTGATGCCAAACTTTATAAGGAATTAGGTAAGTTGTATACTTCAAAAGGGATGTACGGGTTCGCTATTGATGTGTATCTCGCGTGTCTTGAACAAAAACCGCTGATGCACGATGTTCGGAGGAACCTGGCATTGATATACGAAGTGTTTGACTCAAAAACATTATTAAGTTTTGGGAAGTATAAAAAGGAAGCTGTGAAACAGTGGCAGGTGTTGTATGGTACGGAATATGATGGTGAAGCAAAAAATCATGTCCTATTATTAGGGCAAAAATAGCGGAGGTAATTTTGTGTATGTCAGAAAAACCTTTTAAACGTAAAAAGATACTTGTTAATAAGGAGTTGCAATGGAAGTATACGATGATGGTAGCAGCTGCGTTATTAGTGATGCTTGTTATGTCCGTGATTGCAGCGTTTTTTATGGTACAGACAATTCTACCCGACATATTTTCCTCTGCGTATAAGGATACTGTGAAGAGTATTTACCTATGGCTGGTGGTTATCGGTTTAATATTTGTGGGTTTAGTCATATGGTTGTCGTTATACTTCTCACACCGTATTGCCGGGCCGCTGTACAGGATTGAGAAAGATATTAATGATATCATTGAGACTAGTGATTTTAGTAAGCGAATTGTATTACGTCAGAAAGATGAACTATCGTCGCTTGCGGGTACGATCAATACATTGATCGCTGCGATACAGATTAATTATCGTAAAAATGAGGTGAAAAAATGAGCAAGATACAGAATAGTTATTCAGCCGGAGTAGCGGCTGTAGATATTACTCCAAAGGTTGGGGTTGACCTCTGCGGATTTGCTGCAAGGACTAAACCGTCAGACGGGAAGTATGATAACCTAAAAGCTAAAGCGTTAGCGTTATCCGATGGTGCTAATATCACCGTGATTGTGGCAAGTGACCTTATTGGATTAAGCCCGGAAACTGTTAAGGATATACGTTGCCGGATAAATAAGTTGACGGGTTTACCGGAGGATTGTGTGATGATTACTTCCACACATACGCATTCCGGCCCGGCATTACCGCCTTTACGCGGGTTAGGTGTGTCTTTGGATAAGGTTGAAGAAGAAATTAAAACTAAGATTGTTAAGATTGTCCTCGCAGCGTTGAAGAAAATGGAGAATGTAACTATCTGGGTTGGAACCGGGACAAGTGAAATCGGTGCAAACCGTATAAAGAAACCGTTGGATATTGATAAACAATTGTATGTAATAAAAATTGTTAATAGTGGTAGTAAGAAAGTTTTGGCGGTGATCGCGAATTATGGATGCCATCCTGTGGTGTTAGGGGGCGGGAATTATAAAATATCAGCTGATTACCCGGGTGTAGTGCAAAAAGTTGTGGGAAAACGTCTTTCTGCTAAGACTGTGATGTTTTTGAATGGTACATGCGGAGATATAAATCCTGCGGTTGGATGCGGGAAAACTGTTAGCTGTATGCGTAAAGTCGGGCAGGAATTAAGCACGGATATCCTGCGTGTGTTGAAAGGCAAGATGAAAAAAGTACAGGGGCCGGTGGTTTATAAATCAAAATTCGTTAAGGTTTTTTTTGAGAAACCGTTAAGTACAAAAGAACTCATGGTGAAGCGTGATTTGTACAGGCAAAAATATCTCGCTGCCCGCGCGGATCCAAAAGCTTCGGATGCAACAAAAAAGGTTGCGTATTCGCTTTACGAGTATGTATGCAGGGATATACAGTTAGTAAAAAAAGGTAAGTACCCTAAGGATTATAATCTCGAAATACATGCGGTACGAATCGGTAATTTGTTTATTATTGGAATTCCGGGCGAAACTTTTACAGGGATTGGTTTAGGGATTAAAAATAAGTGGCGGAAATATAATGTATTAATCGCGGGTTATGCGAATGGAGATATCGGGTATATACCTACAAAAGCAGCGTTCAGGGATAAAGGGTATGCCACGCATAGCGCGCCTATTTGGTACGGATTGCCTATATTCAAGGATAGTATTGAACGTATAGTTGTGAATACTGCGAATTCGTTGATTGCGCAAACGTTGAGGAAGTGATTATATAGTTGACTTTTTGAATAGGAATGGATATAATCTAAAAATTGATATTATATTGTTGGAGCTTTGGGTTTTATAGTAAGGAGCTTACTGGTGATAAACTTGAATATAACAGCGCGGCATTTTAAACTTACCCCGGATGTAGTTGAGTACATTAATAAGCGTGTTAATCGTATAGAACGCTATTTTTATCAGGAATCTTTCGGGAACGCGGTGGTGACACTGGAGAAAAACAGGTATAGCGTGGAAATTATACTGCATTCCGGCAGCGCGTCGTTTAAGGTACGGTCAGAATCGATAGATTTGTATACTGCTATAGATGAAGTTTCGGATAAACTTAAACGCCAGGTAGGGAAGTTTAAGGATAGGATACGTTCAGCAAGGCGAAAACAACAGTCACCCAGGAGTTATGAAATTCAGCCGGAAGATCTTGAAAAACTTAATATTCAAATCGATACTTTACGGCTGCCTAAGGTTATTAATACGCAACAGTATAAAGTGCGGGGGTGTTCAATACGCGAAGCATTGGAGATTGTCCGTGACTCAAAGTTGAAGTGTTATCCGTTTTTTAATAATGCAACTGAAAAACTTAGCGTATTGTTTTTAACGGCAGAAAATGAGTGTGAGTTGTTGGAAATAGATTTTTAGGGTTTCAAGGATGAAGGAGTAGTAAATAAATGAAGATTTTGGATTTTCTTTGTTCAGACGCTATTGCGATTAATCTTGAGAGCGAAACAAAGAAAGATGCTATCAAAGAATTAGTTGACTATCTGGTAAAAGCAAAAAAAATTAAAAATGAAGAAAAAGCGATCCAGGCGTTGTTGGAACGCGAAAAACTTGGGACTACAGGAATCGGGCAGGGTGTGGCAATCCCGCATTGTAAGTCGGATAACGTAAGCGATATCGTGGCGGCGTTTGGTATCTCAAAAAAAGGCGTAGAATTTGATTCTCTTGATGGAGAACCGGTGTATATAATTTCATTGTTAATAGCTCCGACTGAAGCTGCGGGGGCGCATTTAAAGGCATTAGCTAAAATATCGCGTCTTCTTAAGGATAAATTTTTCCGTCAGGCATTGCGTGACGCGGAATCTGTTGATGCGGTAATCAAGATTATCCGGGAAGAGGATAATTACTGAACCAATGACAGCAGCGCTAACTGTTGACCAGCTGGTAAAGGATAAGGCTTTTGAATTTCAGCTGGAATTTGTTGCAGGACAGGGTGGGAGAAATAGTGTAGTTACCGTAGCAGAAATAAACCGCCCAGGTATAACCCTAACCGGTTTTTTTGACGATTTCCGTAATGAACGCATACAAATCATTGGTAAAGGCGAACATTCATACCTTATGTCTTTACCCGCGAAGAAAAGAAGTACTATACTCACAAAGTATTTTGAATTTAATATTCCATGCATTATTATAACCCGTGGACTCGCGGTAATCCCCGAAATGATTAAATTATCGGAAAAGGCAAACGTGCCGTTGTTGACGACTTCATTGCGTACAACTCAGTTCATTGCAAAGCTAAACGATTATCTTCAGGAAAAACTTGCTAAAATGACAATCGTGCATGGCGTTCTTGTTGATGTATACGGCCTTGGAGTGTTGATCTCAGGGGAAAGCGGTATCGGTAAGAGCGAGTGTACACTGGAACTACTCAAACGCGGGCATTTATTAGTAGCGGATGATGTTATTGAATTACGTCAGAATCCCGGGGGAGGGTTGGTCGGTGCCGGACAGGAAATTATCAGGCATCATATGGAAGTACGCGGATTGGGAATTATTGATATACGTATGCTGTTCGGTATAGGCGCTGTGCTTGACCGTACGCAAGTAGAACTTGTGGTGAACTTAGCGGATTGGAATGAATCCCTGGAGATTGACAGAATCGGATTAGAAGAACATTATCATTCATATCTTGATGTTAACATACCGGAAATAACAATACCTATACGTCCTGGGAGAAACATTGCTGTACTCATAGAAGTCGCAGCGATGAATCAGAGGTTGAAAAACCGCGGGCATCACGCTGCACGTGAACTTAACCGCCGATTGATTAAGTTGATGACACAGAATAAGTCCGAAGATAAAAAGCCTAATGAGTATTAACAGCAAGTTGAAACAAAGAGTGTTCAACCTGGTAGTTATTGGCGGCGGGACAGGGTTGTCAACATTACTATCAGGGTTAAAACTTTTACCGTTTAGATTAACTGCGATAGTTACAGTTACTGACAACGGTGGTAGTTCCGGGTGGTTACGTAAAGAATTTAAAGTTCTTCCTCCTGGTGATATCCGTAACTGCATGATTTCACTGGCTGATGATACAATGCTGCTCTCAAAACTTTTTAGGTATAGGTTTAAATCAGGCCGCGGGCTTAAAGGACATTCGTTTGGCAACCTTTTTCTCATGGCAATGACTGATATCGCAGGAACGTTTGATGCAGCAGTTACGGAATCCAGCAGAGTATTGGCAATACGAGGTACTGTTCTGCCGGTTACTTTGGCGAATGTAAATATCGGTGCGTTGCTTAGTAACGGTAAAACAATCTGTGGTGAAACCAATATTACATCCCGCGGGACTATCGAGAAAGTGTTTTTGTATCCGATGCGCACACCACCGGCAGCGCCGCGGGTTATTGACGCGATCAGGAACGCGGATGCCGTGGTGCTCGGGCCGGGAAGTTTGTTTACCAGTATAATACCAAACCTTCTTGTGAAAAATGTTGCAGAAACGTTGAGGAAGTCAAAAGCGCCTAAGATTTATGTGTGCAATATTATGACACAAAACCTTGAAACTTCAGGGTTTACCCTAAGTGATCATCTGGATGCATTGTATAAACACGGGGGATATAAGATTATTAATTACGTGCTTGCTAACACAGGTGAAATACCTGCGGTACTCGCAAAACGGTATGCGCATGAGAATTCATATCCTGTGGTTTACGATAAAGAGCGTGTGGATACCAGATTATGTAAAATACTTACCGGTAATTTTGTTTCTACCCAAATATTTGCACGTCATGATTCAGTAAAACTTGCGAAAGTTATACATAAAATAATTAAGAAATGGTATAATAAATAGTTTAGGTTCACAATATTAAGGTTTAGGAGAAACTTAGTTGTGTTAACTGGTATTGTAGTTATAACACATGGCAATTTTGGGAATGAACTTGTTAAAACGGCACTTAATATTGTCGGGCAAAAAGAGTTTGTGGCAACACTCTCTGTTAACCGTGAATGCCCGGCTGATAAAGTATGTGTGGATCTTGATAATGTAATCGCGCAATGGGCAGGGGTTAATGCGGTGCTTATATTAGTAGATATGATGGGTGGGACACCGTGTAATCTGTGTATGCCTTTACTGAAGAAGTCGTGCGCAACTTCAACGGAAATTGAAGTTGTAACAGGTGTAAACCTTATGATGCTGGTAAGTGCATTGAATAACCGTGAAACAATGGAATTTAAGCAGTTAGTAGAAAAAGTTGTTAATGACGGCAAAAAAAATGTTCAGGCTATGAAACAGTTGCTATTGGCAAAACTTAAGAATCAGCAAGGTTAACGGTAAGAGTTTATGGGGATAACATTAATAAGAATTGATGATAGGTTGATACACGGCCAGGTTGTGGAAGGATGGCTGAGGTATACGCACTCAAACCATGTATGGGTAATAAATGATAATGCAGCGGGTGACGAACTTCAACAGGCATTGTTGTCACTGGCAACACCGTCGTATGTCAAACTTTCTATTCTCAGTATACAACAAGCACTGGAGAAGTTTAAGAAAAAAGAACACGAAGCTGACAGCGTACTTGTATTATTCTCAAACCTGCCCGATTTGGAAAAGGTGGTTGATGCAAATATAAAAATTGAAATTCTTAATATTGGCGGTATGCATGTGTGTGCCGGTAAAAAATTGTATTTTAATCATCTTGGCCTGGATACACAGGATATCAGGATCTTGAATAAACTATTTTCCATGGGTGTGCAGATTGACTCCCGAGCGGTGCCTATGGATGCAAAAGAAAATATAAAGGAATTATTGAAAGATGAGTAAAAATAAAGCGGTATTTCTTTTTGGTATACATAATCACCAGCCGGTAGGGAATTTCGGTTTTGTTCTTGAATACGCTTACGAAAAGTCGTATCTTCCGTTTCTGCAGATAATGGAACGTTTTCCTGATGTAAAATTCGCGTTACATTGCAGCGGGTGTCTGTGGGACTGGATACTTACTCACAAGCCGGAGTATATTGAACGTATACGCAAACTCGTGGATCGCGGGCAGGTGGAAATGATCAGCGGCGGGTATTACGAACCAATTCTACCCGTAATACCTGATAGAGATAAAGCCGCGCAGTTGAAGAAGTTTAATATTTTTATCCAAAATACATTTGGGGTAAAACCTAAGGGTATGTGGCTTGCAGAACGTATTTGGGAGCCGCATTTAGTAAAATTTATTGCGGATGCAGGCTTGGAGTACACGTTCCTTGATGATTACCATTTTATCTGCGCTGGATTAAACTATCCTGTGCTCGATGGTTATTATGTAACTGAGGACCAGGGGTATAAGCTTAATGTATTTCCTATAAGCCAGAAGTTGAGATATATCGTTCCTTTCAGCGGTACACCGCAGAAAGTTGTGGATTATATTCGCGACAATGCGGATGAATCCGGGAAAAAAGCGTTTATCCTTGCGGATGACGGCGAAAAGTTTGGGGTATGGCCCGAAACGTATAAACACGTATATACCGATGGATGGCTTGAAAAATTTGCGGTATCATTAACCGAGAATAAAAGCTGGTTGCCTACAATAAATTATTCTGAGTACCTTTCAAAATACCCGCCATTAGGAAGGGTATACATACCGACAGGCAGTTATTTTGAGATGTCAGAATGGTCATTACCGTCTGATGTACAGCTGCAATTTAAAGAGGTAATGACACAGTTGGATGAGAAAAAAGAAGAAAATATTGTACTGAAGCGTTTTGTTAAAGGTGGAATCTGGCGTAATTTTATGACCAAATATTCGGAATCGAATAATATGAACAAACACGCGTTGCTGTTAAGTAATAAGTTGTGGAAGTATCAAGAACAGCATCCGGATAAAACTGGAGATATTGAGTTCATTAAAGCTCAGGATGCATTGCTTTCATCGCAATGTAATTGCAGTTACTGGCATGGCGTGTTTGGCGGGTTGTACCTCCCGCATTTGCGCAGTGCTGTTTACAGGGATATGATTATGGCAGAAAATATTGTTGATTATATGAACGGCACATTGAATTCCTCATATGCAGAGAGTATTGACTATAATATGGATGGAATGAATGAGACAATAATTTCGTCAGAAAAAATTAAACTTTTCATCGTGCCGCATGTAGGGGGTACGCTTGCTGAGATAGACTACCGCCCAAAAAATGTTAATCTCACAAATGTGCTTACTAGAAGGAAAGAAGCCTATCATAAGAAGTTGGTTGAATACATAGAGAACCGTTCAAAAAATAGCATACACGGACAAGTACAAACGATACATGATCTTGTTAAGGTAAAGGAAGATGGGTTAGAGGATTATCTGTTTTACGACTGGTATCCCAGGGTATCTTTGATTGACCATTTCTTGCATCCTGAATCTACAATCCAGGATTTCAGAAAGTCTAAATACGGAGAACAAGGCGATTTTGTTAACCAGCCATACAAGTTAAACATCATGAAGAATGATGTTACTGAAGTTAAGTGCGAGCTTTTCCGTAAAGGGTATGTGTGGGTTGGCCCGGAACATATTGAGTTGGAAGTAAGAAAAGTTATTACTCAGAAGTCAGGGGATGCAGGGTTTGAAGTTAAGTATGAACTTACCCCGAGAGTTGTAAAGCCTGTGAGAATGTGTTTTTCTACCGAATTTAATTTTGGGGATTTTGTTAGGGACGGGAAGGATGAGGCTAAGGTAACTAACTCTGTCATCAGCTGGGATAAAGTTGATACCGTGAATAACTTGGCTATTGAATTTATTTTTGATGAGAAAGCGGATATCTGGCAGGTTCCGCTTGAGACAGTATCGTTGTCTGAAGGCGGGTTTGAACGCGTAAAACAGGGTGTTACCATAATGCCTATCTGGAAGATAGAAATATTGCCTGGTATGAGCTGGACATTAAAAATTGTTGTTAAGATTAAGGAATTGTAATTTAAAATGTTTGTTGAAGCATTAGGTATTACCGCAATAGCAGCGTTCTTACACCTTGACGGGTCATATTTCGGGCAGTTGATGATTGGCCGGCCGATAGTGGTAGGGACTTTGGTTGGTATTTTAATGGGTGATATCGTAATCGGCGCAAAGCTTGGGTTGGCGATAGAACTTATCTGGATAAACGTTATACCGATTGGAACAACGTTTTTGCCGGATGTAACAGGTATTGCGTTTTTTTCTGTTTTCTGGATACTATCAAACGGCAAATTGGATACGGGTAATTGTTTGTATGCCTTAGCACTGGCATTGCCGTTCGGTATATTGTCTCAACAGATAGATTATTGGGTACGCAAGCAAAATAGCAGGTACGTACAACGGGTTGAACAACATGTAAACAACGGTGAGTTTAGCTATATTGGTGTATTGATTACGCATCATCTTTTCTGGTTGTATATTATAAGATTAATAACCTATCTAGGGATCATATTTGCAGGAAAGTACCTGTTAACATTAATACATTCTTTGTTACCTATAACGTGCAGTGTGAATTATGATACGGTATTTCAATTGTTTATACTTTTAGGCTTAGCAGTAACATTTAATATGTTTATAGAAGGACGGGCTGGATTTATAGACAAGTTGTTAGGAAGAACTAATTAATATGGCAATATTGGACCGCCGCGATCTTTTACTAATATTTTTCCGGTCATTTCTGTTGCAGTTAGGTTGGAATTATGACCGCAAACAGGCGTTTGGGTTTACCTATATAATAGCGCCGTACTTGCGTAGGTTTTATAAGGATCCCGATGAACAGAAGAATGCTATCTTGCGGAATCTGACGTTTTTTAATTCACACCCGTGCCTGTCAAATTCTATTGTCGGTACAGTACTTGCATTAGAAGAAAAACGTGCTGCGGGAGGTGGAATTGATGAAAATGTTGTGAGTACAGTTAAAACGCAGATGGCGGGGCCGATCGCAGCACTGGGTGATTTATTTTTTTGGTCGACCTGGCGGCCGTTGGTTGCATTAAGCACAATGGCATTTTTCTTTGCGTTTAAAGGTGCCCATGAATGGATGCCGGCATTGATATTTTTGCTGTTGTATAACTCCGTACATTTACCGATAAGGTATTATGTGTTATTACGGGGATACTATGAAAATGTTAAATTCATTCAAAAAGTTAAGGAGTGGAATGTGCAGAAGTATATAGATAAAATGCATATTTTTGGAGTGGTATTAATAATTGGCTTAACGGGTTATACTATTTTCTTTATGCCATGGCAGTTTAGTGAGAAAGTGTTAATGGTGGTATTTTTTGTTGTTAGCACGATATTGCTGATGCTGCAGGTGTCGTCAACAAAGTTGTTTTATTTGGTGATAATACTCGGTGTATTATTGAGTTATTTTAAAATTATTTAATAAAAAAGTATGGAGCAGGCCAAGAGAAGAAGAGTTGTTTATTATGGAAAAATGTAAGATTAAAATTGTTAACAAATTGGGGTTGCATGCGCGTCCGGCGGCAATGTTCGTTCAGACGACGTCAAAGTTTAAGTCAAAGATTAAAGTTATCAAAGATGACCAGGAAGTTGATGGAAAATCAATAATGGGTTTGCTGATGCTTGCGGCAGAGTTCGGGTCTGAACTAGTAGTGAAAGCTGAAGGCCCTGATGAAAAGCAGGTGGTGGAAGCTGTGCAAAAGTTGATTATGAATAAGTTTGAGGAAGAGTAAATTGCAAGAAAATACGATAGAACTTAAATTTGAAGGTATACCTGCGTCTTCCGGAGTCGTGGTGGGCAAGGCTGTTGTCATCGACCAGGTTGATGACACAATTGTTCCACAACGAACACTTTCTAAGGAGGAAGTGAAGGAAGAAAACAACCGTTATCGTGTTGCTTTGAAAAAAACTAAGGATGAAATGATAGCGATAAAATCTAAGATGGCAACTTCGATGGGTAAAGAGTATCTTAGGCTACTCGATGCGTATATACTTATTGTAGATGATCCTATAATTACTAAAACTGTTTTCAAACGTATAAATAATGAATTCGTTAATTCAGAATGGGCGCTGCATGAAGAAGTTGGTAAAGTATTTAAAACGTTTGAAAGGATGGAAGAAGAATATTTCCGTGAGCGTACATTGGATATCAAGGCTGTTTATCATAAATTACTGAGCAATTTGTCAGGTAATGGCAAGAATTTCGGTGAGAATATACCTGATAATGCTGTACTGGTAGCGCATAATCTAACTCCCGCTGAAACTGTAGGGCTGCCTCATGGGAAAATTATGGGGTTTATTACAGATGTCGGAGGGAGAACGTCGCATACTGCAATTGTTGCACAGTCATTAGGTATTCCCGCTGTCGTGGGTTTAAAAGTTATATCACAGAAGGTTAAGAATAATGATACTGTTGTAGTTGACGGTGATAATGGTATTGTGTGGGTTAATCCCGGTGCGAGTGTGTTAAAGATATATTCTAAACGTGTTGAGGAGTATCACACCCGTGAATCTGCATTAAAACAAATACGTGACCTGAAAGCTGAAACTCTTGACGGGCATGTTGTTCACCTTTATGCAAATATGGAATCTATCGAAGAATTGAATTCTGTCGTTAATAGCGGAGCGGAAGGAGTGGGGTTGTACCGCACAGAGTTTTTGTATCTCTCGGGTGATGATTTACCGTCTGAAGATAAACAGTATGAAGTGTATTCCCAGGTGTTAAAACATGTATCACCGTTCCCTGTTACAATACGCACTATTGATCTCGGCGGGGACAAAATATTGACTAAACTTCAGGGATATGATGTGCAGTCAACAAATCCGTTCCTGGGTTTGCGGTCAATACGTTTTTGTCTGAAGTACCGCGATATTTTTAAAACGCAATTACGCGCAATATTCCGTGCTACTATTAACGGTAAGGCTAAGATTATGTTCCCGATGGTTTCCACAGTGGAAGAAATATGGAAAGTAAAAGAGATAATTGAGGAAGTGAAATCAGAACTTAAAGAAAAGAATATCGGGTTTAATGCGGATGTGCCAATAGGAACTATGATTGAAGTACCTGCAGCGGCATTGCAATCTGACGGTATTGCGCGGGAATGCGACTTTTTGTCTATAGGAACTAATGATTTAATACAGTATACCCTTGCAGTAGATCGTATGAATGAAGATATAGCGTACCTTTACGAACCGCTGCATCCCGCTGTATTGAGGCTGGTAAAACAAGTGATTAATGCCGGGCATTTTTATAATAAGCCAGTATCTATGTGCGGTGAGATGGCAGCAGATTCTGCTGTTACCGAGTTGCTTATAGGATTAGGCCTTGAAGAATTTAGTGTCTCTCCGGCACTTGTCCCGCGGATAAAGCAAGCTATACGGGAAGTTAACCGTACAGAAGCCAAGTTATTGGCGGAAAAGGTTATGCAGTTATCCACCACTGATGAGATACAAGGGTTAGTGTTTAAAAACGAAAAACGTCATGCTTAATAAGCTTCGAAATTTTTGTATTATTGCTCATATTGACCATGGTAAATCGACACTTGCAGATAGATTATTGGAGTATACAGGATTGATGACTCCGCAGAATAATGTTGCGCAAATAATGGATAATATGAGCCTTGAACGTGAACGCGGAATCACGATAAAAGCTAAAACGGCAAGGTTAAAATATAAGGCTGATAATGGAGAGGAATATATTTTGAACTTAATAGATACTCCGGGTCATGTGGATTTTTCGTATGAAGTAGCGCGTTCACTTGACGCGTCAGAAGGATGTTTGCTTATAGTAGATGCGAGCCAGGGTGTTGAAGCTCAGACGCTGGTAAATGCACAACTTGCAATGGAATACAATATTGCTATAATTCCTGTTATAAACAAAATAGACCTTCCTCAATCAAATGTTGAAAGAACTGAACAGGATATTTTAGAGAGTTTAGAAATCCTGGAAAAACCGTTACACGTAAGCGCAAAGGAAGGTAAAGGAATTCATGAACTCCTTGAGGCTATTGTAAAACAAATACCTGCACCGCAGGGTGATCCTGATAAACCTCTGAAAGCATTAATTTTTGACTCTTTTTATGACCCGTACCGCGGAGTGGTTATATACCTTAAAATAGTAGATGGCGTGATGAAGCCAAACCAAAAAATTGTTTTAGAGTCAAGCGGGATGGCGTATGAAGTACAAGAAATCGGATATCTGCAGTTAAGTATGATTAAGAGTAATGAGTTAACTCCGGGCGAAGTGGGGTATTGCGTAGCTAATATCAAGGACATCCATCTTGTAAAAATTGGTGATACGATAATGGAGAAAGATGCGCCGGTTGAGCCTATTAAATCCAAGTTTAAGTCAGCGAAACCGTTTGTTTTCTGCGGGTTTTATCCCATAACATTAAGTGATCTTCCTGTACTACAGGCGGCTTTAGAAAAACTGCATCTTACCGACTGGTCGTTTTATTATCAACCCGAGAATTCCAGTGCGTTAGGGATGGGTTTTCGTTGCGGGTTCCTAGGGTTGTTGCATATGGATATTGTTAAACAGCGGTTAGAACGCGAGTTTGGGCTGGATGTCCTCGTGACTTCTCCAAATGTTATTTACCGAGTAATTAAAAAAAATAATGAAGCTGTTGAGATAGATAATCCAGCAAAGTATCCTAATCTAAGCGATATTATTAGCGTAGAAGAGCCGTATGTTGCTATAACGGTAGTAGTGCCTTCTGAATTTGTCAGTGTGGTTATGGAATTAATAAAAGACCGGCGCGGTGAGTATCAGGATATGAAGTATATCAATGCGCAAAGGGTTATCATAAAATGTGTTATGCCGTTAGCTGAGATGGTGGTGAATTTCTATGATAAATTAAAGTCGGTTTCTAAAGGTTATGCATCGTTTGATTATGAACAGATCGGGTATAAACCCGGACAGCTGGTAAAGCTGGAGATCCTGGTGAACCGCGAAGTAATTGACGGGTTGGCTTATGTTGTACATCGCGAATCTTCGTATCATAAAGCCAGGAAGCTGATTACTAAGCTTAAAGAAATTATTCCACGGCAAATGTTTGAGATTGCGTTGCAAATACAGGTTAATAATAAAATTATTGCGCGTGAAAATATTCCTGCTATGAGGAAAGATGTTATCTCCAAATGCTATGGCGGAGATATAACGCGGAAACGTAAATTATTAGAAAAACAAAAAGAGGGGAAAAAGAGGTTAAGGCAGTTTGGCAGGGTGGAAGTACCTGTTGAAGCGTTCTTAGCGGCTATGAGACTGGAGGAAGAATAGTTGTATGTGGGCATCAATATCTATGGAACTAAAAATTATCATCATAGGCGTGATACTCGGAATATTAGCGTTAGTGATGAAGAAATTCAAGGGGAAGTTTACCGGTACAAAAAATGAAAGAGTGTATAGCGAAATATATGAATGGGTAAACACGTTTTTCTCTGCGGTAGTACTTGCTGCGTTAATAATGAATTTTATTGTACAGGCATTTAAGATACCGTCGGGTTCAATGCGCCCTACTTTGATAGAAGGTGATCATTTGTTTGTTAATAAATTCATTTATGGCGTTAAGTTGCCGTTTACTGCAGCTAGAATATTGAGTATAGCTAAGGTTAAACGCGGGGATATTATTATTTTTAAATGCCCGTCCGCAGCGTTAAGTTCGTGGGAACGTGAAAAGGGAATTCATAAGGATTTTATTAAGCGTTGTATTGGCCTTCCCGGTGATATCGTTGAAATAAAAAATAAGAATGTGTTTATCAACGGGAAACAGATTGTTGAACCGTACGCGGATTATCAAACAGATATTGTGTATCCCGAAGTAAAACAGTTATTGCCAAACAATGATATGTACCAGAAAGCATGGGAGGAAACAAGGTTTACTGAGTTGCCTGTACCCGCGGTACGCGATAATTTTGGGCCTATAAAAGTACCGGAGAAGTGTTATTTCGCAATGGGTGATAACCGTGACGGGTCATATGATTCACGGTTTTGGGGGCCATTGAGCGATAAATTATTGAAAGGGCAGGCGCTGGTGTTATACTGGCCATTTAACCGTATGAAAGTTATTAAATAATAAAAAAGGAGGAGGGAGAACAGGGATTTATGGGAACACAATTATGGATGTGGTGGTTATTGATATCAATAATCTTCTTCATTATTGAAATACTGTCGCCGTCAGTATTCTTTTTTGCGTGTTTAGGAGTGGGTGCGTTATTTGGATTGTTTGCTTCGCTTGTTATTTCAAATACCTGGGTACAATGGGCAATATTTTTTGTTGGTTCAGTGGTTTTTGTCGTATTGTCACGGCCGTTGGCAAAAAAGTTTGCTGCAGGTTCAGGGCAGACACGGAATTCTAATGTGGATGAATTAATTGGTAAAAAAGCGGTAGTGATAAAAGAAATAACGGCTATGCAAAAAGGGAATGTAAGAGTTGATAATGAAGATTGGCTGGCAAGTGGTACTGAGAATATTGGGAAGGATGAAATCGTTGAGATAATAAAAGTTGAAGGCGTGACTTTATTTGTAAAAAAGTAAATTTATACAAGAGAAGGGGGTAAGTTAGTATGGCAGGTATTCCGGTAGGTTTAGTGATTGTATTGATAGTTTTTGCGATTATCATCGCAAAATCGGCATTGGTAATTTTACGGCCGTTTGAGAAGGGGTTAGTGGAGAGATTGGGAAGGTTTCATCGTACTGCTGATTCTGGATTAGCATTCGTTGTTCCGATATTTGATACAATAAGAAAAGTTGATATGAGAGAACAGGTTATTGATGTGCCTCCGCAGGATGTTATCACAAAAGATAACGTTATGGTTACAGTGGATGCTGTGATTTATTTTCAGGTGATTGACCCGTTCAGGGTTATTTATAATGTTGCTAACTTTTCAATGGCTGCTTTAAAACTTGCACAAACTAACTTGCGTAACGTTATAGGCGATCTTGAACTCGACCAGACGCTTACTTCGAGGGAACGGATTAACGAACAGTTGAAACGCGTACTTGATGAAGCAACGGATAAGTGGGGTGTAAAAGTTACCCGCGTGGAAATACAGAAGATTGATCCGCCGCGTGATATTACTGACGCGATGAGTAAACAGATGAAGGCTGAACGCGAAAAACGCGCAATGATACTTGAATCCGAAGGGGTAAAACAGTCGGCTATATTAAGAGCGGATGGAGAAAAACAGTCGGCTATACTTAGTGCGGAAGGACATAAGCAGTCACAGATATTAAATGCCGAAGGTAAGGCGGAAGCAATAAAACGTGTAGCTGATGCTGAGAAGTATGAGGTTGAAGTCGTGTATAATGCTATCCATACGGGTAATCCGACAAACGATCTTATCGCAATTAAGTATCTTGAAACATTAACTAAGATGGCGGATGGACAGGCAACTAAGATATTTTTGCCGGTGGAAACAAGCGGAATACTAGGTACAATCGGCGGGATGGCAGAGATATTCAAAGACAAACTTGCTGCTGGTGGTAGCAAGCCGGTTGAAAAAAAGTAAACTAAAATCATTTTTGTTAGCTGGCACGTGAGATGAATGTTATTAAAACACGAGCGGGTAGTTTATATGTGCATATTCCGTATTGCATAAGTAAATGTAATTACTGCGTGTTTGTGTCAACACCGGACATTATGTCAGTTAATGATTATATATCCAAGTTGCGGGAAGAAATATTTTATTGGAACCCCGGTGGCCTGGATACTGTGTTTATTGGCGGTGGAACACCAAGTATATTGAGTACAGAGCAATTCACAAAAATAGGTGATGCAATAAGTAAAAGTTTTGCGTTAAATATAAACGCGGAGTTTACGGTTGAATGTAATCCCGCAACGTTGGATCCTGATAAAATTGAGTGTTACAGAACATTTGGGGTTAACCGGATAAGTATCGGGTGCCAGAGTTTTAATGAGAAGATGCTGAAAATTCTTGGGAGGGTGCATAGTACTGAAGATATTTATAAAGTTGTGGAAATTGTAAATTCAGCGGGGATAGATAATTTTGGGTTTGACCTGATTTATGGATTGCCGGGACAGGATGTTAAGTTGTTTAGTAAGGATTTGGAGTTGGCTGTCAGTCTCGTACCAAAACATTTGTCGTTATATGCTCTTGAACTTGAGGAAGGGGCGCAGTTGTATGAGGAATGCCGTAACGGTAAGATTCAATGCCCAAAGGATGATGTTGTTGCAGGGATGTACGAGTTCGCGTGTGAGTATTTGCATGGGAAAGGGTATAGGCATTATGAGATCTCAAATTTTGCGTTACCCGGGTTTGAATGTAAACACAACATGGTATACTGGCAGAATAGGGAGTATATTGGAGCGGGAGTAGCTGCATGCGGATATATCAGGGGTGAACGTTATAGAAATACAAGTAGTATTTTAGAGTATTTGAACTCTAAGATTCCGGAACGTGGACAAGTTGAATATACTGAAAAACTGGAATCACCCGCTAAGGATGCGGAACGCGTGATCCTCGGTTTGCGTACAGATGACGGAGTAGAATTATCAGTTGAGGAATCGGTTATGTTTATGCCGGTATTTGATAAGTTTAAAGAATATGGGTTATTGGAAATTGAGGGTAATAGAGTGTCTTTTACAAGAAAAGGGATGTTGTTGTCAAACCAGGTTTTTCGTGAGATAGTAGTGTAATGAAATTATCGGTTATTATCCCGGCATTTAATGAAGAAAAAACGTTGGTTGAGTCTGTCACAAGGCTGTTGGAGACAGGTTATATCTTGGATGTTGAAGTGGTAATTGTGGATGATGGTTCAATTGATAGTACTTATGTTAAGGCTAAAGAATTAGCAGCCAAATATCCGTGCATAACTGTTCTTAAACATGACAATAATTGTGGGAAAGGTGCGGCAATAGCTACCGCTAAAAACATTGTCAGTGGAGATTTTGTGGTTATACATGACGCGGATCTTGAGTATGATCCTCGAAATTTTAAGTATTTGATAGAAAAGATAGTGAACCCCGGTGTTTCCATAGTTTATGGGTCAAGGTTTTTGAAAGATAATCCCAATAAGTATCCGGTATATTTGTTAGGGAATAAGTTTATGACTTTGATGTTTAATATGGTGTTTCACGCTGGTTTAACGGATGTGTACACATGCTATAAAATGTTTAAGCGTGATGTGTGGGATAAAATTGTTATAACCAGTAAAGGGTTTGAGATTGAGTTAGAATTGACTGCGAGAGCTATACGGTTGGGTATAAATATTGTTGAAGTTCCAATAGATTATTCCCCAAGGACACTGGAGGATGGAAAGAAGATCGGGTTACGCGATGTTTTTACGGGGTTATGGAAAATATGTAGTATTTGTTTGAAGAAATAAGTGATGGTTTTGCATCTAATACAAAGTATGGCAAAATCTGGGTAGGTTAAAGAAGTGGTATGAAGGATAAGGAAGCGCGGAAGTTTCAGATATTGAATAGTTTGATATTTCATTACATAAGCACTGCGAAACCCGTAGGGTCGGAGACTATTGTTGAGAAATATCTTACTGGCCTGTCATCTGCGACTGTGCGTAATTATTTTGCTGAATTAGAAGAAGAAGGGTATCTCACGCATCCGCATACGTCCGCAGGACGTGTACCAACAGATAAGGGGTATAGGTTGTACGTGGACCGCGTTATGGAAATACAACGCCTTGCGGCTGAGGATGAGATGAGGATACAGCATGAATATCAGGTCAAGATGCAAGAAATGGATAAGTTGTGGTTGACCACCACTAAGATGTTGTCTATAATGTCACATTATGCGGGGTTTATACTTGTTCCTCAGTTAAAAAAAATGTCGATCCGCAGTTATCATTTAATAAATTATGATAAACAACGCGTGCTTATTGTTGTGGTGACTAATACCGGTATGGTATGGCATCAAGTGGTGGATTTTAAGTGTCAGGTTAAATGGAAAAAAGTTAAGTATATCGAGAATTTTATGAATGCTGAACTTGCTAATAATTCAGTGCAGGAAATACGGAAAAAATGGGAAACCTTGAGAACTGAATATGAAAAATCTGATTCCCAGATGTGGAGCGTGATCGAACAGTTGCTTTCTGAACTGGACAAGATACCTCTGGAAGAAACGTATGTTGACGGTGAAGGAAATATTTTGTCGTTATCAGAATATCATGATATGCAGAACTCTATTGAGGTGATGAGTTTAGTAAAAGATAAAAAGTTGTTGAATGAAGTAATGCATAATTATTTGATAAAACAGTTAACACAGGGGAAGAAAGTTAATATTGCAATTGGGTCCGAGAATATGAGGTCAGAACTTAATGAGTGGAGTTTAGTAACAACATCTTATACGATGCAGGAACGTATGATAGGGTTATTGGGTATACTTGGCCCGAAACGTATGGACTATGGCAGAATGGTGGCTATTGTTGATAGTATCTCTAATGCTGTAAATAATGCGTTGAAAGGGCAATATGGAGTACGGGTTTATGAAAAAAGAAGCAGAAAATGAGTCGTTAGATGCTAAACGCGTTGATAATGAAGTGAACAGTAAGGAAATTAATGCGAGTGAACCGTATGATTTTCTTAAGATTGCATTGGATGAAAAACTTGATGAACTACAGATTCTTAAACAGTCGGTAGATCAGCAGAAGGATGTTTCCGGGAAGTATTACAAGCAGTTGCTTGAGTTAAAGGCTGAGTTCGATAATTACCGTAAACGCGTGGAACGAGAAAAACGTGATAACTATAATTTTGGGAAAGAAGAGGTGTTGTTG
>Ga0265292_1000931_pt1 | contig 30758 bp, 25 predicted proteins | sample Munlanlewell296A_FD_189080 | JGI IMG/M metagenome (GOLD analysis project Ga0265292, IMG submission 189080) | Leachate microbial communities from a municipal landfill in Southern Ontario, Canada - Leachate well 296A | ecosystem: Engineered > Solid waste > Landfill > Unclassified | place: Canada... | reverse complement strand
CGAGCTGCCAACGACCAGGTTCTCGAAATCTCTTCGCCCACACCATCGACTGACAACGCCGTGAAAAACTCGCTGATGTCAGCGCCCACCATCTGCGTCGAGAGGTGAAAGTCGCTGGTCAGGATAACGTTACGGATGCCGGCAACCTTCAGCCAATCGATCGCTCGATTGAGCTCCGCAATGACGTCGTTGTTGAGGCTTTCACGACTGATCGTGATGACCCCGACAGCACCATCGTGCTCGGCATTGACGTAGAGCTGTTCCCAGGCTGATCCTGACATGTCCTGATTGAAGGTGTGAGGAGTCCAGCGATGCTCTTGGGCCAACGTGTGGTTGATCCTGATGATCCTGTTTACCTCCTCGGCACCCATCTGACGCATGACTGCCAGGATGCCCTGCCGGAACTGCGCACAGAGCTCTCCAATAGCGTTGAGGTGAGAGAGGTGTGCACGCTCTTCAGTCAGCATGATGCTTGTCATCTGCATGAGCGGTCCGAGCAACCAGGTTCGGAACTCGGCGTGATCCAAATCATCCAAGGGCCAAGCGACTGACGGTCGAGAACGATACCAATCCTGTCCGCTCTCCTTGCGGTCAACAAGCGTGCGCGTCGGTTCAAATAACGGACCGTACGCATCAGCCAGGTGCTTGAGGCACGACCACGTCAAGAAGTTTGCGCCCTTTGCCCCAATGGCATCATGAGCACGAAGCGGGTTCGGCCCGAGGTGCTTGCGCACGAGCTTGTCGACTTTCCAGAACGGAGTGTTCGTTATCTCATGGTACCGCAGCGCCGCGAGTGTCGCACCGCAGAACAGCACATCAAGCACGAACGACCAATTGTCGCTCACCGGAACCGGGATCAACCCGAGCGCCCACAACATCTGCGTCCAGGCAGAGGGTTTTGACTCCACCACCTCCCACACCTTATTGACCTGATGCGGGAAGGCGGGGTGGCAAATGTCCGCGCCCAATTGACTGCTTGGGAATCCTGAGGTGACTGACCGAATATCAATCTCCGGAAAGGCTTCCCGAAGCATAGCGTAGTGGGCTCGCTTGAGTTCCAGAACTTCCGGAATCGCTTCGAGGACAACACGGGGACGGAAATTGAGTCCCCGAAGTTGCATCGGGAGACGCTTACCGTTGTAGCTGAGGAGCGTGATATTGGCCATGATAGCGTCGGCCCTGTCCCTGCCAAAAGCACGGACCAAGCCCGGATACTGCTGTGCAATGCCGTTCGGGGCACTCGGCATATCCAGTCCCACCACGGGCACATCGAAGTCGAGCAAACGAGCGCCGAGCTGCATCATTTTGCCGGCACCGACGATTCCTTGCGCTCCGGTGATGAGCATTGAACCGTCATCACCAAACACGCGGTGAACCGCATCCTTGGCACTGACTGGCAAGCTCCCTCTCTGGAAGATCTCCAGCACGCTGCCTAACCCTAGAGTTTCCAAGGTGGGCTCGCGGAGTGTTGTCACCATCTACGCACCTCCCTTTCCATCGCTCACGTTGAGGATCGCGGCGATGCCAACGTCGCCTGCGGCACAACCGCAAACGAGAACGTAACCGCCGCCCAAGGAGACTGACTCTGCCAGCGCTTCAAGCAAGACGCGGGTCAAGGTCGGTCCTTGCGGATGACCGTAGATCAGCGGACAGCCCGTGCGGTTCATCCGCTCCAGATCGATCTTCAGCAGCCTGCTAAAGATGGCGTCGTTGACGGCGAACGGGTTGTGGGTCTTCACCACGCTCATATCCTTGATAGTCAGACCGGTGCGCTGCAGCAGTTCCTGTGCTGCCAGTGCCGGTGCTTCTGGCATCAAGCTGGGCAAGGACCTTGTTTCAGTCGCCGCGACGAATGTAATGTCCACGTCCGGACTGAGCACGCGGGCTCGTTCCACGCTGGTCACCAGCAGGGTAGCCATGCCATCTGAAGGATGGGTCTGGCCGCCGCTCGTCACGCAGGTGTCTATCTCGGACAATGCACGCAATCCTTCTGCGGTCAGCGGACGCACGCCTTCATCCCGCTCCACTGTTCCCACCAGCTGACCACGGTGGTCTAGCACGGACAGCGGGAAAAGGACTTTGTTCAACATGTGACCACCTATGGCCTGCGCGTACTGTTCGGAGCGCAGCAAGGCGATCGCGTCAACTTCCTGACGCGTGATGCCGTGCTTGCGAGCCGCATTACCGGCGGTGGTGATCATCGCGCCCTTCGTCGAAGGGTCGCAACCGAAATGATCCCAAACATTGCTCACGACTTCTGTGCGGCGATACGTGGGTTGGGCAGGATAGACGACGGCCGGCGAATTGCTTGTCCGATCGAACGTCAGTACACACGCCATGTGATGCGCGCCACTCTCGATCTGGGCCGCGGCCGTAAGAACGGCCTTGAGCCCCGTGGCACACGCCTGTGACACATGCACACCCGGCACGCGACGTTCCATGCACGCCGCGAGATACGGCGCGCCCCAGAACTCGTTCGGCCAAGGGATGGTTGCGCCACTGACAAGGTAGTCAATGTCCTGAACTGACACACCGCCCTTTCCCATAATGAGACACGCCGACTCCGCCGCGAACTGACCAATACTGGTCTCTGCAAACGGCGACGCATGCCAGGCTGGGAAGTAGCTGCTGCCCCCAATTCCCCAGGGAATCCTGGCGTTAGGGAACAAACGGACCCGATCTTGCATTTTCCTTTCCTCCTCTCGATATACTTCGGTGAACAACCGGGGCTTTCAAACTCTCTTCCTGTATGCGGAAAAACAGCTCTCTGGTGTTCATTGTCAAAGAGCCCGGCCACCTTATCACAAACGATTCTATTTAGCCAAGACCCTTCCATCCATGTACGGCAGCCTCTTAAGAGGTGTAAAATACAAGACAATGAATGCTGCACAGCAAACTCTCGCTATTGATATCGCCCTCCTGCCGCCAAACGATATTATGGAAAGAGCCAAAGAGATGAACACGCAACTTTGGGAACAAACCCAGAAGGGATTTCGATTTGATGAATCGCACCTTCCTCACATTACACTTTTGCAGCAATTCATCCATCGTTCTAACCTCGAACAAGTTGTTGCTACGATCACAGAAACAATTGCATCAACTCCGGCAATCAATATAACAATTGCCGAAACTCATTTGGGAAGCCTGCAAGAAGGCGGTTTTCAAATATCAGACTGGCGCGTTGAACCCACTGCTGCCCTCTCTCTTCTTCACCAAAAGATATTTTCCTCACTCGAACTTTTTGTCACGACCGGGGATCGCGCAGGATTCTTTCTCGACCCTGGGGAAGAAGTTCGCGAATTGACCTGGCAATGGACCAACAATTTTCGCGCTTCTCATAATGACAAAGCATTCGCGCCTCATCTCACCTTAGGAAATGGCCGAGCAGAACCCGTTGAACCATTTTCGTTTACTTCTTCTCGACTTGCGCTCTGCCAATTGGGAAACTTTAATACCTGTCGTAAGATTCTTCATGAATGGAGCCTCCAATGAACAACTTTCTCTCAGGTAAAACCATCCTCATTACTGGCGCGTCGGGCGGAATTGGTAGTGCCACGGCACGGTTGGCCAAACAGTATGGTGCGAATGTCGTTGTACATGGACGGACTGATTCTGAAAAACTCCAATCCATTGCCGCTGAATTGCAAGCGATGAAAATTTCTTGTGATGTGACAGACAAAGCTGAAATAGAAAAAGCCGTTAGTAACGCCATGAAAGACGTTGGTCAAATAGACGCCCTGATAAACTGTGCGGGCATCGCACCGTCTATCCCATTCGTCGATATTACAAAAGAAAACTGGGATGAAGTTTTTCGCGTCAATGTGCTTGGCACAATCTATTTCTGCCAGGCTGTTATCCCTCACATGCAACAACGGCATTCGGGGAGAATCGTCAACATTGCATCCATCCGCGGTCATGCTAACTTGGCAAGCTCATCGGTCTATTCAGCTTCAAAGGCGGCGATCGTGAATCTCACGGCAACAATGGCCAAGCAACTTGCTCCAGACATTGCCGTGAACGCAGTGTCACCTGGTTTTACTAATACCGAAATGAAAAAGGTCTGGGACGAAAAAGTCTGGACACAAGTGAAGTCCAACTTACTCGAAAGAGCCGCCGAACCAGAAGAAATCGCCGAAGCAATCCTCTTCCTCGCCAGCGATCGCGCGACTTTCATCACTGGCCAAACAATACTCGTTGATGGCGGCTATTCAATTTCAGGAAAATAAGTAAAAAAAATCCCCCGGGTGCAAAGAGAGTGAGAGAGGGCGATCGGGGGGTGTGCTACGTTCAGTGATGTAGCGCGAGTGTGGTAAAGAGCAGAACGAGCACAATTCAATCCGAGGAGCACGACGACAAAGCAGCGGTGTTAGGCGAGATGGCCCACAGGGATTGAATACTGCGTGTCAGGGCACGCAGCTCAAGCAGTCTATACTCCTCCGCTCATCGTGTCAAGGGTGGGCGGAAAGGAACACTAAGAGGACCCCGAGCGGGATCGCGAACCAGTAAAAATCCGGCAGGCCAAGAAACCAGCGCGGGTGCCACCACAACTGCGGCGACTTTTTGAATTTACGGATCCCCCACGCCGGGTTGAAAACAAACCAGAGGAAATCTTCGAGCGTAATCATGACAAGGTAAAACCCAATGACTGCTGCTTCTACCCGCCATGACCACGCGGTAAACATGGCTGGAAAATGAATCAGGAGCAACAGCGTCGTCGTCAAACCCAGGTGATACCCGGTGAGTGGCCGCCCGCCGAAAAAAATCTTTGTCCACGTATTCTGCCAGCGCCGGGTCGGCAACTTCGCCGCCCAACCATCAACACCCTCAATTTGAATCTCCCACAACGCGATGACAAACGCGAGTGGAATGCTGGCCAGGAGAAAAATTATCGGACTACTCATTGCCCTCAAAGAGTAAACGTGTACATCTATGCCGTCAATACAGATCGCAAAGAACGGCCACCACTGGGGTGACCGTTCTTCTGTAACGCGACGTTTGTTTGTTTAGATAATTTCCATCCGGACAACGCGGACGCCCCATTGCTTGGCGGCGTTTTTCGACGGCATCCAGATATCGGCGGAATACTTGCCGTAGCGAGCATTCATGCGGTCTTCAACAACGAAGACTTTATTACCGAAGTACTGAGGGAAACGGACCTTGGTGCCGAAGGGAAGACTGTTATGAGCAATCATTCCATCGTGCACTTTGGTGCCTGACGCAGCGGTGAACGGGTCGCTATCGGTTTCCTCGACTGAGGAAGAGTAGGCCGTCATGCTGACGTTAAACACTTTTTTGGCTGGCTTGTTGGCAGCGCGGGGTAAGTCACCCACGCGACCGACCGGCATCTCAACGTTTGGAAAAATTTCCTGCACCAGCATCGGTTTCGGTCCCTCGGGTTGTGCAGCATACGCGGTCAGAGTCTGGGCGTGCTGAGGAAACAACAGATTGAGGAGGGCCAGGAGCGATGCGATGCGCGTTGTCCGGGACATGCGACGCATTGTTCGTTTGGTCATTCGGTTGAAATGAATGGTCAAATCAGAACCATCAAAAAACTGCTGATTGAGCAGTTCTCGATGACAACGCAGCCTAGCACAGCTGGGGTTTTTGGTCAAGGGCCAAGGGGCCGAATATGCCAAAAAAGCCCACAAAATGGGCTTTCCGGGGCGCTGCGGGGGCTATTTTTTCTTTTCAGCGTCAGCCAGGCGCTGTTGGGCGCGACCCAAATGCGTGGTGACCATCACCGCGATGACCGTGACCACAATGGCATAAACAAAGAGTCCAATAATGCCCTGCGCTGACCCAAAAATCTTCTTAAACAACTCGGTGATGGCCGAGTTCCAGGCGAGCGCGGCTACCAAGCCAAAGGCTGAAGTCGCGAGGGTGATCATGGTCTTGAGAGTTTCGCTTTTCATAACTGCAGTATACGCGAGCACCCAACCAAACGCAAAAAGCGGGCGCCAACCCGCCTTATGCTACCAACCATGTGAATTATCCGGCATTCTTATTCCCGCGATCGCTGGTGTTTGACGCATCAATAATCTTATCAACACACGCGCCCGATTTTTCTTTCGGAACATTCGGACCATAGCAGGCCTTTAGGGCTCCAACCGTCGGACTGGCTTCTGTTACCTGAGGAGCAAATGCAGCCCAGCCCATAACTGCGGCAACGAACAATGCAGTTACGACAACCAATGTTTTCTTTGTCATAGACTCACCTCCTTTCACGAGAGGCTAATATTCTTCGCTTGAAAAAGGTCCCGAGCAAGGCACCGGTTGGTGTCTGCTCGGGAACTCAGGTTCAAATGGAGAATTCAATCAACGGATGTGTGTGAGACTGACGGTGGTGGTTCGGGTCGGCGTCTTGGCACGAACGTAGTAGATCCCGTTCGCCATATGACTACCATCCCAGTGTACTGCGACATCACCAGCCTGACGAACTTCGTCCACGAGCGTCTGAATGAGCCGTCCTTGCACGTCGACCACATCGACTCGCACATGAGCGTCGTGCTCGAGCGCGAAGTGAACCACAGTTGACGATGAGAACGGGTTGGGTGCAGCGGTGAGGAGTGCAGGCGGCAGTGTCGGAATTTCCGCCACGCCGGTTTGAGTGTACTCGGGCAGGGGTGCCGGCCAGCCAAGGTAGGTCATCGCCTGAACGTACCCGATGAAGCCCGGGAAACGCTTGGCGAATTCTCGCTTGGCATACCAGAACACATCGAGCGAAGTCCGCAGTCCAGGAGTGAAGCGCGCTTCGCGCAGGAGATCTTCGAAACAGTCATGGGCAAGACCATAGCCGCCGCGAGTACATGAGGCGACTGCGACGAACGACGGCTTACCAGATGCGGCGAACAAAAACTGCTCTGCGAGTGTGGGGTCGAAGACCGGATTGTTCCGGTCGTAATCTGCCACATCGCAGCCCGGTGCCCAGAAAATAGGATGCGAGTTGCCACTCACCCAGTTCCAATTCCAGTTCGGGCTGTATGCCTTTTGGGCGAAGTAGCCAGGCCAGATGGAACGATTGGTGAGAGGTGCACGTCCCCAAATTTCTGTAACGCCAGCGGTGAGCCGAGCAGCGAACGCTTGCTGCCGCGCGAGATGATCGTTGTACGGGAAACTGGAATCCAGAAGTTGATCGACCTGGAATCCAGCGACCGCATACCGATCGTGAACAGCCTGTGCGCCGAGAACGACGTTAGCCGAAGGGTTGCCCGCTTCGTCGACATCGCCGGTCAGCAGGAGCAGTGAGCGAGTGGAATTGTGCGCTTGGCGTACAGCCAGGTAGGTCTGCACTGCGTTACGCACTTCCACTCTTTGATCTGCCGGTAACCGGAATGTCGGGAAGTCTGCGATCCCATCCTGATTGAAATCAGTGTAGGGATCGTCGGTCGCGTAGTCGCTGCCGAAAAAGACACCGCCAGTCGTATCCGGCGCGTAGAAGGTAGACACAATGTTCTCCGCCGGCTCGCCGCCTTCATTGGCGTCCCCAAGGATCATGACCCAGGGGTAGGCTTCGTGAAGAGCGTCGGCGTCATGTTTCTTGTTAGTCAGGTATGCCTGGATGGGTTCGGGGTCGGGTGACGTCGTTGAGAATTGTTCGACGTGCAGTCCGTCCGAACGCCAGGCATCGAGCGCGGGTCCGAGTTCTTGTTGGAGTGAGTCCGGCCCCACGATCACGATTTGTGCGACCGGGGAGCCACCACCGCCACCTTCTCCGCCGCCATCAAAAGGCGTATGTGCTTGCGGTTCAGGGGCAATGGGGTGAGGTCCGGTGGGAAGAGACGAAACGTCGATCGCCAGCGCTGCTGCACGTTCGGCCGGAGCCGGGGCGAGCACCGCGCCACGATAGACGTTTACCTTGCCACAGGTTTCCGTTTCGCTGATGCCGTACGAGCTGTAGCCTGAGGGAACCACTGCCGAGTAGGCGTGCGGTCCAACCCCAGACTTCACAGGTACAGGAACAAGCGGAACATCACCAGGTTGACCGAGGACAGTGTAGGACTGAGCGTTACGCTCGACGTCGGCGACCCACTCAACGCGAGTGGCGTCAACATCCTGCGTTGCCCAAAAGGCCGACAGCGAGACTGCCTGGTTGTCACAGTGCACGTCATTGCTGACCGTGTACTCTGCCCAGTAGTCATCGTTGTAGGTGCCGTCACCATCACCGTCGAGGTAGCGATTCCCGCCACCATCTGCCTTAGCCTGAGCCGCAATCACGTTGACGCGGCCAGTGCCTTGGCAGGTGGGTTCAATCCCGTAGCTTATTGTATGGTCGTCGTCCCAGTTCTGGTCGACGATGACAAGCGAACCGGTGCCGAGGACGATCCTCTTCGCATCCGACCGATCCATCTTGGCGTTGAACACGATCGTGCCATTACCATCACCACCGAGAGAACTTCCTTCAATCGGCGTGATGGACAGCACAACCGGTGAAAGCACGAGTTCGCCGTTCCCATAGGACGTGTAGTTCATTCCTTGCGATGCGGCAGTGACGTAACGATAGGCATCACCAGAGCCGCCGCGCAGTTTTTGGAACAGCGCGTTCATGTCATTCAACATGTCGGTGTTGTAGGGCGATGTCGAGTAGCTGAGTACCACCCGCGCACCTTTCCACGAACTCTGGTAGGTGCTTCCCAAACATGAGGCGTTAATGAAGAGCGCGCGTTTGCCGGCGGTATTGCTGGAGATAAACGCCGCCTGCATTTCGATACAACAGAACGTCTTGGCCGGGTCCCATGTCACGGCGAGGTTTGTGACTCCCATCGCCTGATACTGCGTAACGCGGAAGCTGAGCGCACGAATGTTGTCAGCACTGTAGGGCAGAGCCTCCCCGCTAATTCCTGAGGAGTTGCCGTGACCGAAGAAAATCAGTACACCGGGGTCGTCGCCGAGCGCGTCGTCGATGGCACTGATCGTGGCTGAAGCGTCACGAATTGTGGTAACGCTGAAGCCCTGATTTTGCAAGTCAGTAACCGGCTGTCCAACCCTGCCGAAACTTGAACCGAACGGTTCAATGACGTACGCCTTCGAGGACTTCGGACAGACAGAGGTCGGAATTTGCGCCGCCACAATGGTGGGAGTGAAGAGCAGGGCGGCGACTGAGAGAACTGCCATGCGCCGCGTCATGTCATCGCTCCTTGCGGGCGGTTGTGGACGGGTGAAGCAGGTCTTGCGCGACCCTCTTGTTGATCACGTGAGAGGGCGCGCCGCTGATAATTGCCTGTGCGTTTCGGACATCTTCGCCGAACGCACCAAACAATCGCGGCGGCACCTGGATCGGCGGATAGTCGCCGATGATCACCTTGCCGCCCTTGCGGAGGGTTTCCATCAGCGGTCCGACATCGTCCAGAATGGCTTCATTTTCCGACGACGTTTTGGGTTCTGGTGGGTTCAAGGTCGGAATAGATGCGAGGTACATCACCTCACTCCCGTACATCACCACCGTGTAGCAGAGCAGTTCATTCCGAACACAGACCTTGGTCACAAGTCCGGACTTGCTGAACTCGTTAGCCATTGTGTCCAGGATTTCCTCGTCCGACTTTCCTTGCTGGCGCAGATTGAGCGCCAACACATCGACGTTCTCCCGAAGTGCGGAGACCTGGTTGTCCAGGGCGGTTGCGGGAGGGGCCGGCGACATGGTCGTCTGGCCGAGGGTCGGTCGAACCTGATAGACGCCGTCGGGACTGACGACGTCAACGACCGAACCGTTCACGCGGAAGGTGAAGGGCGCCTTAAGGCGGTTGCCCCAGGCGATGACCTCCCCGGTGGAGACCATGACTCCGGTCAGCTCCTGGATAGAAGCGGGACGGAGCGAAATCGGGTCGGGCTGCACACGAACCTTGGCGGTCTGCGCACTGAGCGGGCTAAGTATCGCGACGAACGCGACCATGGTGATCACGAAAGCGAAAAAGTCGCGCGAGAAGTTCCGCAACATTGGGGGACTCTCCTTCTTGGCAAAACTCATGACTTCCAACAGATTATCCGTTGATTGTCAATGAGCGACGTATGACCCGAGCCTAGTCTTATGCCCCCCGCCTGTCAACTAAAAAAAGGCTGTCCGGGCGGGGGACAGCGGAACTACGGTGAAGAGGAGACGAAGGTGGAGTCCGGAAGGCTGCGGGTGTTCAAGATCACGCCTTCGTCCGACATGACGACCATGGTAGTCCGTCCTGGACGGCGCACTTCATCCACATAGAGGGAAAACTTGTGATCCGCTCCTACAACGGCGTCGGCGCATGCGGCGGGAAGAAAAATTGCGGAGAAATTCAGATCCTCCTCCGTGGTATTGGCCCAGTCAACAGTCCCCTGGGTGATGGCGGAGAGATTCCGCACCAAGACCATCTCGTGATCATCGGCAGGGAAAAAAACTCGCAGGGTATCTCCAGGCGACGAGTCGGCGGCGCGACCGAGAAAGCTGATTCCTCGGCAGGAAGTTCCTTGGTCGTAGGTGGCGTCACCCGGCCAGAGCGTACGCTCGTTGATCAACGTACCGGCGCCCGCATCGACGACCTCAGTCACATGACGGTGTTCGTTGATGTCCGTCACGAGCCAGAGAATCGGGGGCCCAGAACCTGCTCCATTGGAATTCACGATCGCGATCGTTGCCAACGCAAGTGCGCATAGCATGTGGCCTCCATGTGAATAGTGAGTCAAGGCTCACCGGTAAAAGGGCGGAAGAAAACGAAATCAGTCTGCCTCGAGCCTAGTCCCGTTGCCCTGCGGCGTCAAGCCCTTTGAGCAAAAAGAAAGCCGCACAAGGAATATGTGCGGCAAAAGAACTTACGCTTTGACGCCGGGCAAACGGCAGTGCAAGAACTGCGGCAACACCGGCGCGATCTGCTTGACTTGCTCACTCCACTCGCGCTCCAAAAAGATTCTGGCGCGGAGTCCGGCCACGGGTTCAACGCAGAGATTCACCAAGCAGCCCCAGTGGTCAGGCCGAGCGATTAAATCGACGGGCAAGAATCTCGGCGGACGAAATTCTTGCAGCTCCCACAACGTCCCACCTTCGCGATACGTGGCGATGTTGCGATACCCGGTGCCCAAGTCATAGACAAAAATCCAGCCCTCGAACGCCGCCGTGTCTGCCCGCGTCGGCACAAAGTCGTTCGTCTCTGCCAGACCCAGCGCGGTCATGCCGACGATCTGCCCAGCCTGAAACACCACCGTCAGCCAGCGGATTTCGTCTTCAGCTTCGAGCGGCACAAGCAGCAGCGACTCTCCCCGACCCTGCTCCACCACAAACGACTGATCCACATCCTGCCATCCCAACATGGACGCCAGACTGTCATGATAGGCCGAGGTGAGAAACGACTGCACGAGCGCATGCGTGTGATCAGCCGGAAAAATCTTCGCTGCCGGCGGCGGTTCAGTCACCGCATGTCCACACCCTGCCAACGCAACCGCGAACAACATCCAACACCGTCGCATACCAACCTCCTTGAGACAACACAAAACCAGCCCGCGCCACCGTCTGTGAGCGAGCCCCGATATGAAAAGAGCAGATGATTCAAGCCACCTGCCACTACAATCATTGTACCCCTGCGTTTGCGTCCGTCAAGAGCACGGACGCACACTGGCATTACTCGTACCGCAATGCGTCGAGCGGGTCGGTCTTAATGGCGCGGTACGAGGGGTAAAAACCGGTGAAGAATCCGACCACGACGGAGCCGACGAAAATCATGAGAAGGAAAATGGGTGGGGTTTGAAAAATCGTCACTGCATCGGCACTGCTGCGACTCGCAAGCGAACGCACAACGGTGTTGCCGAGTGCACCGACACCATAGCCGAACAATGACCCGATTGCGCCTCCCATAAAGCCGATGGTCAATGATTCACTGATGAACAGTTTAAACACGTCGAGCCGTTTCATGCCGAGCATCTTCATAAGGCTGACTTCCCGAATGCGCTCAATCAGAGAAATCGTGAGCGTGTTGAACGTGCCGAGGGCTGCAACAAGCAGGGCGATCATGCCGAAGCCGCCCAAGATCAAACGAAAAATGGCGAACACCTGCGTGATCTGACTCACCGTATCTCCCACGTACTCAGTGAAAAACCCGATATTTTCGATTTGCTTGCGTGCTTCCGGCGCTGCATTGCGGTCATCAACCTGAATTTTAAGTGACGTGTAATTGACCACGCCTTGCTGAATAACCATGTCGAGCGGCACGCTCATTGACGGGTTCGAAGCATCGGGCGTCACACCCACAACCGTTAACGGAATACTTTCTTTCACCAATGGCCCGTCGGTGTCGTCTTTCTGGCGCAAGTCCTTGGGAACAATGAGATCGAGTTCAAAAGTCTTCCCTATAATCTCCTGGCTGTTTTTCTCAAAGCCCAACAAATTGGCCAGTGATTGATTAATAACCACTTCATCCTTTTTATCAGCCGCAAAAAATCGACCGGTCGCCAGGCTGCTGTCAGCGAGCTTGAAGTATGAAGGCTGCACGCCGACCACAACGGTTTCCGTGGTTGAGTTCTGCCCTTTGAGACGGCCCCGACCGGCCAAGTCCACAATGCGCTCAATCTGCGAGACGTGCGGAACCTGGCGAATCTTGTCCAGTGCTTCGTCGTTGATTTTCCCGGATTTCAGGTTGGCCGATGGAATGTCAATAATTCGGAACGCCTCGAAGTTGGCCACCTGACTCGTCACGAGCTGCTCCAACCCGAACCCGAGCGAGACAAGAAACACGATCGCGGCCACGCCGATGCTGACGCCGCCCACAGTCAAAATTGTGCGCATGCGATGTGCCCACAAATTCTTCCACGAAATATACATGAGCGTGCGAATCCTCATGCGCGTGCTTTCTCCGTGATTTTATCTATCAGGCCGTCACGAACCTGAATCGTGCGGTCGGCCAGGGGCAAATATTCGAGGTTGTGCGTGATCATAATGATCGTTCGCTCGTGCTCTTGATTCATTTGCATGAGCAGGTCAATGACTTGCTGCGCGCTCTTGGAGTCCAGGTTGCCGGTCGGTTCGTCGAGGATGAGAATGGGCGGGTCATTCACCAATGACCGGGCAAAGTTCACGCGTTGCTGTTGTCCACCTGACAGTTCAGTCGGCTTATGTTTCATGTGCGAGCTTAAACCAACCCGAAAGAGCGCAACATCAGCCGCTTTGTATGCCTCAGCGTCGCTCGCGTTGAGGATCAGTTTCGGCAGGGCGACATTCTCGCGCACCGTCATGGCTTTGATCCAAATCGGCTGCTGCGAGACCACGCCAAACTTGGCAGCCCGCAGGCCGGCCCGTTGGTCGTCGCTGAGCGTGTCGATGCGAATACCGTCAACCCAGACTTCCCCGCTTGTCGGGCGCTCCAACCCGATGAGCGTATTCAGAAACGTTGACTTGCCGGATCCTGACGGTCCGTAGATGATCACAAACTCAGAATGAAAAATCGTCGCGGACATGCCGTGCAACACAGGCGACAGTTCCCCGCCGACGTGAAAATCTTTCTTGACGTCTTTGGCCTCAATCAAGGGCAATCGGCTTTTCGGGCCGGTACTGCGCTGCTTGGCGTTCTTTAGCGCGGGTGTCGCGGGGGCAGAAGTTGGTGTTGGCATAGGTTAGCGGGCGCCGGGGACGTTGCCGAGGAAGCCGAGTGAACGTTGCAGTGTTGATATGATGATGTCCACGACCGAGCGCTGGACTTTACCGGTGATGGCTGTCGTGTCGGATGACGTTCCCGCGTTGCCGGCGCGGTCGCGTGAAACCGCACGCAAGTGGTAGAGTTTTGCCGGCTCGAGTTCAGTCACAATCACCACGTGGCTGATTGAGGCGGCTGAATCTTCCTGCGTCTTCAGGGGATACGAGTCTGAAGAAATTCCGGGGCCGTACTCAATCTGGCTCGTGGAGGGCTCGTCCGTATCCCAACTGACAATGAGTTGCGCCTTCTGCGTCTGGCCGGCACCATTCGAGCGGACTTCAATAGTCATATTGGTAACTTTTGGCGGGCGGCTGTCATCCGGGGACGTGAACGATGTTTGATCTGAAACAACGGAGTTTCCAAATTGGTCTACGCCGCGCACCGTGAACGTGTAGGGTGCTTTTTCCTCAAGGTGATCCACGGTGAGTTCATGGCTGGTCACGTACTCCGGACTTGATTTTGTTTGTGCGCTCGCCCCGGCTGCTGTGTACTGAATCGTCGAGGTTGTCGGCACATTCGTGCTCCAGGTAAACCGCATGGTTGTGGAGGCGGTATCCTTGACCGGCTCAAAGCGAACATCCTTTAACGAGGGCTTTGTCAACGTCGTGAACGTGTACTCGTCAGAGGTGAGGAAGTTCCCATCCGTGTCACTTCCGTTGATGATCAATGAGTATGTCGAAGAATGATCCAGGGCATCGAGCCGGATCGAGTGCCGCGTCGTTTGTGAACCTGAGCTGTCTTCAACAGACAAGTTATAGGCGCGGTTTTTCCCATAGACGATCTTTGAGGTGGCGACGGTGGTTGATGTCCAACTCACGCTCGCATTCGTCAACGTGACATTGGAAATTTTTACGTCACTAATCTTTGGCCGCAGTCCGGTTTTAAACGTGAGCGTGTCGCTCTGACCGCGGTTACCGTCCTGGTCCACCCAAATCGCGCGGTAGGTGTACGCCGTTTCCGGTTCCAAACCAAGGAGATCAACGGAGTGTTTCGTTGAGAGATCAAGTGAACCAACCGTGTCTCCCCCTTTTTCCTTGCCCAAGTGTTCAATGTCCTCTCCAACTTCAATGAAACTTGAACCGATGCGGTCGGTCTGCCAGGTAACGTTTGCAGAAAATGATTTGGGAGTGGCGGTTGGACCGTCAAGCAACTTCGGCGCAGTGGTATAACGGCCGGTGGGAGTAAGTTGCACGGTCGTAGAGGCGGCGGAAAACTGTGAGGCGTTGTCCATCGATTTTACATTGTACGCGTACTGCTTCGACTCCAAATTCGTGTCCACAAAAACCGGGCTCTTAGTGGTGCCCGCCGATTCAAACGTGACACCGTCTGCTGAACGAAACACTTCATATCCGTCGAAACCGCTGGGTTTGACCGCCGGTTCGGTCCACTTCATGCTCAAAGCGAATTCCTCTGTGTCACGGTTGGAAATATCAAAAATCTGCACGGCGGACGGCGCTTCCGGTGCGGGCGTAATGGTATAAAAATCCACGCTGGCGTACGTATTGTAACTGATGTTTCCCGCTTCGTCTTCTGCAATCACGTAAAAAGTATTCTTGCCTTGCTGCGTCGCATAGGGGCCGGCGGAAATCTGACGCGAAGTTGTGGTCGAAGTATTCGTATTTGTCGGAAGTTTGTTGATGGAAAAATGATACCGCTTGATTGAACCGTTGAAAATCTCCGGCTCGTCCCAGTTGAAGCCGAACGCGTTGTCAGTTTTGGGTTCTGCGGCACTGGAGGCGGGCGTGACCGAAAGATTCCGCGGACCACTCGGCGCATTACCGGCAAAGTAATAGCTCGCGGAGACGGTGTTTGAACTGTTCCCGGCCACATCAACGACACGGAGTTCAAACGTGTTGACGCCTTCTTGGTACGCACCGGCATCCAGCGTGACGGTGGCGTTCGAAGACACACTTGACCAATCGGACAAGGACCCTGACGTTGCTCCTGTCTTGTATTGATACCCGGCTAACCCCGACCCTGTCGTTGGTGCACCAACATCAACCGCCACTGACGACCCGGACGTGGGCCAAAGGAACGTGAAGTTGTTGCGAGAAGTGTAGCCCGAAGGAGAAACGGAAATGATCGTCGGCGCAGTTGGCGCGAGATTGTCATACTTATAGGTAAAGAGATTTTGTGCGGTGTCGCTCACGTTCTGGGCGGCATCACGCGTCTTCACGAGCAGGTAGTAGGTGTTTCCGTTGGAAATCGTCCCCGTGACGTTGAGCGTCGTACCCGCTTGAAATTGCACTGCACCGCCTGAATTGATTATCCCGGACGTTGCGGTGGGATCAGCCGTGCTGCTGGTTCCAAAGTATACGTAGTAACCTTCAACGCCCGACCCGCCGTCAGTACCCGCGCTCCAAGTGAAACTCGGGTTCGCGTAGTTATACCAAGTATCACTCGTGAGATCGACGGTGCCGCCGCTCGCATTCTTTGCCGAAGACAGGCTCGACGGGTTTGCCGGGTCAATCGTATCGTCAGCCCAGGAGACAACCACCGTGTTCAGCGTCACCTGCTGGTCGCCGTTGCCGGTGAGAATCGCCTGCCAGAGAAGACCGCTTGACGTCACGGGAAACGTGGCCAGGTCGACGATCAAATCCGGACCCGAAACCACAGCTGCATTGGCCTGCGACGTTCCGGAAGATGTCACCCAATTACCGCTGCTCTTGTATTTCCACGTTGTGCCGCCGTCATCGGAAAAACGGTAGGTCACTCCGCCACCGTTTGCCGTTTCTGTGACCGTGAGTTTATCCCAGCTCAACACGCCGGCGCGCGAAACAGCGGCAACCGGTTGAGCTGTTTGTCCGGTCGGAGAAAACTGCGTGAGCGCGAACGATGTCTGGGCAGTATTCATCACGCGCACTTCATCCAGCTGGCCGGCAAATCCGCCCAGTGTTCGGTCCGGACCCAATGACCCCCACAGGGAACCAATAGAAAGTGGGAGTGTGTTGTCCGCCAATGTCACCGTTCCCCACGACGCAGTTGTCTGTGCCGTATCGCAGTTTGAGAGGGTCGTGCTGTCACACACATACACCTTTGCTGTCGTCCCATCATACGTGCCGGCAATGTGATACCACCTTCCCGCAGTCCATGACGTTGTTGTGGAGGCGATGACGTGAACTGTGTTTGCGCCGTACTCCCAAACTTCAGCATCTGACGCAGAACCATTATTATTCGTCGTTCCTAATCCAACGTACAACTTGCCATTGAGGGTAATGAGCTCTCCGGCGATCTCATAGTTACCACCCCAAGTGTCGGCAGTGGCACCGTCACCGCCAACTTTACTCCAGGTGCTCCCATCGTATTCCCAAATTTCCGAGTCATAGTCTGTTCCGCTGTTGTTGGTACCAAGTGTGGCAAAGAGGTGCCCTTTATAGCTGGAGATCGACGTGACTTGTTCATATGTTGAATTATCCCATGTCCCCGGAACCCCATCACCGCCGATCTTTGTCCAGGCTGGCGTGGCGCCGATGGTGAGACAGTTGCTGCACGACCACACTTCGGCATCGGCGTTTGCGCCGCCGTCGTTCGTGTCGCCAAGGCCCACATACATCGTCGCACCAATGAACGTCATGGAACGTACGGATTCACGGACAACATCACCGGCCGCGTTCCAACTGGCACCGGTGCCAACCCCGTCGCCGCCGATGGTTGCACCGCCCCACGTGGTGCCGTTCCAACGCCAGACTTCAGCGTCGCCTGCGCTCGCACCAAGACCGGCAAAAAGCAGTCCATTCGCAATTTTCATGGACTGAACCCGTTCGTACGTATTCGTCGCCCACGAACTGTTGACCATGACATTCGTGTCGTTGCGCGTGCCGCCAATCGGATTTGTGCCCCACGTGGTGCCGTCAAATCGCCACACGTCTCCGTCGGTCGCAGTATTCCCTGTCCCGGCGTACAAATACGTGTCGTCCGCAACCATGCTGGCGACTTCTTCTATGTTGTTCGCATCGGTCCAGCCATTATTCACCGTTGCACCGGCCGCTGTGGTTCCGCCGACTTGCGTCCACGCGCCGCTGTTATATTTCCAAACGTCAGCGTCGTCGGCTGTTGACCCGAACCCGGCGTACAAGTCTCCTCTGAACGAAGTCATTGACAACACGTACTCATAATTCTCCCACGAGCCGGAGGAGATGTTGAGATTCCCGCCGCCGACTTGCGTCCACGTACTGCCGTTGTATTCCCAAATTGCCGCGTGTTTATTCGTAGTGCCTGTACCGACGTAAAGGTTGCCGGCGTTCACGGCCATCGAGGTCACATACGACGGTTGGTACGAACCCCATGATCGAAAATCACGACCGCCAACCCAAGACCACGACGGTGCTGTGTCACACGAGCTGCACGTCCACACTTCTGCGTCTTGCGGCGTGGCGCCGGTCCCCGCAACGAGCGATGTGCCGAACGTCCCTAAGAATGCATACTCCTTTGTATTCGTCGTGCTGGCCGGAGTTGTGAACGACGCATCCCACGTGCTGTTGACGCCATCACCGGCCACTTTGGTCCATGACGTTGTGTCGTAGCGCCAGACTTCGGCTTCGCCTGCAGTATCACCAAGACTGGCGTAGAGTTTGCTGTTGAGCACGGTCAGGCCGCGCACGTGTTCGTAGTTTGTGTTCCAGTTCGGCTTCGTGGCTTGAACCTCATTGCCGCCGATCTGCGTCCACACGGGAAGAGTTCCGCATAACGTACACGCCCACACATCTGCGTCACTCGCACTGCTGCCTAAACCCGCATACAGCGTCGTGCCGTCAGTGGCTAAGGAAAATACCAACTCATTGAGGTTCGCTGCCCAGCCCGTGCCGTCACCGCCAACTTTCGTCCACGTTGGACTCGTACCGCAAGAATCACACCGCCAGATTTCTCCATCGGCATATGTAGTGCCGTTCGCCGTATCGCCGAGCCCGACGTAAAGGCTGCTTCCCATCACGACCATCGAGCGAACAGTTTCAAACGCATTGGTCGTGGCCACCCACGCACCCCAGCTTGAATTTACATTTGCCCCCGCCGCACTTGTCCCGCCGATCTGCGTCCATGAGGTGCCGTTGTAACGCCACACATCAGCGTCACTCGCGGCAAAGCTTGCAGATGTCGAGCCTGTGCCGGCATACAAATACGACCCGTCTGAAACGAGTGACCCGACAAATTCGATGGCGTTGGCAGTTGTCCAACTGCTGTTCACGCCGCCACCGGCAACCTTCGTCCAGGTTGTGCCCGAGCCGGAGTATCGCCAAACCTCGGCGTCACCGGCACCAAGTCCGAGCCCCGCGTAAAGCGCACTGTTGTACACCGCCATGCTAAAAACGCCTTCAGATGATTTCGTATCCCAGTTTGTGGAACCGTTGCCGTCGCCACCGACTTTCGTCCACGTCTGATTCGAGCCGGAGTACTTCCACACCTCACCGGTGCCAAGGTCGGTGCCCGTGCCATAAGTCCCGACGTAAAGCTCGCTGTTAAATTCTTGGATGGCGTAAATCGTGTGCGGAATCGCCTGACGCCAGCTGCCATTCAATCCATCGTTGCCGTTGATCCCGGGCGTCGTTGGAGTGAGTGAAGAACCGCCGACTTTGCTCCACGTTTTTGTGGCACTGTCATCGAGTTCAAATTTCAGCTTGCCGTCGCCTTCGTCGAAGTACATCCGGTAGTTGCCTTTATCTAACACACCTTGGGTGACAGTGTTTGTTGCGTCGAACGCGCCGGTGAATTTGGCGTAGGCTTCGAGTGTGACTTGCGAATTCAATGAAAGTGACGGTGAATCAGCGGCGGTCACACATCCGGCATTTCCAGCCAGTGTCGTGGCACCGTAGGAGTTTCGGTCAGCGCCCACGGTCACAACTTTTCCGGCCGACCATGTCGCCCCCGCGCACGGACTCGTTGTACTCACCGTGGCCGTGTTGGCACTCGGGCCATTGTCAGAAATACTGTTCCCGCTAGTCTGATCAAGATTCCAATACGCGGCGGTGTTGGCTTCTGCGCCGGTGTACTGCTGGCTTTTCAGCCGGACCGAACTCGAGACGACTTCCGCAGTGGTAGCGTTGTATGAGTAGTCAACGGAAGTGCCGAATGTCCACGAGGTGGAACCGGCAAAAGCCGCCAGCGGACTGAAAAAAGTCTGAAAAAGAAGCGCAAACGCAGTAATGGCGGTAACAGAAAACGAACCCCAGTGAATTGCATGACGCCCGGGCGTGCGGTGCCACTTCCTGTAGAGTGAAATCCGAACAAATAACCAGTGGTGGATGCCGCTGAATGCTGTTACTGATGTTTGGCGGCGAATCGCGGAACAGCGGGATGTGCAGAGATGGTACCCCGTCTTTCGGCTTCTCACCTGGTTTTTTATTACTCTTTTACCCCCGGATTGTTTCAAAATGTTCCTAAATACGGCAACCGCCAAAAATCCAATACAAAAAACTCTATTCTGTTACACATAGCTTACCACATTTTATAGAAAATTTCAAGTGGCGCTGAATTCAGCGATTTGCCAAAACAACTCACGTCGCTGGAGCCTATTGGCCAACACAATCCCGACGTTGATTCAATAGACGTCCGCCCCATCTTGAGGTCACAGTTTGTGATCTCAAGAATGTGAACTCCACGGAGGGGTGCCCTATCCTGTTAAGCCCAATTAAAGTTGTATCGACAACTCAGTATCTTCAAAAAATTCGTCCACAAACGTAAACTCGCCGGAGTGCTGCTTTTCTCTCAATTCATCGAGGCTTATGAAACGCACCCACTCAACCTCAGCAGGGTCAGTTAGCCCCGGCGTGTCATTTGACTCTCCGGCTAACAAGTAACGAAATCGATTATACTTATTAATTCCTTGGGTGATCACTCGCAAATTACCGGGCTTCACTCCTGTTTCTTCCATTGTCTCGCGGGCGGCAGCTTCTTCAGGCGTTTCTCCTGACATCACCCCGCCGCAAACGTGGTCAATATCCCCCGGATTTACCTTTTTTGTTTTTGCTCGTTGATGAACTAAAATACGCCCTTCTGTATCAACAATAACACCAATGACAATTTGTAAATGTAGGTCGGGGTACAAATCTGCTTCTGAACGCGGAACGCCCCGCTTCTGAATCTTGCCAGAGGTATCGACGAGATCAACGAGTTCGACTTCTTTATTCATAGAAACTCAGATTACCAATGCCTTTCACTTAGTTCCCCTACTTACGAGTTAGGCGTGCGATAATTTCCTTGTGCTGTGGGAACGATGCCTCAAGCTCACTGCGAGAGGGTATCACAAAATCTTCAAAGTTGAACCCCGGTGCCACCGTGCAGCCACAAAGCGAGAAATCCTTTCCTACTACGACGGCTGCCTGCAATGTATTTGCAGGGACAACAACTTGGGGTTGTTCCCCTGCAAGAATATCTGGGCCAAGACGTGCCACAGTGTGATGACCATCCTTATAAAGCATATGTAGCTCAATGGAGTCGCCCAGATAATAGTGCCAGACCTCATCGGCATTCTTTACTTTATGGAATGCAGAAAACGTACCGGCTGGAAGTAAATAGTAAATGGCGGTAGACGAACTTCTTTCCCCATTCAGCGGCGCACGGAAGGTCTCACGAAAAAATCCTCCCTCAGGATGCGGCGACAAGGAAAGCTTACGAATAATGTCTTCCGCGATTACAGACATTTATCCTCGCTCTAAAACTAACGAAGAAGGAGATAGTGAGGGATCGCTTTTTATAAGATGAAGAATTTGTTCAGCCACCAATTTTGGATCCATGAAATCACTCACATCTTTGTCCGGCATGCTAGCCCAAAAGTTATCGGACTTCATGCCTCCCGGAAATACAGCAGTGACTCTAATTCCGTGCGGCTGTGCGGCAAGTCGCAAGCTTTCCGTAAAACCGCGAAGCCCCCACTTGCTGGCACAGTAAATTGTTTCTAGCTCTCTCCCCTTTAATCCTGAAGTAGAAATAACATTAACAATGTGGCCTGATTTTTGTGGAAGCATTCTCCGATAAACTTCCTGTGCGGTATAAATATTTCCTTTCAAGTTGGTTCCAAGGATATCCATGATTTCTTCGCGGGTTACTAACTCGAATTCTTTAATAACAATTTTGCCGGCGCAGTTTACTAAAATATCAATATTTTTTGTCTGTTTATCTATTTCTAAAAATGCCTGATCCAGACTTTGAAGATCACGGATATTCAAAGGAATTTTCGTCACAGATTCAGGAAGATCTGTTTTTTCAATACTTCTTGCCAATGCAAATACTTTCACTCCTTCTTGAGCGAGCAATTCAACAATTGCCTTACCTAGTCCATGAGATGCACCGACAATAACTGCGACTTTACCGGAGAGATTCATAAAAGTTTATTGAGAAAAATATTCTTTTAATGCAGTGGAGAACGGCATCCTCTCCTCAGGGCCTGAAACACGCGCATGCATACTATGTTCGTGAAAATCATCGCCGTCAAATCGCGGGATCACATGCATATGATAATGGAAGGCGTGCTGGCCAGCGGCAGGTTCATTATTTTGTTGTAGCACGACGCCATCGCATTGTCTGATCTTTTTCATAGCGAGCGCAATCTCCTTCGCCACTTTCATAATACGATTTGCCTCTTCTTCAGGCAGGTCAAAGATATTTTCATAGTGCTTCATGGGAAATACAATCACATGTCCCGGATTATTCTTTATGAATTTTGAACTAATTGCAGCCATAACTAAATCATCACGATATACAGTGTCATCCTGTTTTATCATCGTCTCTTCACTTTCAATGCCCTGCACCGCGAGACAGATGGGACACGTATAATCTTTTGGTGCGTGGTTGTACATATTGCTTTGGAGTTGGCTAGATGGTTGGTGTTTGAAAAAAGGGATACCTGACCTATTACGATTTCAACTTCTTGAGACAATAATTTTTTGACAGATGTAGAGCCCAAGATAGCCTCCACAAAGTATGGGAATAGAAAGCGGTAGCATCCAAAAGACTGCAATGAGCATGGCTGAACTAGAGTCGATTGAACCGCTCCACACCCCAATGAGTGAGGGAAATAACATGATTAATCCAATATATATTCCTACTCCAATGAACAGCGACGTTAACGGGGTTAAGATACGATTTGCTCCCTGAGAAAGCCGCCAACCGGAAATACAGTAAACAATGATGGCTGGAATCAATAACATGATAGCTCCATAAACAAAAAGTGCTAGAGAAGATAGGCTAGGGGGTGTAATTTCAAAGGGATCGGTCAACCTACGGGAACTCAAAATAAACACAATAAGAAGAAAAACGAGATAGCTAACAATTGACATCCCGATGTACGGAACCATTCTTATAGAGTGCCTTGTATTAGATGTTGGTTGAGTTTGAGTATCCATATCGTCCTGCATTAATAATAGTATAGCTCAAACCTAGCAAAGGTAACCATATGATCGAACCCAAAATAGTCAAGGTGTTCCCTGCTTTTGTTCACAAAACCAACTCCCTTTTCGGGAGGTGGTTCAAAATACCTGTTTGGAGCGGGCTAAGCGAAGGAATTAGAACTTTTTTCACCGAACACCCGACGCTTATCCAGTGGCCGGGGTTCTGTGCCCAGACCAAACAACCCTTAAAGACAGCGTCGCGGACAGCGATGCGAACTTGGGACGGAAGTGTAAGGCTGCGAGTGCCAGCGCATGACTCGTAGATTGTATCTACCTCTTAGTTTGCTGGGCCGGAACTATATTTCAAGTGGACGAGCCATTCATTTAACAAATGTTTAGTTCATCTCGAGTCGTTTGAGCGCGAGCGTCCCGCCGCTCAACGTGATGAGCGCGGTGCTATAGGTTGTATCCTCGGTGAACCTTTTAGTGCTCGCGGCATATCGCCAGACGTGAATCGTGTTCGTTTTACTTTTCTCCGCGGTGACGAGTGCGAATTCGTCGTCATAGGTCTTCATGAATTTCGTCACCAACACCCCATTTTTGCTCCCCGACATTGCAACGGTATTGACTTGCTTGAGCCCGCTTTTGTTCAGCACGAAATTCTTGACCCGGAACGAATTACGACTCGGAGAAACGGCGATGAAGACAGAGCTGGTGAGAGGGTTACCCTCGAGTTGAACCCGCAGGCCCGTTGTCGTCATCGTCCCGAGCGACAACCGTTTGACTAATTTCCCATTGCTTGAGTAAACCACGATGACGGGCTTAGTTGAGGCAGTATTGACGAAGAGGTAGTAGGGATCCGCGGCCGTGTTCAGAACAACTTTTTTGGCGACTACTGCCCCGCGATATCCCGGGAATGGATTCATTGTCACTTTTATCTTATTCACGGTGATGGTCAGCTTGTTGTTCTTCACTGTCACAGTCGAGAGCGTGGGTGCAACGTAGACCGAGCGCGGCGTGGCGGTGGTGTGCGCCGAGAGATCCATGACCGTGTAGGTAAGTTCGTAGGCGCCGACTTTTGCCGTGTCGACGGTTCCGGTCACGATCGGCTGGGAAACATCCAGCAACTGAAAGATAAGTCCGTTCGCGACATAGGCCACCGAGCCCCGGACCACGATGCCTGAACCATAATTGGTGCCGGCCAGCGCATCGACAAGGACCGGGAAGTTTGTTGAGTGGATATCGTAGATGACCACCTGGCCGTCCGTTTTCGTCACGTAAAGATATCCATTCGCCGCTGTGAGCGCAACTCCGCCCGTCACATTATCCAGAGCGCTGAATACGGCCGTCGGCGTTGCTGGGTTGGCAATAGAAATCGCATGGAGTCCGTTGCCATTAACATACAGCGTTGAATCGACGACGACAGAATCCTTAAATGTCGCTGCGGGGTCAGTATAGGTTGCTGCCAGCGTCATCGTCGCCAGATTGACAACGTAGAGTATGCTTTTACACGTGATGTACGCGTACCCGTTCGAGAGTGTTATATGCCCGACTGGATGGCTTTGACCAGAAAAAAGTGACAGGCTGGAAACGAATGTCGGCGATGTCTTTGTCGTGACGTCGTATTTTTGCAGTTCCATCGCGGTATTGCTAGAGGCAACGAGGTAGAGATCATTGCCGCTGGCCGCAACGTCGTTCGGCAGACCCATGCCGTTCGCCGGCGTGATTGATCTTCTCAAAATCGGATTGACTGGATCGGTCACATCGATGATCGACGCCACGCTGTTGTCCTGGGTGTACAAGGTAGTTCCATCAAAGACTATGTCCGAAAGAATGTCCGGCGTGGTGACGCTGCGCAGTGCAGTCGGATGGGCATAGTCGGTGATATCGACGACCGTCACGCCGACCCCGGCTTCAGCAAGGTAGGCATAATTCCCCTGTAGTGCCACGTCGGAAAATCCCCAACGAGTCGTAGGAAGCGTGCTGAGTGTTCTGTTCGTCGCCGCTAAGACCTGGCGACTTGATACAAACACCGCCACGGCGATGAGTGCTATAATGAGGGATAATTGTGTTTTCATAGAGTTGGGATGATATGGGTCTCCTACTATAATATTCCCCTCCCTCATTATTGTGCAACCCACTTGGTAGAAACGAGCACTTCGCGACAAACGTAATCATAACAAAAGTTTGACATCAAAACGGAAGTCATGTGCGAGTTACGGCTCGAAAAGAGTCTGTTCGAACCCTAGAATCTTCGCGACACTGTGAACGAAAACAGCAGCCGTGAAGCCGCCGTTCTCACGTGGAGCGGGCTGGCGGAGGGAATGAGAACTTTTTTCACCGAACACCCGACGCTCATCCAGTGGTCGGGGTGGGTTAATTGTGTTCAACATAAAAGCGAATAGGGTCTATAATGGTAAGGGCTTATCCGATTCACGATTTCTTTGGAACAAACCTTAGGTAACCAACCATCGCCTCCGCCTACTAGGACCGCCGTGTCTAAATACGTTGCCCCGGTTAAAGTTATCTTAGCGACCGTCGTTTTCGTCTTTCTCGCCGAATGGATCACCTTCGGGTTTTGGGGTGGAGGATCAACTCTATCCTTCCACGTCTATTTGATCATCATCGCGGTGGCAGAATCAGTCATCATTGGACCATTCTTTGTTTTTGGATTTCATCGAGGGTATCGACTGCTGTGGCTGATGCCCTTCGTCCTTCCCTTGGTCGGCTACGCAATATTTTCTGCGGCCGTTGCAGCTCTGGTTTTTACCGTCAACCCGTATCTTGCCTATTTTACATATCACCTCCTCTTTAGCTTCATCCTCCCGTACATTGTGACGTTAGGAGTGGGATTTTTGGGCTGGAAATCTGCGAAGCTGGCAAAACGAGCGTTGATCAGTGTGGCCTGTGTTGGATCTGTCTCCGTTGGATTGGCAGCACTAGCGGCGGTTGAGTTGCCAAAAGTGTCAAATTCCCTGAAGACTCAAGCACTTACTACACAGAATGCTTCGCTCTGCGCAAAGATTCCCACTCTACGTTGGCAGGAAAAAGAGAAATCGAAAGATTGTTATCGGGAGTTAGCTCGGGCGAAAGGGGATGTGACATTATGTGATGGTATCTCCGGCCGTGATGCTGATTGGCTTCGACAAGTCTGCCGGGGACAGGTGGCCAAAGAAACGAAGAATCCGAAGGACTGTGAGCACGCTGCGTACAGAGACTCCTGCCTTGCTGATATCGCAATAAAAGACAATGACATCAGTAAATGTCTCGCGGTTCAGGGAAATCGTTACGATCAATTGAATGATCGACGGGTGCAATGTTTTTCGGTTTTGATTGGAAGGATTCCGAAACCGTCTTCAACGAGAAGTCAGGAGGAGATTACTCACTGGTGTGATGTAGTAAAGGAATACCAATTCCAAATTACAAGGAGGCAGTATTACCCAGAACTCCAAAAACAGTTTTGCCCCTTTATTCCAGCAACAACCCTAACTCGTCAGCGTGCACCAAAAGATTGGAGTACTGTCGAGACCTCGTTATTTGCTTTTGCTTTGCCGCCCGGATGGAATTTTTCAACAATACCTGACGGTGAGAACGTGGCTGGGCAAATCATCGGGCCAGATACCACATTCACATTTTCTTTCGGGAAGAGTGTGAAGCCAATTGTTGCACTCACCAATCCACAGTATTCCCATTTATCCGACTACGTTGATCTACAGTCAGTCGTTTTCTCCTTTTTGAGATTTAAAACTGCCTCCGCACAAGGCTATACCCAAGTTTATTTCAATTCGTTGCCCGATAACAATAAGTTGGCACTTTGGGGATTAGACCTCACGATTGCACAGGGAAACTTATTCGATCAAATCTACCGTACGATTAGCATCAAAGAGTGATTCGCACCACGTAAACACGGTAACCGGAGTCGAACCTTTTTCTGTTCGCTCGAACCCTGCGTCACGCATAATTCAAACGCTTTTGTTAACAAAACCACCTCCCTTGTGGGGAGGCGGTTCAAAATACCTGTTTGGAGCTCCTTGGCGGAAGGAATTAGAACTTTCTTTACTGAGCACCCGACATTGATTCAGTGGCCTGGGTGGATTCTTGAATGCAAAAACGATGTTTGGACTAAGGCGCGACGACCGTGAAAGTATGGATTGCAGAAGTTTTTAAAGGGCCACCCTCCAATGAATAACCAGTAGCCTCGGCTTGAACTGTATATTTCCCTGGTAGAAGAGAAACCTGAGTGGTCAAACCGCGCGGCCTATCGAATCCCAGGAGTATTTCTTTAGTGCCGTTTTCGCGTTTAATAATATACGTGGGTACTGTCTGCTCAACCTCATTTTTTTGCGTTGCCGAAAATGTCACCGGACTCTGTACAACGGCATTATCGGCAGGTAATAGCAAAGTAACCTCGACGGGGGTGCGGTACAGTTTGCTCAATGCACGCGAGTCTCGCATCTCCGAAATGAGTGGGGGTGCAATGAGCGCTAAGAGAATCACAAGTGCATAGACAATGAGGAAGGATCGATGGGAAATTAGTCGAATTTTGTAAGAAAGTGCTCGTGCAGGCTTGTACAACAATCCCCCGAGAAAAAGACAAGTCCCGAGAGTTGAGAGGAGTCCGAGGAATGGATTAAACGCCAAAAAGGGATTAATGATGTATAGGGGTAATATTGAAAATACTGTGATAATAAAACCAAGCAAGGCAAAGTTCGCCCAATTTGGCCACGACCGAATAAACCAGCCTTTAGGACGGGTATTGGGGGTTGGGTTATTTTGATCTTGTAATTGCGTGGCCATAACTGTTATTTAAGCACTAAGAGTATACCACGTCGGAGTCGAACCTTTTTCTCTTCGCTCGAACCCTGCGTCACGCATGTTTCGAACGCTTTTGTTAACAAAACCGCCCCTCTTTTGGAGGGGCGGTTGGAAATTCCGGGCTGGAGCGGGTACGGGGAGTCGAACCCCGGTCATCAGCTTGGAAAGCTGAGGTAATACCGTTATACGATACCCGCGTGATTAGCGGCGGTTGCGTCGTTCGTTGGTTTTGTATTTTTTCTTCTCCGACCAAATAAGAAAGACTCGTTTTTGAAAGCCGCCCTTTTTCTTTTTGGCCTGCAAACGGGCAAGGGACAATTCTCTCGGTCGAATACTATACTCTCGGCGGATTTCGTCAAGGACATCTAACACATCACCGACTTCTGAAATGATATCTTCTTTCTTGGTGAGCTTGGGTAATGCGCTCGCCTCCTCGCCAACTTTTCTAAGAAGTTCCAGGCGAAACTCTGTGCGAGATAACGTGCGAATAGCAAATTCCTTTGGAACATTCCGCATGGTGTCCGGCACCTTGTCGCGGATCAGTTTGTGGTAATAGATCTTTTTAATTTTACGTGAGGCCGGCATCTTTGATCAATTCACCCACAGCCTCGGCAAAGTCGCGTGTCGGCTGCCAGCCCAGAAGTTCGCGCGCCTTGGAATTGTCGGCCAGCGTGTCGTGGGGTTCGATGCGCGGACCGCCGTCCATGGTCGGCCCGCCAATCAGCGCGGCGACTTCATTGACCGAGTGGTTGTTGCCTGCGCCAATGTTGATGACCTCGCCCTTCCCCACCTTGTCCGACGTCATGGCCAGCATGTTCGCCCGCACAACATCGTCCACGTGCGTGAAGTCGCGGGTCTGCGTGCCGTCGTTGGTGATGGGCAAGGGCAGGCCGGCTTTTTTCTCGCGCAGGAAAATGGAAATCACGGTCACGTACGCACCTTCGTCCGCCATGCGCTTGCCGTAGACGTTGAAGTAGCGCAAGTTCACAGTCTCAAGTCCGTAGAGCATGTTGAACAATCGCGCGTACTCTTCGCCGATGTACTTTTGCAATCCGTATGGACTCATGGGGCCGGTCTTCATGTCTTCGCGCAGCGGCATGGGGTTGGCGTTGCCGTACGCTGACGACGACGCGGAGTACACGACGCGCTTCACTTTGGCGTCGCGAGCAGCGGTGAGGACGGTGAGTGTGCCCGTGACGTTGGCGTGGTTTGTATCAAGCGGTTTCTCGATTGAAATTTGAACGCGAGGTAGCGCGCCCACGTGGAACACGCCGTCAATGCCTTCAAACGCCGGGCGGATTGCTTCGAGGTCTGTGAAATCCTGCTCGACTACTTCTGCGCCGGCCGGGACGTTCTCCCGCTTGCCCGTGGAAAAATTATCGAGAATGCGAACCGTGTGGCCCGCGCTGAGCAACGCGTCAGAAAGATTGGAGCCAATGAATCCAGCGCCGCCGGTAACAAGGTAGTGGGCCATACAGAAAAGTTACAATGATACGCGAGAAGTGTAGCAACCCGGGCACCATTCTTCAAGTGAGTGGATAAAAAAAAGCGACGACGTGAGTCAATCGCTGTAAAGATCACCCTACTCAGGCAACAAGCCTGCGTTTGAGGTGTTCGAGCGGATAGTTCCACGTCGCTTCGAGCCTCTTGCGCGTCTTGGGTCGGCTGATAACCTCGAACAGGTTCTGGGTGAGTTCCTGGCGCCGATCATAGAGACGGAAATGGCCGTCTTCGGCGAGGTAGCCGCGAGCTTCAGGGTGTCGCCGGAAAAGCACCTTGCTCCCAAGTCTGCGGTGCATGTCCTGGAAGCGTTCGCGCTTCTCGAGGAGTGCCTTGGCGATGAGCGGCATATACGTGGAGTAGTCACCCTGGTAGCTCTCGGTGCCGGAGCGGAGCGCCTCAAGGGAAATCTTGCCCCACGTGTGCGCCTCCGACGGCTTGCATCCCGTGAGCGACCCGTCAGAGACAGGGGCACCAACGATCTGCATGTCGAAGTCATACCCGCGGATGTTCTCGAGCAGGAGGATCTGGTCAAGCGTTGGCTCGGGTTGGAGAGAAAAGTTCTTGGGCACGCCGCCACCCAGAATGAGGATGGCGAGCGCCCGAGCCTGGGATTTGGTCAGCCCCCAGAAGTGGTAAGCGCAGGACTCGAACACTTCGGCCTCGATATCGAGCTCAAACTTGTGCTCGATGAGGCGGAGTTGCGCCATCGCCCACAGCTTCATCTGGTTGAGGAAGATTGACCCGTCGCCCGGCGCACCCACGAACACGGGGATGCCGTGTTTGTAGCAGGTGGCGAGGAGTCCGGAATCGACTCCGAAGGCGCGCTCTTGGGCGTCGTAGTACTTGCCCAAAAGATTGCGGAACTCCGGGCCGGCCATCTTCCGCTGGAACTCGCGCTGACGCAGGACCGTGGTGATGAACTCGTCCTGGTCGAGCAGAATTTCTTTCTTAAAGCCGAGATCGGTGATGCGAATGATACCAGCTTTGCCGTAGGCTTCGTCCATGCCTTCGATCGCCACCTCACGGATCGGCCGCTCATTAAACTTCCGCAGTGAATCGTGACCGTCGTGATAGCACATGGCGTCGGTGCCGGTGAAGTAGGCGAACCATCCGGTTTCGAGAAGTGGATTCGCCCAGGCACGGTGTTGGTTTGAAGCAGTGAGCGGACCAGCGACGGCCATGATGAGCGGCACGCGTCGCCCGATCGCAGTGTCGAGCAGTTGGTAAATCCGGCGGATGAATGCTCCGCCGAACGCCGGGTAACAGTGCAAGAGCAGGTCTTCCATTGTCTTGGCCCTGGTAACCGGCCAAACATCAACGGGCGGACCCATCAAACGATCTGCCGTTCGGCTCTGGCGGGGTTTCCCGCAGGGATGGTTCGGGGTTGCCATTGGTATTCCTCCTTGAGGTCGAGTTTTTCCTGGCGTATGAATATGTCAACGAGCCGCCCTACCTTAGAGTATTGGCGGAGAGTATG
>Ga0265292_1000930_pt1 | contig 30768 bp, 24 predicted proteins | sample Munlanlewell296A_FD_189080 | JGI IMG/M metagenome (GOLD analysis project Ga0265292, IMG submission 189080) | Leachate microbial communities from a municipal landfill in Southern Ontario, Canada - Leachate well 296A | ecosystem: Engineered > Solid waste > Landfill > Unclassified | place: Canada... | reverse complement strand
CCCATAGGGGCAAAAGCTCTGTAGAACAAGCGTACAACAGATTATATATGCCCCATAGGGGCTACCCATAGGGCTTCGGTATTAGGTAGGTAGCCAAGATGGGCCACCTATGAATATCGAATTGCTACAGATCGTTTATCCCTACGGGATAATTTTCACATGGAATTCAATGCTGATCAAATAGTTACAGAGCGTTTATTTCTATGGGATAATTTTCACATGGAATTTTTCCATGCCCCATAGGGGCAAAAGCTCTGTAGAACAAGCGTACAACAGATTATATATGCCCCGTAGGGGCTACCCATAGGGCTTCGGTATTAGGTAGGTAGCCAAGATGGGCCACTTATGAATATCGAATTGCTACAGATCGTTTATCCTTACGGGATAATTTTCACATGGAATTTTTCCATGCTCCCATAGGGGCAAAAGCTCTGTAGAACAAGCGTACAACAGATTATATATGCCCCATAGGGGCTACCCATAGGGCTTCGGTATTAGGTAGGTAGCCAAGATGGGCCACCTATGAATATCGAATTGCTACAGATCGTTTATCCCTACGGGATAATTTTCACATGGAATTCAATGCTGATCAAATAGTTACAGAGCGTTTATTTCTATGGGATAATTTTCACATGGAATTTTTCCATGCCCCATAGGGGCAAAAGCTCTGTAGAACAAGCGTACAACAGATTATATATGCCCCATAGGGGCTACCCATAGGGCTTCGGTATTAGGTAGGTAGCCAAGATGGGCCACCTATGAATATCGAATGTTGAAGTAAAGGAAAAATATTTCGACAGTCAACATTCAATATTCATCGTTTCCCCCGGGGCCGTATCTTTAGCACACATAAACCATCGTATGCAAAGAATCATCACCATCGCCCTGCTGTTTGTTTTGGCCTCATGCGGAAAAGAGAAAGCGGATACTATCGTTCATCACGCGGTCATTTATACCGTTGATTCCACGTTCAGTGTGGCAGAAGCCATGGCTGTAAAGGATGGAAAAATTGTAGCGGTTGGAAAGAATGAGGACATACTATCCCGATTCAGTTCCGCTGAAACCATTGATGCTAAAGGGTCTGCGGTGTATCCTGGTTTTATTGACGCGCATGCGCATTTTGTAGGATACGGACAATCACTATTTCAGGCAGATCTGTTTGGAACCAATAGTTGGGAAGAAACCGTTGACAGAATCAAAGCGTTTGCGGCGGTACATCCCGATCTTCCCTGGATACAGGGAAGGGGATGGGATCAAAATCGTTGGCCTGGAAAAACCTATCCAACCAATGAAGCATTGAATGCATTGTTCCCTGGTAAACCTGTTGTTATTTCAAGAGTAGATGGACATGCTGCTATTGCAAATCAGAAAGCATTGGACTTGGCAGGAGTGCATGCCGGACAAACACTGGTTGGTGGAACACTTGAAGTGAAAGCGGGTAAATTAACCGGCGTATTAATTGATAATGCAACAGATCTTGTATATAGTCAGATACCAGCACCTACTAAAGATTTGTATGTTCAATGGTTACAGGCCGCAGAAAAAAATTGTTTTGCGCAAGGGCTTACCACCATCACTGATTGCGGCTTAAGCTACCATGATGTGGAGGGTATTGATCGTTTACAAAAAACAGGTAAATTATCTATGCGTTTGTTTATTATGTTGAGTGATAACAAAGAAAACCTCGATGCATACCTGAAACGTGGTCCGTATAAAACCGATAAACTTTTTGTAAATGGATTTAAAGTATATGCAGATGGCGCATTGGGTAGCAGGGGCGCTTGTTTGTTAGCACCTTATACTGATAAAGCAGGCTGGCAAGGATTTTTATTGAGCAATCAAACCCATTACGATTCACTGGCACAGGTATTATCAACTTCGCAGTTTCAAATGTGTACGCATGCAATCGGCGATAGTGCCAACCGGGAAATACTTACTGTATATAATAAATATTTAAAAGGGAAAAATGATAAACGCTGGCGCATAGAACATGCGCAAATTGTTAATCAAAATGATTTTAATTTATTTGGCAAGGCTGATATTATTCCTTCTGTACAACCCACACATGCTACCAGTGATATGTATTGGGCCGAAGAAAGATTGGGTAAGGAAAGATTGAAGGGTGGCTATGCCTTCAAACAATTATTACAGCAAAATGGCTGGCTTCCCTTGGGAACAGATTTTCCGGTAGAAGATATTTCACCCTTCAAAACATTTTTAGCAGCCGTTGTACGCAAGGATGCCAAAGGCTTTCCGGCCGATGGCTTCCAGGCAGAGAATGCACTAAGCAGGGAAGAAACCATTCGCGGTATGACCATCTGGGCAGCAAAAGCCGGCTTTCTTGAAAAGGAAGTAGGTAGTTTAGAAGTTGGTAAAAAAGCTGATTTTATTTTACTGGACAAAGACCTGATGAAAGTGGCGGAAAATGAAATCTTGAAAATCAAAGTTACCGGCACTTATGTGGGGGGGCGCAGGGTCAATTAATAATTAATAATTTCCTTATTCCGTAAACAAACTTTTCCGATCGCGTAAGAAACTCCTTTAATTGTATCGCAGCTTTGCGTAACAAATTTAAGAGCGTAACTTATGAATAAGAGCAGGTTTTGTTTATGGTTGTTTTGTTTGGTTGTGACCCGTGTGTCTTCTCAAAATATTATTGAAAATGATACGCTTACCGCAAAGGAATTTTTACCGGATGTTACTGTTGTTGGGAAAGATACCCGTGCTGATATTCATCAGTTACCTGAAATAGTAGGCACATATATTTTTGCCGGCAAGAAGAATGCATTGGTTGTATTAAACAATGTTAATGGCAATATTGTTACCAATAATATGCGCCAGGTACTAGCCAAAGTACCGGGTATTCATATATGGGAAAGCGATGGCAGCGGTATACAGATTGGTATAGCTACCCGTGGGTTAAGCCCAAACAGGAGCTGGGATTTTAATGTTCGCCAGAATGGGTATGATATTTCTGCCGATCCTTTCGGTTATCCGGAGGCATACTATAATCCGCCATTACAGGCAGTACAAAGATTGCAGATAGTGAAAGGGGCAGGTTCTTTGCAATATGGGCCGCAGCTTGGCGGTATGCTCAATTACGTTTTACATAATGGAAGTGATATTGATAAGCCCTTTGCAGTAGAATCGCAACAGACAGTAGGAAGTTTTGGATTGGTCAATACTTTCAATGCCATCGGAGGCAAAACAGGCAACAACCATTATTATGGTTTCTTTGATCACCGCAATGCCAATGGCTGGCGCGATAACAGCCGTTATAAAACCAATACCGGCTTTGTTACCGTTACCCATCTGTTTAATAATAAATGGAAGCTTGCCGCGGAAGTACTGCGTTACAGTATGTTAAGCCAGCAGCCGGGAGGTTTAACGGATTCCCTTTTCAACACAAATGCTCAACCATCTTTGCGTAGCAGGAACTGGCTGAATATTGAATGGGGCACTGCCGCCCTTTCTCTTGATTATACATTGAATGAGAAAAATATTTTCAACCTTAAAGTATTCGGCCTGCATGGCGACAGATCCAGTATCGGATATATCAATGCCATTAATAATAAAGATACTGTTCGGGCCGCGACCCTTGCGTATGCCAACAGAACCATTGATGTGGAACGCTACCGAAACTATGGAGCAGAATTGCGCTATCTTTCTCACTACACACTGGCAGGTATTAGCAACTCGCTAACAGCCGCAGCCAGGTATTATTATGGCAATACGAACCGTAACCGCAACGGTAAAGGAGATGCCGGTACTGATTTTAGTACCACTATCCTGGATGCTACCTACCCAACTGAACTTGATTTTGTCAATCACAACCTGGCATTCGCTTTTGAGAATGTGATAAGGCTAACAAAAAAATTCATCCTTATACCAGGAGCCCGTTGGGAATCTGTTGCCGGAACCGCGGATGGAAGGGTTGGCTATCAAAATAATGGTTCGGAAACCAGGATAACCAAAGAGAATCGAAGCCGTCATTTTTTGCTTTTGGGGATAGGTTCAGAATATCACCTGGGTAATACAGAATGGTATGCTAATTATACTGAATCATACCGCCCTATACAGTTTGGTGAACTCACCGCTAATCCAACAACAGAGGTGGTGGACCCCGCTTTAAAAGACGGGAGGGGCTGGAATATTGACCTCGGATACCGTGGTAAAATAAAGCAGTTTCTTATTTTTGATTTTGGCGCCTATTACCTGAATTATGCTAACCGGATAGGCATTATTACCCAGCAGCGGACAGATCTCAGTACCTATAATTTCAGAACCAATGTGGGAACGAGTATCAGTAAGGGTTTTGAAGGACTGGTTGAAATTAATTTTATGCGGGCCAACCTGCTACAGAAGCGCGCAGGTGAAATCAGTGTTTTTGCATCTTACAGTTATACCCATGCCCGGTATGAAAACCTGAAATTAATTACAAAGGGTACCGGTAATACACTGGTTGAAACAAATTTACAAAACAAAAAAGTAGAGAATGCCCCTGAGCATATTCTCCGTTCCGGAATTAATTATTTCAGAAAAAGACTCACGGTTACCGGCCAGTTAAGTTATGTAAGCAGCACCTATGCCGATGCTGCCAATACAGAGAAACCCAATGCCGCGGCTACTACGGGCCTGATACCGGCCTATACAGTGCTTGATTTTGCGGTAACGTATCGAATGCATCCTTACCAGTTCAAGGCAGGTATCAATAATCTAACCGATACAAGGTATTTTACCAGGCGTGCAGGTGGTTTTCCCGGCCCGGGCCTGATGCCTGCAGAGGCGAGAAGTTTCTATATTTCGGTAGGGGTCAAATTGTAATTAATAATTAAGAATTAATAACACCCACCATCTCCCCCGGAATAACCCATGCATCAAATTCTTCCGGTGTAACATAGCCAAGTTTTACGGCCATCTCTTTTAAAGTGGTTCCTTCCTTGTGCGCTGTCTGGGCTATTTCCGCGGCTTTGTAATAACCGATTTTGGTGTTTAGGGCAGTTACCAGCATCAGGCTGTTGTCAACATGTTTTTTAATATTGGCCTCAATAGGAGCAAGGCCTATTGCGCATTTATCATTAAAGCTTACGCAGCCATCACCAATTAAGCGGGCACTGTGTAAAAAATTAAAGATCATAACGGGTTTAAAAACATTCAGCTCAAAATGGCCGGTGGCGCCACCAATATTGATAGCTACATCATTCCCCATTACCTGCGCGGCAATCATGGTAAGGGCCTCGCATTGGGTTGGGTTTACTTTGCCGGGCATGATAGAAGAGCCCGGCTCATTATCCGGAATAAATAATTCACCAATACCACTCCTGGGTCCGGATGATAACATGCGCACATCATTCGCGATCTTCATCAAACTCACCGCCACTGTTTTTAAAGCGCCATGTGCTTCCACAATCGCATCATGTGCCGCTAAGGCTTCAAATTTATTTTCCGCGGTTATAAAAGGTAATCCTGTTAAGTTGGCAATGTGCCTGGCCACATTCACATCATATCCTTTAGGCGTATTAATGCCGGTACCCACCGCTGTTCCGCCCAGTGCCAGCTCACTCAGGTGGGCCAGTGTATGATTGATGGCCTTCAATCCATGATTTAATTGCGAAACATAACCGCTTATTTCCTGTCCTAAAGTCAGCGGCGTTGCATCCATAAAATGGGTACGGCCAATCTTTACCACCTGCATAAAATCTTTGCTCTTCTGCGCTAATGTGTCCCTTAATTTCTGAATACCCGGAATAGTGGTTTCCAATAAAATTTTATAGGCGGCAATATGCATCGCAGTGGGAAAAGTATCATTGGAAGATTGTGATTTATTTACATCATCATTCGGATGCAAAAACTTATCCTTATCCGAAAGTACGCCTCCTTTAATTACATGTCCACGATAGGCCACTACTTCATTTACATTCATATTACTTTGGGTGCCACTGCCCGTTTGCCATACTACCAAAGGAAACTGATCGTCTAATTTTCCCTCCAGTATCTCATCGCATACCTGCCCTATCAAAGCCGCTTTTTCCTGTGGTAATACACCCGCGTCCAGGTTAGTAAGCGCCGCCGCTTTTTTCAGGTAGGCAAAAGCTTTAATGATCTCTTTCGGCATTTTATTGATATCCTGCGCTATCTTAAAATTGTCGATGCTGCGTTGGGTTTGCGCACCCCAATAAACATGGGCAGGTACCGGCACTTCGCCCATTGTGTCTTTTTCAATACGGAATTCCATGGTAGCTGATTTTTAATTTTGCAAAGATAAGGAATGAGGGGGAGGTGGGAGTTAGGAGTGTATCGTGAGAAATCAATAGCAAATCGCTCATGTCTCATGATAATCCCCCGCTGCTAAAATTCGGTTTTCTTTTTTCAAGAAAGGCAGTAGTTCCTTCAACCCTGTCGGGGGTATCGAAACAATCACCAAAAGCAGTTACTTCTACTTCATATCCGTTTTTGGTTTCATCAAATACGGCATTGGCCGCTGCTATGCATTTGCCAACGGCTATCGGGGCTTTTGTATTGATAATTGCTAAAATGGACTTAGCTTTTTGTAAGAGTTCTTCTTGTAGTACTACATAATTTACCAGGCCATATTGTAAAGCGGTATTCGCATCGAGTAAACTGCCACTCATTAATAATTCCAGTGCCCGGCCTTTGCCAATTAATTGCACCAGTCTTTGGGTGCCACCATAGCCTGGTATCAGTCCCAGGTTTACTTCGGGCTGGCCAAATTTCGCATTGTCTGAAGCAATCCTGAAATGGCAACTCATGGCTAACTCACAGCCACCACCCAGTGCAAAACCATTTACACAGGCCACTATCGGTTTGGGTGAATTTTCTATGCGAAAGAAAATATCCTGTCCGGCTTTGGCCAATGCCTTGCTCTGTTCTTTGGTAAGACCACTGAATTCACTGATATCGGCGCCTGCCACAAAAGCCTTGGGGCCAGAGCCGGTAATGATTACTGATTTGATGTGGGGATTTGTGTATACTTCATCCAGTACGGCATTCAGATCAGTCAATACCTGTTTGTTCAGGGCATTCAGTTTATCGGGGCGATTGATGGTGATGGTGAATATGTTTTCTTCGAGGGAGGTTAACAGCGTACTGTACATGATGGGAGGTTTTAATGCAAAGGTATAAGCAGTATTTAAATGATGCCTGATATTTATAGGAAGATGGCGTGCTATCCTCCCCGTGCCATCAAAAGTCTCGGTTAACTCCAACCCAATCCTTAATATACGCCGCGATATCACTGGTTGCCGCCCCCGGTGCAAAAAGTTTCCCAACACCTAAATCATTCAATGTTTTCATATCATCTTCCGGTATAATACCGCCACCGGTAACCAATACATCAGACATTCCTTTCTCTTTCATCAATGCCATCACTTTCGGAAATACGGTCATATGCGCCCCACTCAGAATGCTGATGCCAATGGCATCCACATCTTCCTGCAGCGCCGCGTTCACCACCATATCCGGCGTTTGCCGCAGGCCGGTATAAATAACTTCCATGCCTGCATCCCGCAAAGCAGTAGCAATTATCCTGGCGCCACGGTCATGGCCATCCAGTCCTACCTTAGCAACTAATACACGAACAGGTCTTTTCATGTGACTGTTTTTAAATTTTAAAGCCTTATTAAATTTACTTGATCATCATTCCGATCATGGATGATTAGTATCATCGCCGGATCATCATCCCGGTTGGTGATGGGCATTTGATTATGGTTTTGTTCATACATAAAAATTAAACGGCTAACAATATTGCAAATTTAGTTCAAATGTGCTTAGGTTTACGGTATTAACCACAAAGGAAATAATGACCATGCAATACAGAAAGTTCGGTAATACAGATTTGTTGGTAAGTGAGATAGGCTTTGGAGCCTGGGCCATTGGTGGCACCGCCAGTGTGGGGGGTATAGAAATTGGATGGGGGCCCTCAGACGACAGCGTTTCAACCGCAGCCATCCACACCGCTTTGGATGCCGGTATTAATTTTTTTGATACGGCGGATTTTTATGGTTTAGGGCATTCAGAATCTTTGTTGGGTAATACGATAGGTAATAATAAAGAAGTGTTGGTGGCTTCCAAAGTGGGACAAAAAATCGGTCCCGATGGTAAGATTGCCATTGATTACACAAAGGACCATATCATTAAGGCCTGCGAGTTAAGTTTACAAAGATTGAAACGCGATTATATCGATTTTCACCAGCTTCATGTGGCCCGCATGCAGCATCTCGAAAACGGGGAGTGTATCGAAGCCATGCGGTTATTGCAACAGCAGGGTAAGATCAGGTATTGGGGTATATCGCTGATAACTTTTCATCCATTTCCGGAAGCGGATTTTTTTCTGAAAAATAATTTTGGAAACGGCTTCCAACTGGTCTTTAATCTCATCAATCAAAAAGCGTTACCCATTGTAACAGCGGCCGCGGCAAAGGGCTATGGCGTTATTGCCAGGATGCCTTTGCAGTTTGGTTTATTATCCGGTAAGATCACACCGGAAACGGTGTTCTCAAGTGATGACCACCGAAGGTATCGTGTAGTGCCGCCTATAACAGAAGCTGTATTACAAATACTGAAAAAAGAAGTATGGCCGCTTTGCGATAAATACCAAACTACTGCATCGGGTCTTGCGCTCAGTTATATATTAAGTTATCCCGAAATCTCTACCGTAATTCCCGGTATCCGCACACCGGAACATGTGGCATTGAATACCGATCATATCGTGCAGTTGGAAGAAGCGGATAAAATTCACCTGCAGGAATTGTATGAATCGGATTGGTTGAAGGTGATGGAGATGATGGAAAGACAAGGGTGATTTATTATTAAGTATAACGCCTCACAACTGCAAAAGCTGCAAAGTATGCTTAATCCTCTGTATCGTTTCTTCTTTACCAATTATCGCTGCTATATCAAACACTCCGGGGCCGAATTTTCCGCCTACCAGCATAATGCGGAAGGGTAGCATCAGGTCGCCGGGTTTTAGTTGGTTGGCTGCCGCTAATTCTTTGAATTCTTTTTCAAGATCATGTGTTTCCCATAAAGTGCTTAACGCATAGGCCCTGATTAGTTCTGTGAAAAACATATTTCTATCATCATCCCATTTGGGCTTTACGGCATCAATATCAATGCTGCCCGGTGATTGAAAAAAGAAAGCGCCCTGCTGCACAAAATCAGGCAACAAAGTACATCTATCTTTCACTAACCCAATCACTTTGCCAAGTAATACACCATCGGTAATCTGTATCCCCGCTTTCTCAAATTCACTCCTAACGCCAAACTCCAAACTTTTAACCCCTAACTTTCTAATCCACTCATGGTTATACCATTTTGCTTTTTCATAATCAAACTTGGCGCCGCCTTTGTGTACCCTTTCCATCGAAAATTTTTCTATCAGTTCGGGTAGTGAAAAAATTTCCCTGTCGGTGCCGTCATTCCAGCCAAGCATGGCCAGCAGGTTTACGAATGCCTCAGGTAAAAAACCTTTCTCTTTAAAGCCTGTGGTGGTTTCGTGGGTTGCAGGGTCTGTCCAGTTCATCGCAAAAACAGGAAAGCCTAACCTGTCGCCATCACGTTTGCTTAGTTTGCCGTTGCCATCGGGTTTTAAAATGAGGGGTAAATGTGCCCACTGCGGCATATCAGCTTCCCATCCTAAATATTTCCATAATAATACATGTACCGGCGCCGAGGGTAACCATTCTTCACCGCGGAAAGCATGACTGATCTTCATTAAATAATCATCCACTACCACGGCTAAGTGATAAGTGGGCATACCATCCGCTTTCAATAAAACTTTATCATCTACCTGCGAAGTATGGAAAGATACTTCTCCGCGAATCATATCGGTAAAACTTACTGTTTCATTCAAAGGCATTTTAATGCGCACTACATGCGGAACATGCTCAGCCAATAATTTGCTTACGTCTGCAGCGTTTAATGTGAGAGAATTTTTCATTTTCTCCCTGATGTTTTGATTGTATTGTGGGGATGGATTTTCTGCCGATTTAAATTGAATACGCATCGCATCCAAATCGGCCGGTGTATCAAACGCATAATACGCATACCCCTCTTTCACCAGTTGCTCCGCATACCGGCGATAGCCGGCTTTGCGTTCACTCTGGCGGTAGGGGGCAAAGGGGCCTCCGTGTATAGGACTTTCATCAGGCTCCAGTCCGCACCATTTAAGGGTATTGAAAATATATTCTTCAGCGCCCGTTACAAAACGGCCCTGGTCGGTATCTTCAATGCGTACAATAAAATCGCCACCGTTTTGTTTGGCAAACAAATAATTAAACAACACCGTTCTCACGCCTCCCAAATGCAGTCCCCCGGTAGGTGAGGGGGCAAAACGTACCCTTACTTTTCTATTCATGATGTAACAAAGATACTAACCATCGCATAACCGGTATGCAATATCCCGGTATCTTCGTTTTATGTATTTGGTAACAACCCCCTGGTGGCTCCGGTCGCTGTATCTTTCTTTAACCTGGCGCGTCAAAGAGCCGGGCAAGACGGTATATCTAACCTTTGATGATGGACCGCACGAAACGGCCACGCCCTATGTATTGGACCAGTTACAGCAATTCAATGCCAAAGCGACTTTCTTTTGTATAGGGAAAAATGTAGCTGCCTATCCGGCTATTTACGATCGTATCTTAAAAGAAGGGCATAGCACGGGCAATCATACCTATCACCATGTGAATGGATGGAAAGTGAGTGACGAGGAATATATAAAGGATGTAGCGGAGGCTGCTGCTTTAATAAAATCCAATCTCTTCCGCCCTCCTTATGGAAAGATCAAACGTTCACAACAAAAAAAACTGCGGGCTGCCCATCCCGGAATAAAAATTATTATGTGGGATATTTTGAGCGCCGATTTTGATACTACCCTAAGTGGCGAAGCCTGCCTGGGGTATGTATTGTACCATACTAAACCCGGCTCTATTATTGTTTTTCATGATAGCGCCAAGGCATGGGAGCGGATGCAGTACGCGTTGCCGAAAGTGCTGGCGCATTTTTCGAAGCAAGGGTTTGTGTTTAAAGCCCTGTGATACGTGAGCGGCATTTTTTTCACTTTTCACTTTTCATTTCTCACGATCACCCCTGCTCTGCCAACCAACCTTTCCCAACAATCATTTTTTTTCTGAGATTAATAATGGATTTTTGCAAAATGATCATGATTGACACCCATTGTCACCTGTACGGCGAAGAATTCAAAGAGGATGTTGATGCCGTAATCGAAAGAGCCCGGCTTCAGGGGGTAAGTCGTTTTTATTTACCGGCTATCGATAGTGCAGCTATCCCTGGTATGCTGGCCCTTGAAACAAAATACCCGGGGGTTTGTTTGGCTATGATGGGGCTGCATCCCTGTTATGTGAAGGCTAATTACCGGGAAGAACTGGCTATCGCGGAAGAATGGCTGGCTAAAAGGCCTTTTGTGGCGATTGGTGAGATCGGGCTGGATTTTTATTGGGATAAAACCTTTGTAAAAGAACAATATGAGGCTTTTTCTGTGCAGATGCAATGGGCGCTGGACAGGGGCCTGCCCATTGTTATCCATACCCGCGATGCCATGAACGAAACCATTAAAGCCGTAAAACCCTTTGCTGATAAAGGTTTGCGGGGTATCTTTCATTGTTTCAGCGGTAATGCAGCCGCGGCAAAACTGGTTACCGACATGGGCTTTTACCTGGGTATTGGGGGGGTGGTAACTTATAAAAACGCCGGATTAGCCGAAGCGCTTGAAAAAATTGGAGCCGGCTACCTGGTTCTTGAAACCGATGCTCCTTATTTAACGCCTGTTCCTTTTCGTGGCAAAAGGAATGAGAGCAGCTATCTTGGCTATATACTGGAAAAGCTGGCCACCATAAAAAACCTGCCCGTAAATGAACTGGCAGCCATTACCACGGCCAATGCGCAAAAAATATTCGGTGGCTAATGCTGAAAAGCTATTTTTGCAGTCCTTTAAAATACAGAGAGGTGTCCGAGTGGTTGAAGGAGCACGCCTGGAAAGTGTGTAAACGTGCAAGCGTTTCGAGGGTTCGAATCCCTTCCTCTCTGCCAAGTATCAATTTAAAATGAAGCAAAAGCCCGCAAACTAAATGTTTACGGACTTTTTCATTTGATCCGGCAAAATCAGGCGAAGTGTATTTTAATAGGTAGGTTTTTCATGTCAAATGTTGGTACTTTACTGTACCTTATTCGGCATTATAATGCCTTATTTGACATTTTGGAAAAGATGAAAAGGCGTATTGGTTACCCTCCAATCAACTTCGCGATCCCAAATGCGCAACCCGCCGCGATGGCCCCGATAAATGCCACTTTTATGGCCCCCTGTAATGGATCGGTTCCTGTTAGCTTACTCTTAAAAAATCCAAATACAAACAGGCAGAGTAAAGTAACCACAGCAGATATTTTCAGGCCAATAATGCCATCATCTACAAAGAAATAAGGACTCAGGGGTATCAGTCCGCCCACAATATAGGCGGCGCCAATATTAAAGGCGCTCTTACCCGCCCTCTTAGGATCGGGTTTCTCTAAACCCAATTCATGCTTCATCATAAAATCGGCCCAGCGGTCCTTATCTTTAATCAGCTCCGCTACCGCCTGGTTCTGTACCTCCGCGCTTAATCCCAGCCCTTCAAAAAATATCCTTACTTCTTCTTTCTCTACTTCAGGCAGCCTTTCTATTTCATCGTATTCTCTTCTCAGTTCACTGGCATAATGGTCCTGCTCTGTTTTGCCGGCCAGGTATCCCCCCAGGCCCATCGCAATCGAACCGGCGGCAATTTCGGCAATGCCGGCAATCACAATCAAATGCACATCCTTCACCGCCCCACTCAACCCCGCCGCCAGGGCAAAAGGAACCGTTAACCCATCAGCCATGCCAATTACAATGTCTGCAATGGTTTGAGAACTGGTTACATGCTCTTCTGTATGATCGTGGTGCAGATGGGTGTCCATGTGTTGGTTGTTTTGCGCAGTGAAAGTAAGGAACACATTTAAATAATTAATAATTAAGAATTAATTCTTTGAAGTGCCGGCATTGAGGACAGGCTGGGTGATGGAACTGTGAGAGGAAAAAGAATACCGACTTTGGAATTCTTAATTCTTAACTGCCCTCACCCCCTCTTTGTTAACACTCAGGTAACCTTGCGGTAACAATTTGGTAACATTCCAGTAACACCTTTGCAGGAATAAAAATATTGAACTGTGAAGAAAATTGTTTCATTGTTGGTACTGGTAGTAATCTCCCTTTCAGTTTTTGCTCAAAATGCAAAAATAGCCGGTAAGGTTTCTAATACAAGGAACGAAGGATTGGCGGGTGTTACTATCAAAATTTCAGGCGGACTAACCGGGATGATTAAGACTGATGTAGGTGGTCATTTTTCATTTAACGCCGAATCCGGCAAAAAATATAGTATCACCCTTTCCTATATAGGCTACCAGGAAAAAATTATTGATGATATCCAGCTTACTACTGAAGGGGAAGAAGAAATTCTGAATGTAATTCTGGAAGAAAGTAATCAATTATTAGAAGGGGTAACGGTAAAAGCCACTACCAGGGGATCTGCCAAAGGTGAAACCATCAATGCATTAATCGCCTATCAAAAAAATACCTCAGCCGTTGCTCAGGTTATCTCCGGCGAAGCCATTAAAAGGTCTCCCGATAAAAATACCAGTGAAGCATTAAAAAGAGTACCCGGTACTTCTGTACAGGAAGGTAAATACCTGGTGGTTCGTGGCTTGGCCGACCGTTATAACCAGGCCATGCTGAACGGCGTTTTATTAAGCAGTACCGAGCCTGATAGAAAATCTTTCTCTTTCGATGTGTTTCCTGCTCCCATGATTGATAATATCATCATCAACAAAGCATTTGTTCCTGAACTGCCGGGTGAGTGGGCAGGTGGACTGATACAGGTAAATACCAAAGACGTTCCCTCCAGTAATTTTCTGAGTATTCAACTGGGTACCGGGTTTAATACGCAAACCGCGGGTAGTGATTTTTATACCTATGAAGGTGGTAAACTTGATTGGTTAGGATTTGATGACGGCAAAAGAGGCTTACCCGCTGATATGCCTACCAGGTCTGTATTTAATACACTCGACCAGACTCAGAAAATAGTATACGGAAAACAGTTTACTAATATCTGGTCCACCACTAAGAATAGTTCTAATATACTGCCGGTTACTAATAAGTCATTCCAGTTAAGCGGTGGCTTTAATGCAAAACTGGGCGCTAAAAATAAACTGGGTGTTATCCTGGCGCTTACCTATAACCAGAGTTTCAAGAGAACGAATTTCGACAATCGCCTTTATTCCATCACCGGCGGTGTGGCCAGTTTAAATTTCGATTATTACAATGATAAATACAGCCAGGATGTATTGTGGGGCGCATTGGGTAATGTTACGTTACAGTTAGGAAATAATAACAAAATATCCTGGAAAACCATTCTCAATATCAACTCTACCGATTATACAACCAAACGTACCGGTAAGGATTTTGAGAACGATCCCATCAATGGTGAAAATATCCGCGCTACCGAGTTAGCGCTGAAAGCCAATACCTTCTTCAATACCCAGGTAACCGGTGACCATAACCTGCCTAACCTGAAACTAAAATTACACTGGTACGGAAGTTTCAATATCCTGGATCAATACGTTCCTGATCAACGCCGTATTCAATACAACCAGAATGTAATCGTTCCCAATTCACCTTATACCTTATTAGTGTCCGCTTCTAAAACTTCGCAGAGAAGTGGCAGCCGTTATTTTGGTTTCTTAAATGATTATGTATATACGGGTGGTGGCGATGTGGCTAAAAACTTCGCGGTGAATGGGTTAACCCAAACGGTAAAAGCAGGCTATATGTTACAGGTGAAGGACCGTTTATTCAATTCCAGGCCTTTCTCTATCTACCTGCCTTCAGATAATCCCGACTTACGTTTATTACCGGAAGACGCGGTGTTCAGTAACGAAAATTTCGGTACCGGCTTCAATAACAAATTCGCCTTTAATGAGATTTTTGGTGATCAGTACCGTTATATCGCCAATACCATTTTAAACGCGGCTTTCCTGCAGTTCGATAACCAACTCACCAGGAAATTGCGCGCCACCTGGGGATTGCGTTGGGAAAATTTTGACCAGGTAGTGGGTAGTGTTCAGCAAAAAGATCCTCGTCATGTATATAGTAAGGTAGACGATTTTCTGCCCGGTTTGAACCTGACCTATAAGGCCAACGAAAAAACCAATATCCGTTTATCCGGCTCTCAAACCGTTATCAGGCCTGAGTTTCGTGAGTTGAGCCCTTTCGCTTTCTTCGATTTTGATTTAGGCGCCACTACTACCGGTAATAAAACACTGGTACGTACCAAAGTAAGCAATGCCGATTTACGTTTTGAAGTATATCCTAAAGCGGGCGAACTATTTACACTGGGTGTATTCTATAAATATTTTGATAAACCCATCGAATTATTCTTTAACCAAACAGGCGCCGGCAGCTCCAGTACTTTCAATTATATCAATGCAGATAAAGCATCCGGGTATGGTGTTGAAATGGACTTCAGAAAAAAACTCGACTTCATAGCGGATGGTATGCGCAACTTCACCTTCCAGGGTAATTTCTCTTATATCTATAACCGCGTTACCAGCGCCGGCACCAATTTAGACAGGCCCATGCAGGGACAAAGCCCTTACCTGATCAATGGCGCTTTGCAGTATGATGTAGAAAAAATAGGGTTAAGTACTACTTTATTATTTAACCAGATAGGCCGTCGTATTCTCTTTGTGGGTAGCAGTGATTATCCGCCGGTATGGGAAAATCCACGCGCACTGCTCGACTTCCAGGTAGCTAAAAAAGTATTGAAGAGAAGGGGCGAAGTAAAACTGAATGTATCGGACCTGTTAAACCAGGTAGCGTATTACTATCATGACCTGAATGATAATGGCAAATTCGAAAAAACAACCGATGCCATTTCCATCGCGCGTAAATACGGAACCAATGTCAGTATCTCTTTTGCATATAACATCAAATAAAAAACAAACAATCTATAAAAACGCGAAAATGAAAAAATTACTCATTCTGATTGCATCCGTTGGTGTGATGTCAACCAGTTGTCGTAAAATTGAAGTTGATGGTGGTACCACAACTGTTACAACAACGCCCACCCCTAATGCGGAGAATACCATCCTTGAAGGAAGGATCATTAATAACCTGACCCTGAAGGCCACGTATACTTATAAGTTGCGCGGACTGGTATATGTAACCAATGGCGCTATTTTAACCATTGAGCCGGGCACTAAAATTGTTGGTGAAAACGGAAAAAACGGTTGCCTGATCATTACCCGTGGTGCAAGAATTATCGCGGATGGTACACAGGATAAGCCCATTGTATTTACTTCTGAAGCAACTACCCCACAACGTGGCGACTGGGCCGGCCTGGTAATATTGGGTCAGGCGCCTAATAACTCTTCTTTTAATGGAGTAGATGGTATTGGTGAAATTGAAGGGGGTATTAATAACAGTGATGGATTAGGTTTATACGGCCTGGGTCTTTCTTCCAATCTTGCCGATAACAGTGGTATACTGCGTTATGTGCGTATTGAATACGCGGGGTATGCCTTTTTACCCGATAAAGAAATTAATGGTTTAACCCTGGGTGGTGTGGGTAACCAGACTATTGTTGATTATGTACAGGTATCTTATGCCAATGATGATTCATTTGAGTGGTTTGGCGGATCTGTAAACTGTAAACACCTGATCTCTTTCCGTACACTGGATGATGACTTTGATACCGATAACGGGTATAGCGGTAAAGTACAATTTGGTATTTCATTACGCGATTCTTCCATTGCTGATATCTCTAAGAGTGAAGCCTTTGAAAGCGATAATGATGCTAACGGATCAGACAGGAAAACTTTCCTGCAATCTATTGGCGTTAGTCCTAATAACCCGGTTGCTATCGTACCGGTGAGAACGTCTGTGGTATTCAGTAATATGACATTGGTAGGTCCTAAAGAATTGGCTACTTCAAAAGGTAACAGCCTGTTCCTGGCCGGTGCGCAAATTCGTAGAAATAGTGAACAGAGTATTTTTAATTCTGTATTCTTAGGCTGGGGTGGTGGATCTGTAAATGGATTATTAATTGATGCCAGTAAAGGGGTTCCTATTGATTTGAGTTTGGCCCCTGCCGGTGGTTTGAACTTTCAGAATAATATTATTGCCGGTCCTGCTGCCAATGCTGTTTCATATGCGGCCAGCGCCACGGCTCCTACAGGCGCCACCAAAGCAACTATTACCGATTGGGTAAATACCGCTGCATTTGGCAATACAATGGTTACCGCCAATACAGAAGTGGGTTTAACCGCTCCATTTAGCTATAGCGCACCTGATTTTAACCCTTCTGCCACTTCCGCGGCAGCAGCTACAGGAGCGGCATTTGCCAGCACAAAATTAAAAACGACCACCAATGGTGTGTTAGATTTTAAAGTAGTTACCTATAAAGGTGCCTGCGGCGTAGGTGATACCTGGTGGAAAACCTGGACCTCTTATAAATAAGTGTTTACCATCCAATACAAAAGCCGCCTGCTTTATGCAAGGCGGCTTTTTTGTACTATTTTTGTTTCCCCGTTTAATTAATTTGATATGAGGAACTCCTTTGCGGTAATCGTTTTACTAAGCAGTTCATTAGTTGCCTGCCAATCTCCGCAGCCGGAAAAGGTTTCCGTTACAACCGAAAAAACAGCTACCGAAAAAGCCGGTGAATCTATCCGTACCAATCTCTCTTTCCTGAATGATTTTAATGCGCTGGAAGAAATCTTTACCAACGATAACTGGTTAATCAGTGATAAGAAAGACAGCAGTTATTTTTATTTTAGCCGCCTCGGAAAATTTACGGTCAAGACCTATGAATATAAAATTGTAAAAGGAGATTCCGCGCGGGTAACCCATGCCCTTATTCAAACAGAAGGCGATAAAATAAGCCTGCCATTCAATGGCCACAAGCTTTACATCCAATCTGCCACCAAAGCAAGGCTTGTATGCACTGTTGCCGACGCTGATTCGCTAACCTACACATTTGTAAGATTAAACGATAACCAGATCAGCCTAACCTATCCTGGTAACAAGAAAACAGTAGTAAAGAAAATGCTGCCCCTCAGTCAATTCCTGATAAGAAGCAGGTATGATTATACGAATGGAACTAAGTACGCTTTTGATACCTCGCAGTTCATAAAACGCTGAACGAAATTTCACTTTTAACTTTTGACTTTCACCGCATCACCAATTATTCATCTGCTCCGGCACAATCCGCTCCGGTTGTTCAATGGGATGCTCTTTCCATTGGGGATCGTAGCTAACAAACCAGCTTAGCCATAATACCCTCGACAGGCGCATGAGTATGGGTTGAAGTATAAACAGGAGGGTGAAGGAACAGCCCATCCAGTAAAAAATACGGTTATCATCTATCGAAAAAGTAACGCCGATCAGAACCTTCCAGGCAACGAATGTGGCTACCAGCAGGGCAATGCTTAATGCATAGCTAACATAGCCCGTACCATAATAAAAACCCACTTCAATTTCGGTGGGCTGGCCACAAACGGAACATTTTTCATGCATCAGGGTGCTGTTCTTCTCATAGGCGTTGGACTTAAGAAAAACCTTACCCTCCCTGCACCTGGGGCAACGGCCGGTTAACATACCGGATAAATAAAATCGTTTCTTTTTGGCATCCCCGGGCATGGTATCATTATTAGTAGGGCCGCAAGGTAACCAATCATTCCAATATTTTTTCCATCCGCATACTTCTCGAGCCTTTGATGAGGAAATGGGTATCTGCAAAAGCCTGTTGCTGAAACCAGCGCTGTGCCGCTGTTGAATCAGGAAAGAAAATAAATCCATGATCAATCTTAGCAAAATCACCGCCAACCAGTACTACGGTATGCCAGGGATATTGTTTGATGAGTTTAACCAGGTTTTTGTGCTCTTCTATACTTTCCGCTCCCAGTTCCATCATGCTACCCAGCATCAGTATTTTTTTAGTCGCGGATAGTTTCGCGAAATTGTCAATGGCCGCCTTCATACTGGTAGGGTTGGCATTGTAGGCATCAAGGATAAAAGTATTCGTGCCCAGTTGTAGTAATTGCGAACGGCTATTGGATGGGGCATAGTTTTCGATAGCTGATTTTATTTTTTCTTCAGGCACCGAAAAATATTTTCCAATCACTGCCGCGCATAAAATATTGGGCAGGTTATAATCGCCCACTAATTGGGTTTGTATGGAATGGATAGATGCTAATCCGGCGCTGATCCCTACTTGCAGATAGGGTTCGTTTGAAATAATGTTTCCCTGCACCAAACCCTCCGTTGTTCCATATTTTACTATTTGTTTAACAGCGGCGCTCATGGTTTGCAGGTAATCGTAATCGGCATATATAAAGGCGGTGCCATCGTTCGCGCTTAAATAATCATACAGTTCCCCCTTCCCTTTTCTAACCCCTTCTATGCCGCCAAAGCCCTCCAGGTGTGCCTTTCCACAATTAGTGATTACCCCATGGGTGGGTAAAGTATACTTACAATAGCTTTCAATTTCTTTCTGGTGATTAGCCCCCATCTCTATTACCGCCATCTCCGCATCTGGTTTAACGTTAAGGATAGTTAAAGGCACACCAATATGGTTATTCAGGTTGCCCTGCGTAGTGTATGTTTTAAAATGCGAAGACAAAACCGCGTAGATTAATTCTTTACTGGTAGTCTTACCATTGCTGCCCGTAATGGCGATAAAAGGAATCCTGTATTGCTGGCGATGGTATTTGGCCAGCGCCTGTAAAGTAGCCAGCACATCCTCCACCAAAATCAAGCGCTCATCATCCGAATCAATCACCTCATCAATCACCGCGTAAGCGGCGCCTGCTTCTAATGCTTTCAAAGCAAATCCATTCGCGTTAAAATTCGGCCCTTTCAATGCAAAGAAAAAATTTCCCTTCGTTAATTTCCGGGTATCTGTTTGCACAGAAGGATATTGTAAGTACAATTGATAAAGATCCTGAATCAGCATAATTCAAAATTAAAAATTAAAAATCTAACATCTGTCATCTAAAAAAAAACCACCCGGGTAGGGTGGTTTTTTTTTAGATGTATCAATTTTCCTTTTCCTTATCTCTTATTTCTTCGGGTAGGCATAAAAATACCGGTCTTGGCATCTCTTGAAGTGGCTTCGGGGGAACCGTAATGGTTCATGGCGCAACGGAAACCCAATGTTTTGGTACTCAGGTCTTCTTCCAGGAAACGGCGTGTGCCGGGGCTCAGCCAATAGGCCCTGTCATCCCAGCTACCCCCTTTGTAAACCCTTGATTTATCAGAAATCAAACTGGTAATACCATAATTATATAACACATTGCTTGATGAGTCTCCATCAAGAAAATTGGTGGCATACGATTTTTGGTAATTTCTCCTGTTGCGTAAAGCGGAATCAGATTCGGCTACCATTTTAATACGGCCCTTATCATCCCTTAAATTACCGGCGCCGCCACTCATATCCACTTTCTGAAAAACGTTACCACGGTAAGGGTTAAAATCATCATCACCCACATTGGTAATGGGGCGATATACATCCAGCACCCACTCATTTACATTACCACTCATATTATAAATACCAAAACCATTGGGCATAAAAGAAGTTACTTCGGCAGGGATGGCCGCGTTATCGTTCAGTCCGCCGGCCACACCCATATTATCACCCGCTCCCCGTTTAAAGTTGGCTAAGAAAGCGCCCTGGGAAGAACTTTTCTTGGTGTAACGGAGGTTATCAAAGCCATCATTTTTCCAGGCATAGATCTGTTTATTGGAAACAATTTCTTCTCCGCGGGTAGAACTTTTTGTTTTCTTCTGCGGGTTCTGCATAATGTAGCCATACGCGGCATATTCCCATTCCGCTTCTGTAGGCAGGCGGTAATCACCGAATAATATACCATCCGAAAAATTAACGGTCGTTCTGGGGCGGCCCTGGGCATCTTTTAAAGGATTGCTCTTTGAAGTGGCTTCTTTACCGGGAGTAGCCTGATATTCGCCCATAATATAGGCCTTGCTGTTAAAATTATCCTGGCCGGAACCATTCAATTCTTTTTTAATCTGGCTCCTTTTATCCAGGAACCCTTTATTCATTAAAGTAAGTTCATTCACCCTGTCTGTACGCCAGATACAATAGTCATTGGCCTGTTTCCAGCTTACACCCACCACCGGATAATAGTTATAGGAGGGGTGCCGGAAATAATATTCTACATAAGGCTCATTAAACGCCAATTCAGTTCTCCATACCAGTGTATCGGGTTTGGCCTGCTCTACCACAGAGTCCATCCCGGCCTGTCCGAAAACATTTTCCAGCCAGTATAAATATTCGCGGTAGTGCACATTGGCTACTTCGGTTTTATCTATAAAGAAAGAGTTCACCGTAATACGGCGTGGAATATTGTTCCAGTCGGCCATCACGTCTTCCTGCGCGGCGCCCATGGTAAACGTACCACCCTGAACAAATACCAGCCCGGGCGCCGTTTTAATATCCGCGGGCTTGCCTACGGTAAAATTGCCCTGGTTTTTATCATTATAATTCCAACCGGTTGCTGTTGACTTTTCATTCTTCTTCTTTAAGATGCTGCAAGAAGCAACAGAACCTGCCACTGCCAGTAGCAGTACAAAATTTCTGGTTGTTGTCAATAATTGCATTTTCATGAAATTAAATTTGGATTAGGAGTTTCCATGGATATTGTCAATGCGAATATATACGTTTTCTATTAATCATGTAAACGGCTTGATGCCTTTGATGTTAGCAAAAGCCTAATTTTAGCCTCTTCTTCGTGTTACTTTGTGCCTTTGCGTCTTAAAAATAAACGCCACGAAGGCTCTAAGGCACGAAGGGGCACTAAGGGGTATGTGGTTTGTATAATTGATACTTTATCATGGGCAAGTGCAGCCTGCAAGCAGCAGGGTCACCCCTATCGGGCAACTATGCGGAGAATAATAAAATGAACCTGAAACGACTATTATATATAGTATTTGTAATGACCATACTGTTGGGCAGGTTGCCTGCCCAGCCATCCTATGCGACCAATTCTGTATTGGCCACGGGCAACTGGTATAAGATGGGGGTTACACAGGAGGGGATGTATAAAGTGGATATGGCCCTGCTATCCTCATTGGGTATGAATACCACCGGTCTATCCTCCGCTTCTATTCGGTTATATGGTAATGGCGGGGGCATGCTGCCAGAGAATAACGCGGAGCCAAGAATAGATGACCTGTTCGAAAATCCGGTGGAGATGATAGATGGGGGAGATGGTATTTTTAATGGCGCCGATTATTTTATTTTTTACGCGGCTGGTCCGCAGAGATGGCTGAAAGACAGTGTGGGACAAGCTTTCAGCCATCAGAAAAATTTGTATGGCGATACGGTGTATTATTATGTAACGATGAATGGTACCGGTAAAAGACTGCCTTCACAAATAAACGGGGGCCCCTCCAACCGTACGGTTACCGGTTATGATGAAAGATATTTTCATGAGAACGACCTGGTGAATTTATTAAACAGCGGCAAAGAATGGTATGGGGAAGAATTGACGGCCAATTTTGGCGGAAACAGCACCAAAAGCTTTACGGTAAACTGGCCCGGACTAATCACCACCCAACCTGTTGTATTGCATACCGCGCTTGCCGGCAGATCGGTGGGGGTAACCAGTTATTTTTCCATACAATTAAATGGACAGGCATTGCCAACCGTTACCGTTCCCGCGGTATCGGGTAATTTTTTAGACGCCTATGCCATGCCGGTATCAACTAGTAATACAGTGGTTGTTGGGCAAAGCAGTGTAACGGTAGCTTTTACTTTCAACCCCGGTATTGCCGGTTCGCAGGGCTGGATCAATAGTTTTGAAATTCATGGGAGAAGGGGGCTGGCAGTTACCGGAACGGAGCCTTTATTTTTTAGAGACTGGCAATCGGTGGGTAATGGCGCCATCGCTAATTACAAGATCGCGAATAGTGGATCCGCTTTTGCTGTTTGGGATATAACAGATCCTTTGCAGCCTGTTAAAATGACTACCAGTGTTACCGGCTCACAACTGTCTTTTACCAATAACGCGGCAAGGTTGCGAGAGTATGTCGCTTTCGCGAAGGCCCATTTGTTAAGTCCTGTTTCCATTGGAAAAATAGCCAATCAAAATCTGCATAGTATAGCTTCGGCCGATCTGATCATCATCACACATGCTTCCCTGTTAGCAGAAGCGCGAAAGCTTGCCCTGTTTCATTTACAGCAGGATGGCTATCAAACAGTGGTGGCCACTGCCGACCAGGTCTTTACTGAATTTTCGGGCGGCCGGCCTGATCCATCCGCGCTGCGCGATTTTGTAAAAATGATTTTTGATAAAGCGGGCCAGGCTATTCAGCAGCGGCCCAAATACCTGCTCTTATTTGGCAGCGCTTCCTATGATTATAAAAACCGGATAGCGGGTAACCGTAACCTGGTTCCCGGTTATGAAAGCGAGAATTCGCTCGACCCGCTCAATACCTATACTTCTGATGATTTTTTTGGTTTGCTGGATGATGCGGATGATATTAACCGGAATAACGCGGCCGCTACTATTGATATGGGTATAGGAAGGATACCCGCGCGCGATTTGGCCGAAGCGAAAATGATGGTGGATAAAATTATTCGCTATCATGCCAAAGAAAGCCTGGGCGCCTGGCGCAACCAAACCGTATATGTGGCCGATGATGGCGATCAGAACCTGCACCTTAACGATGCCGAAACCATATCGGCCAATGCGCATACAGCGAATGCCTTCATCAATCAATATAAAATTTACCTCGATGCCTACCCGGTACTCAGTGGCAGTGGCGGCGCACGGTATCCCGCGGTGAATGACGCGATTGTTAACCAGGTATTCAATGGGGCGCTCATCTTTAATTACAGTGGCCATGGCAGTTACCAGCGACTGGCCGAAGAAGCCGTACTAACGCAGGATGAATTAAACCGTTTTAATAATCCCGGTAAACTGCCCCTGTTTATAACGGCCAGTTGCGATTTCGCGCCGCACGATGATCCCTTTAAAAACTCACTGGGGGCGGGCATTTTAACGGGTAACAGCAATGGGGCCATTGCTTTGCTTACTACCACAAGGCTGGTATTCGCGTATAGTAATAAAGTGATCAATGACAATTATTTACAGATCGCTTTAAAACCGGAAGCCAATGGCCAGTACCTTACCCTCGGCGAATCGGTGAAAAGGGCCAAAAATTTTACGGCCCAAAATTCAGGCGATGTATTAAATAACCGCAAGTTCACACTGCTGGGCGATCCTGCCATGCGGCTCGCTTTTCCTGCATTAAAACTGCGGCTAACGGCTGTAAACGGTCATCCCATCACTGCTGCCGATACGTTGCGGGCATTGGGTAAATATAGTTTTGAGGGTATTGTAACCGATGCGGCAGGTAACCCCGTAAACGATTTTAACGGAACTTTACAACCCACTGTTTTTGATAGGGCGCAAACAGTAAAAACATTGGGTAATGACGCGGGTAGTATTGTAACGGATTTTAAGCAACAGTCGGGCGTCTTATACAAAGGCAAATCCACTGTAAGCAATGGCCGCTTTCAGTTTTCTTTTATAGTACCTAAGGATATTAATTCCCGGACAGGTAAAGCGAGGATCAGTTTGTATGCCGATGATGGGAAAAATGATGCTAATGGGGTGAATGATTCTTTAACGACAGGTGGCGCCGGAGAGGGTATGTTGATAGATAATACGGGACCGGTTATCAAAGCTTTTTTAAATGATGATCAATTTAAAAATGGCGGACTAACCCATGAAAATCCGGTACTGCTGGTGAAACTGTTTGACGACCTGGGCATCAGCACATCGGGTAATGGCATTGGCCACGATATAACGGCCGTGCTGGATGGCAATGAAAGAAAGGTAATGGTATTGAATGATTTTTATACCGCTTTGCAGGATAGCTACCAGGAAGGGCAGGTACTGTTCCAATTACCCACTTTATCCGAGGGTAAACATAGTATCCGCATCAAAGCATGGGATGTGGCTAACCAGTCTGGCGAGACAACACTGGATTTTACGGTGGTAAAACGGGCTGTTTTTCAGATGGCCAATATTCGCAATTTCCCCAACCCTTTTACTTCCTCCACTACCATTGCCTTTGAGCATAACCGGCCGGGCGACAACCTGGGGGTAACCGTAAGTATTTATACCTTATTGGGGGCGTTGGTAAAACAGATCAGGCAGGTGGTAAATACGGATGGTACGCGAAATGTGCAGATAAATTGGCAGGGAGATGACCAATCGGGTTCAAAACTCAAAAAAGGTATTTATATTTACAAGATAGTTGTTGTTGCAGGTGGCAGCCAGGCTGAAAGCACCCAACAGTTGATTATCCTCTAAAATGGTTTGAATGAGTTGATGTCTACTTTTTTTTGTTTCTTTATTTTTATTGGCGAACGTTTGTAGTAGTTTAATGCTCTACCCCTTAGCGTTTCTTTGTGTGTTGGCGCCTTCGTGGTTTAAAAAGAGGGAAGCACCAAGGCGCTAAAGGCACGAAGGGGTACTAAGAAGAATTAATAATTAATCAAATCAAACTTGATGAATTTCAAAGTAAAAAAAATAGGTAGCGCGATAGCTATTTTATTGGCAACCACAGCGCAGGCTCAGACCGATTCGATTAATATCGTATCTACCGCGGTACCCTTTCTGCGTATCTCGCCCGATGCGCGTGCCGGGGGTATGGGCGACCTGGCCATTGCTACTTCTCCTGATGCCAATGCACCTTTCTGGAACCTGGCCAAAATACCCTTTGCCAAAAAGCGCACGGCCATCGCGGTAAACTATACGCCCTGGTTAAAAGACCTTGGGTTAACCGATGTATACCTTGCCAGTATGGCCTTCTATCATAAACTGGATGAACAGCAGGCGGTGTCCGGCTCTTTACGCTATTTTAGCCTGGGTAATATCCAGTTGACCGATTATTCGGGTAATATCCTCAATACGGTAAAACCCAGTGAGTTCTCTATTGATGCCGGCTATTCAAGGGTTTTAAACGAAAAACTAAGTATCGGCGTGGCCCTCCGGTATATCAATTCAAGACTGGTAGTGGGAGATGTGGGTACGGGTGTGGTATACAAGGCGGGTAACGCGGTGGCGGGTGATGTTTCATTGTATTATAATGGTATCAGCACAGAAGGAGCGGGATTGAGGTGGGGTGTGGTACTCAGTAACCTGGGTAGTAAAATAGGGTATACCAACGATTCACGAAACAAAGATTATATCCCTGCCAATTTAGGATTGGGTATTTCTTATGCCAAAATTTTTAACGAATCTAATAAAGTAACCTTCGGTTTCGACATCAATAAACTCCTCGTTCCTTCCGCTCCTACGGCAACGGGTAATTATGTGATTGATTCAGCCAAACTGGCCGATTACCGCGCCACCAGTGTAGTTTCGAGCTGGATGAAATCTTTTAGTGATGGCACCAAACAATTAAATTCATTGCAAGCATCCTTAGGCGCCGAATATGCCTATAATGATCAGTTCTTTTTTAGGGCGGGCTATTTTTATGAAAACAAAAACCGCGGTAACCGAAAATTTTTCTCTGTCGGCGCCGGCTTCACCCTCGACCAAATGAGTGTCAATTTCTCTTACCTCGTACCTTCGGGCAGTGGGGTCACGAGAAACCCGTTATCAAATACGTTACGTTTTGGGATTGTGTTTAATTTAGGAGAAATGGAAGAGTAGGGAGTTTGAATATCGAATGTCGAACAAGGATTATCGAATGATGAAATAAAACAATAATCATTTCCCCTCCTTGCAGGCAAGGAGGGGAAATGATTATTTAAACTTTTTCTATGAGCATGCGAATCGGTTACGGTATAGATTATCACCAACTGGTAACGGGTCGTGATTTGTTTATTGGCGGTGTTAAAATTGAACACGATAAAGGTGCACTGGGGCATAGTGATGCGGATGTATTGTTGCATGCCATCTGCGACGCATTATTAGGCGCCGCCTGCCTGGGTGATATTGGGGTACATTTCCCGGATACTGCTGCCGAATTTAAAAATATTGACAGCAAAATCTTATTAGCTAAAACAGTTGAATTAATCACTAATGAGGGCTATTCCATTATCAATATTGATAGCACCCTCAGCCTCGAAGCCCCCAAAATAAAACCCTATATAACTCAGATGCAGCAGGTGATCGCGGAGATATTGCATATTACGGTGAAAGATATTTCCATTAAAGCCACTACTACCGAAACCATGGGTTTTGTGGGGAGGGAGGAAGGACTGGTGGCGAATGCGGTGTGTCTTTTGATGCGGAACGGTTAGTGGAGAAAGACCTTCCTCACAGCCTCCCATCTACTCTATCCATTTCCAATACCCCTTTCACATCAAACAAAACACCATTTTCAATCAGCATCGAATCATAATCCAAATTTAAAAATGCCGCATGCCCAACAGCTATAATAATCGCCACGTATTTTTTTGTTGTATCAATAGTGGTACCGCTTTGTAAACCATACGCTTTCATTACCTCATCAATTCTTCTTTCACCATATCCTTCTTTAATCGCGAAACAGGAATACGGGAACCATCTGTCAGCAGCAATTCAAAAACAGTATCTTGTTTCAGCAGGCTCTTTATAAATTTCCTGTTTACAAGGTGTGATTGATGGCATCGTATAAAATGATACTCCTTTAGCATTTCATCATATTCATAAATACCTTTCGAAACCAACAACTTTTCACTATTCTTAAGATAAAACCGTGTGTAGTTATTATCAGATTCACACCTGATAATTTCATCAGGATTTACAAACCGCAGTTCATTCATTAATGGCAATGCGATGCGATGGCCGGCTTTCTGTGAATTGTTGATAACAGAGAGTAAATTGATGATCTGTTGATGGGTCTGTCTTTTTTGTTTTTTGGCCTCAGCTTTTGCGATCGCTGTTGCCAATTCGTCTACTTTCACTGGTTTTAACAAATAATCCAATGCTGAAAATTTTACGGCCTGGATACCATACTGATCGTAACCGGTTACAAATATCACTTCGAAATTATATTCCCCCAATGAAGCGAGCATGTCAAATCCCGATTTTCCGGGCATTTGAATATCAAGAAAGACCAGGGTAGGGTTGAGCCCGGCAATAAGTTTTAGCCCTTCGGCTGCATTGGTTGCTTCCCCGATAATTTCCACCTGTTTAAAATACGTGGTTAATAGCCCCCGCAGATGGGTGATATTCTTTTTTTCGTCTTCGATGATAATCGCTCTCATAAGTTTATTGTATCCAGTTTTCAAAAAAGAAGGTAACCATGGTGCCATTTTCTGAGTGAATTAATTGGTAGTCTATTTTTTCTTTCTTGTATAATTTCCTCAAATTATTAATCCGCTCATTGGTAAATTTCATGCCATATCCATGCCCCTCTTTGATCTTGCTATCTCTTTTTATTCCATTGTCTTTTATGATTATTTCAAGGGCCTTTTCTTTTTTGTGAAAAAAAATGGAGATAACACCCTCACTGCCTAACCCGGAAATTCCGTGCCTCACCGCGTTTTCTATGGAAGGCTGCAAAAGCATGGGAGGGAACTCTATCGCACCAGGGTCTAACAGCGGATCTATATCTATTGTGTATTTGAAATCAAAACGCAGTTGTTCAATCCGGATGTATTTTTCAAGCATCTCAATATCCTGCGATAAGCTAATGAACAATACACCACTGTTTTTAAGGGTATCCCGCATGATATCTGAAAAGACTGCCAGGTATTCATTGGCCCTTTCGTTTTCCTTATTGGTAACCAAGCCTTCTATAGAACTTAGGGCATTGTAAACAAAATGCGGATTCAACTGGCTTTGTACTGTTTTAAGCTGCTCCTGCACCCGCGCCCTTTTTTGTTTTTCTTTTCTTAGTTTGTATGTGTAAAAACTATACGGTAATCCTACCAGGGCAATCATACCCAGTATCATAAATAATATCATCGCCCATGCTGTCTGGTACCAAAAGGGCAGTGCTTGAATCCGGTAAGTGTTACATGCGTCCATACCCAGGTATTTTACCTCAAGGATATATGCGGTATTCGCGGTAATCGTATTCAGTGTGAGCAAGTGCCCGGTTAGGTTCCATGCGGTATTTTCTTTGTTGCTGACCTTCCTTAAGCGGAACTGGATACAGGAATCTTTATTTAAAGAATGCTTTTTAAACAGGAACTCAGGATGTTTACCGGGTAATATGGTTAACCTGCTTTCTTTTAAAGTATCAAAACCGGCCAATAACGCTTTGCTGTCTTTTACCGCTTTTGATTGGATACGGTTATCGAGCGAATCAAATTGTTCTTTTTGCCGGTAACTAAAAATAGAGGGAAGTAATTCGGGGCGACTGAAAACAGTTTGCTGTATCATTTTTTGATTCCGTTTATACCTGAATTGTATCACCAATTTTTCATTGGTACGAATGGATGTATCCGCAAGCAATCCCGCGTAAGGGAATTTTGTAATGTCAGTTTTCCGGTGCGGCAATGAAAACCAATGGTTACGGAGGGTATCATTTATAAAATAGCGGTATTCTATTCCTGGAAGCTGCTGACTATTTATGGGGTTCGCGATTTTAAAATATTGATCACTTAAGATGGCTATTTTCCTTGGCGCCAGCGCAATGCTGATCCTGCCGGAAATGGTATGTAAGGTTTTTCCATTTACCAGGGTGTCTATATAAAGACCGGATTCGATAATAATAGGTATTTCAGCGATATAAGTAATAACAGCCCTATTACCATTTTGGCCCTTTATGGTATGGGTACAACAAAGAAACAGGCAGCCATATAATAGCAGCTTTTTCAAATAGGATATTATTATAATTGAATTTACCGGTTTTTTATGTGAAATAGAACCAGGTGCATTCAATATCGCGTATAAAACCGATTATTTACAACCACTAACGGATTCACAACACATCTAAACTGATTCACAATGGGGTAGTTCGCGGCAATTGGATTAGAACAGTTTTAAGTGTCATCCGGATAAACCGGAAACTTTTTACTATTCAAAATCCAAGCTATGAAAACGCTATTTATCCTTGCAGGTATGATAATTCTTACGGCCTGTCAGAAAGAAAATAATCAGCGATTACCTGCTGTTTCACGGACTATTTTTTTTAAAAATAATGCGGATGCGTCGCGGAAAATACAAACGGTACTTGACCAGCGTTCCCTGGGAGAGAAACTGGAAAGAATTGAAAGCGTCTCTTATATTGATTCCAAAGACAAAAGTTATGCCTTCGTTTTTTATACATCCAACAAGGGAAGCGGCAATGTGATACTGCAACAACAATACCTGAACGGTCAGGCATTGGCCCTGAGTAGCGTAACGTGTAGTGGCACAAATTGTAATTGCCAGGTGAAAACAATTATCAGTAATAGCGGCAGCGTTACACTGGACTGTTCCTGCAGTTCATGTACCATGCTGATCAATAGTGTTGCCGGCCCCGGCTATCATTAAATTGAAATGCCGGATTCAATGGAACATCTTAACAAACAGGGAGTAAGCTGAAAACCTGTAAATAGAGTAAGCGATTATTGAATAACCAGTTGTTGCAGAAAGGGCAACAGTTTTTACCGCGTTTTATTTTTTAAACAATTAAACAAAATCTTATGAAAAAGTATTTTATCGGCTTATTAGCCGTTATTATAGCGGTTGGTGTCAGTGCCTTTACCG
>Ga0265292_1000929_pt1 | contig 30790 bp, 22 predicted proteins | sample Munlanlewell296A_FD_189080 | JGI IMG/M metagenome (GOLD analysis project Ga0265292, IMG submission 189080) | Leachate microbial communities from a municipal landfill in Southern Ontario, Canada - Leachate well 296A | ecosystem: Engineered > Solid waste > Landfill > Unclassified | place: Canada... | reverse complement strand
CTTAAAGAATATGTAAATGGGACTGTGTGCCATAAACTCGGAAAAGATTTTTTCTGTTTCCTGAAGTGCATCGTATGCCGATTGACGTTCCCGTTCAATTTCACGAAACTCCAACGCAAACGATATATCCATGGAAAGCTCGTCAAGCAACATTAATTCATTTTCCGTAAAAAAATCTTTTTCGCCGGAAAACAACACAAACACTCCAATAACGTTCCCTTTTACGTGTAATGGAAGAGCTACAGAAGATTGAAACCCTTGCCTTAACGCTTCCTGCTTCCATAACGGTGAGACCGGTTGTACTTCAACATTATTGACAAAATGATGCGTTCCGTGCTGCATTGTTTTGGCAATAATGGCATCGGGATAATTCGGATCGTGAATGTTAAGATCTATTGTTTCGAGAAATGTGCCAATGGCGCCGGCCGAGGCGACGACCCTTAATGTTCCATCGTTTTCATTTTTCACACCGATCCATGAAGCAATAAAATCTCCATCCTTAACGACAATGGAACACGCTTCTTGCAACATTGCGTCGACATCTTTAGTGCGAATAATAAGTTGATTAATATTGCTGAGAATGCGGTATACACGATTAAGACTGTTGGCCTTCGATTCCGCCCGCTTACGTTCCGTAATGTCGACAGAAAGAATAAATATTCCTTCGGGGATCGGTTGAATGTTCAGATCATACCAGCCTTTAAATCCATTGGGGAATTGGAATTCATTTTCAAGATGAATTGCAATGCGCTCTTCCATACATTTTTTTAATTGTGCATAGATGTTCGTCTTTTCTACGCCAGGCCACATCTGTACATAGTTGTTTCCCATCAGTTCGGAAGTTGGACGGCGATTATGTTTTTCCGCTGAAGCATTCACGTAAAGGTACCGCCAATCGTGACCGATAATCTGACATCCCTCGAGCATGCTGTCCAGCGTTGAATGGAATCGCTCTTCAGATTCATTTAACCGGTGTTCTGAATCTTTTCGATTTTTTCGTTCAACAGTAACAGCATTCAACCCTCTCTGCAACAAGAGATACAACACCCCGGCAGTGAAAGCGACAAACAAAAAACCCTTGTAGGTTTGTAACATCTGCAGCATAGAAGTATTCGATGTTATCGCAACAACAAATTGATCGGAACTATAAATCCATATCCATCCGATAACGATATAGAGAATAGTAGTGCGGATTGGAATTGACGATGTGGAGAAAATCATAGAATACCTCTAAGCTGTTCAACAACGACGCGGTGTTATCCTCTTTACTGATCGGATAAAATTCAATGAACTTATAGTATAGCAAACGCTCGACGATAGAATCTTAAAGAGTGTTATTACTTACTGATGTTACGCAAAAAGGTAAAAATGGTTCGACGCGGCGCAGAAACAGCGGTCATCCTTAACTATCTTAGCCTGCACCTTGCTCACCATGACCGTTTTTCTTGTTTTGCGTAACGTGAGTTACTTACAAGAATCAGACATTCCTCTAAGGTAAAAAAGAAAAGCCTGACAACCTTCACATATTAATTCATTATTAGGCAATCATTTGGAAAAGGGTAAAAGAATATCAGCAGCATGATACCGCTGTAAGAGTGAAGAATCCGATCTCACTATCCTATTTACCGCACTCTATTGGAAAAGCTTTTTTTGCCGAATGATGTAATTCGCGGCACAGTGTACTGTTCTCTGAAACAATGAAAAAATCAAAGAGTTTTTAAAAAAAGCTACAATGTTTTAGGTAGGTAATTTCAGAACATTAGGACATATTATTTTTTTCGAACGAAAAATCTGAAATACTATAAGGAAAATACGGCTTTTTCAGTTTTTGTTGTAGTATGATATGACATACTTGTCCAAAATAAATCATACAAGAGAAAAACTCATTCCCTCTTTTCTTGACGGGGTTCCGAAGGAATGCCGACATGGTAGAAAGATTTGGTCGGCACAAGAAAAGAAGCAAAGAACCCCTTGCGAAATGTAACGCGCACGATGAATCCCGTTCGCACTTGCCTGTAGATGGCAAAAAACGCCATCAAAAGTCCCTTCATGATTTCAGACCCCCTCTGTATCTCCCCCATTACAGGGGGAGAAATAATTCGCTCAATCCTCCTAAATTTTTCTCCCTCCCACTTCTCATCCAACACTGTAAGAAATGTAGGGGAGGGCTTATTTTTGTCAACATAACATATCTTCCATAAATCCACTTGTTTCGATAAATTTTTATCAATAAGGGTTTTATTTTGGACAGCTATGATGATATGAGGTTTTTAAAATAATACTGTTATTTTTATTGATCTGCTCCTTTGAATTGTTTTTTTAACGTTTTCTAATACAACATCCAATACTAATGGAAAACCGATGACATTTGTAGAAAGGTAAAAATAAAATAGAAAATTTTGGCGAATTTATTAAATTCAAGCAGTTTTGTTCTGGCACAGTAATTGACCTATAACAGTACAACGTTATGGGGGATATAAAAATGACAACATCAACAACACTTCGCCAACGTTCTTCTATTGAAGAATTGTACACTCAATCCCAATATTTCACCAAACAATTGCCGTTTCAACATTTTTCAGATTCCCTCACTGAATTTGTCACGATATTGAATAAAAACAGACAGATTGTATTTTGTAATCAGCCGCTGGTGAAATACCTCAATACTGTCGATACGAATGATATTATCGGAAAACGCCCGGGTGAAGCGCTTCGGTGCCAGCATTCTAACAATGTCAGCGGAGGATGTGGAACGACCAAATTTTGCAAAATGTGTGGAGCCAATCGTGCAATCCAAAAAAGTCAAGAGGGAGAAGAAAGCATTCAGGAATGCCGCATTACAACAAATCCTGAATCGCAAGCATTAGACCTTTCGGTCCATGCCACCCCGATAACGTATAACAATGAGCAATTTACCATCTTCGCCCTAACTGATACATCGGACGAAAAACGGCGAAAAGTGTTAGAATGTCTTTTTTTTCACGACATTCTGAATACCGTCGGTGGATTGATGGGATATTCCGAACTCTTAAAAGAAGCCACGTCTGAAGAAGCGCGCGAATTTGCCCCGATCATCAACCAGCTTGCAGCGGATCTGAACGACCAAATTGCTTCACAACGCGAACTTATGAGAGCCGAACATCATGAGACCGTAACTGCTCCTGATATTATCCATGCGCGAACCTTGCTGGAATCGCTTGTGCTCACCATACAAAAACATACCGTCGCAAGCGATAAGTATATTATCGTCGATCCTTCAGCGGAAGATTTTATCTTCATCAGCGACGAACAAATTTTACGTCGGGTGTTAGGGAATTTATTAAAAAATGCTTTAGAAGCAACGGCAATCAATTCCACTGTTCGAATTTCTTGCAAGCGAAATTTATCCGAAGTACAATTTACCGTTCACAACGTTGAAGTGATACCAAACGATATTCAATTGCAGATTTTCCAACGATCGTTCTCTACAAAAGGTGAAGGACGCGGATTGGGTACATATAGCGTAAAACTCTTTACCGAACAGTATCTGTGTGGAAAAGTATCGTTCGTTTCAAACAAGGATGACGGAACAAGCTTTATGATAACGCTCCCTGCAACACTGGCCGAACCGGATTATTCACTTTCCAATAAACGCACTTCCGAAGACCTGCACATGGTTCACATTTCAAAAAACGATATGTGAACTTCATTTTGTAAAACTCTGCACTCTCAGTGCTCCGATATACCGTACTTTCGGGTTTCACTTAAACGGTATATCGGTTACTGACGGCTCTTTCAATAACTGAATATTCCACAATACAAAAACTAGCATTATTCCCGTTTTTTTTATTCCCTATCAACCGATCTAACAAAACAAAATTTCTTTCGGAAACGCCCGCCTGCTCTATCATAGAATAATTTCAAACGGACAGACATCTAACACTCCGCATAACCGACATCTCTTAAAACAGCAAGTTTCAAGTTAGAGCTCAGGTCACTTAACAATCATTCATTCCAAACTAAGGATAGTGACACAAAATCCGATAAGAATCTTCATCATAACCGTAGTCATCTTCTACAGACTCAATTAAATTCGGTGCTTTCAGAACTCCATAGTTAAGGGCAAGATCTGTATTATCTTCAGAGTAAATCTATTGTGTAGGTGATTCGTTAACGCAGAGGAATTAGTCCATAGTACATTGCGTGTTGTAAGAATTTAGTTTTTGCAGGTCAACCGATAATCATCTATATTCCAACAGAACGTATGCCAAAACAACGACATATTGCCAATGTACTTGTAGCAGATGATGAATTCGATTTCCGAATGATTCTGCAGTCTTTCCTTGAATCTGAAGGACATACTGTCACTACGGCCGAAGACGGCGCTGATGCCATTAACAAACTCCAGGAAAAACCATTCGATCTCGTGTTACTCGATATCCGTATGCCGCGTGTGGACGGTATAGAAGTGCTCCAATTTATCAAGCAGCAGTACATCGACACACAAGTGATTATTCTTACCGCAGTCAATGACGTCCGAATAGCGGTAGAATGTATGCATCTCGGTGCATTCCATTTTCTGACAAAACCGTACTCCGTCGACGAGTTGCAGTCACTGGTAAACCGAGCGCTGGAAAAGCGTCAGATGTCCATTGAACTGAAAGTGATGAAAACAACGATTTCCCGCTTAACACAATCATCGCAGTTGATTGGACAGAGCAGTGAGTTCCAGAAAGTGTTGGAATTGGCAGGGAAAGTGGCGCCGAGCGATTCTACAGTGTTATTGGAAGGAGCCAGCGGAACGGGAAAAGAAGTGTTCGCAAATTTTATTTATAAAAACTCCCCGCGTGCAGAAAAACCATTCGTTGCACTCAATTGCGCTTCCATTCCGGATACATTGATTGAAAGCGAACTCTTCGGACACGAAAAAGGGGCATTCACCGATGCAAGTGCAATGCGGCAGGGATTGGTGGAGATTGCGAACGGCGGAACACTGTTTCTGGATGAAATCGGCGAGATCAGTTCGGTCTTTCAACCAAAATTGCTCCGTTTTATCCAGTTGGGAGAATACCGCCGTGTGGGTGGAAATAAAACCTTAAAATCAGATGTACGAATTATCTCCGCAACGAATAAAAATCTGTTTAATGAAGTAAAAGAAGGGCATTTCCGGGAAGATCTGTTGTACCGATTGAATGTGATTACCATCCACCTTCCTTCAATGATGGAACGGAAAGATGATATTCCACTTCTTGCACAGAGCATACTGGAACGAAAAAATAAACTGCGCGAAAAGAAAGAACTGCACCCTGATGCGCTATTGGCGCTGACGGAGTATCGCTGGCCGGGCAACATTCGGGAACTGGAGAATGTACTGGAGCGAGCGATTATTCTCAGCACAGACAATTTTATTCGGCCGAAAGATTTGTTGCTTCCACAACAAATGCACAGTTTGCATTCTTCAACAGGAAATGGCAACCAAAAGATTGGTTCCGCCATGTCGCTGAATGAATTGGAAAAAGAACATATCGCTTCAGTTCTTGTGAACACAAAATGGAATAAAAATCTTGCGACAAAAATCCTCGGAATTTCACTGAAAACCCTCTACACAAAAATACACCAGTACAATCTGAAAGAAGAGTAGACTGCTGCAAAATAGCCGCTCACGCCATATCCCAGAGCTCTCTCTTTTCCTAAAAATCCTTTTATCACATTCTCGAATCGGTTGTCCGGTCAATCAGGATTTTTTTTCATCCAATTTTCAAATTCACCCATTTCTTGATTTTTTTCTCCTGCATCGTACCACAGTCATTCTGAAACTGCACTAATTTAATATCCCGCCGTTTATTGCTCTCAATGCTACAATACTATTACCTATGGAAATTCTTTGAACTTTCCATGTTTTAATCCTTCCGAATGTATCCCATAATCACCTCCCCCTTCTGCAGTTTTACAATTCCATAATTAGTGAGCATTTTTTCAATCACTTCTTTATCTAAAATACGTTCTCCACCACACCACAGATTGTTTCATGCCTCCTCTGCCACCTACATTTTTCTGATTCATACTACACAGTCTTATTTAAAAGAACACCCTCAGCATGACACCTCTAAAACCAAAAATAGCCCCAAAACCACATTGTAATTTCTACAAATCTTTAGTCATCTCGTAAAAAAAACGCCCACTCAAATATAAAATCTGTAAAAAACCCAATAAAATGGAGGGGTTTTTCGCTGGCACTAGCATTGCCAAAATATATGGCATGGAGCTGAGCACAATGAAAAACTTCTTCTTAAATTTAGCCACACTGATCATCGCAATCGCCACCGCAACCTACTCGCAGGGATTCGAGCTGATGAACATGCAGGCTTCCAATAAAGTCGCGACAAGTTCTAATTTTATTGTTTCTAAAAGTGGAATTGAGCAATACCGGTCAACATCAACGACCTCGCCGTATGCGGTTGTGACCGGTGAAACATTATACGTCACATCAGAACAGAAGACTACATCAGTAGCAGACGGAGGAAGTATGCTGGCATCGTCAACGCTTCAACAAAACTATCCGAATCCTTTCAACAATGCGACCGTTATCCGTTTCTCACTGAACGAGATCAGCGACGTGACAATCACGGTATTCGATATTACCGGACGTGAAGTAACAACACTGGTAAACGGCACGAAACAATCCGGGACGTTCAGCGTCGGATTTTCGAACAACAGTATTGCTTCCGGAACATATGTCTACCGTATGATCGCACGCAGCAACAGCGGAAAGACCACTGTTGAAACAAAAAAGATGATCGTGATGAAATAATATGAAATCTTTCCTTCTCACATTTGTCCTGTTTTTTTCCATCGCTTCCGCACAACAGCTGGTGGTAAAAGCAAATGGTACGGTGAAAAACATTCCCTCCACTATCAACAATATCGCCGTCGCTTCTGTGGATGAACGTGTTATTCCAACAGAATCGCTCGATGAAGATGTACGGCTGATTGTTGAATTTAAAACTCCTTCGCGCATCGAACAAAAAATCAGCGGCCGACTCTTCTCGAAAACAACTACCGAACAAACAAAACGAACAGTTCGGGAATCTATCACTAACGCAGAAATCCACCGGGAGTTTGAAACAATTATCAACGGACTTTCCCTAACCACAAAACGCGGTAACATCAGTACTATTGCATCAATGCCGGATGTAAAAGCAGTGTATGTTGATATGATTGTCACCGCATCCCCTGTGAATATTACATCATCATCCACAATTGTTCCACAAAGTTCAACATCGGTCGCGACAGGAAAAGGGATCCGTATTGGCATTATCGACACCGGTATTGATTACAACCATGAAGCATTTGGCAAAGGAATGGGAAGCGGATATGTGATCGCCGGAGGGTACGATATCGTAAACAGCGATACCGATCCGATGGATGACAACGGACACGGCACTCATGTAGCGGGAATTATATGCGGAAGTTCCGGAACGATTTCCGGAGCGGCGAAAGATGCATCCGTGTATATTTATAAAGCGCTCGATCAGAACGGCAGCGGATCCACATCGTCCGTTATTGCCGCTATCGAACGCGCAATCAACGACAGTGTGCAGGTACTGAATCTGAGTCTCGGCACTCCTTCCGGTTCGGCAGATGATCCTCTCTCTTCGGCCGTAAACCGTGCCGTCCGCGCAGGCATGGTGGTAGTTGTTGCCGCCGGTAATACCAGTGAGTACACCAGTATCAACTCTCCCGGTATGGCAACAATGGCATTAACCGTCGGAGCTGCCGATGGATTGGCGATTGCTTCTTTTAGCTCAAAAGGACCCGAAACACAGTACTATGGTATTAAACCGGATGTTGTGGCCCCCGGCGTCAGCGTTCTTTCGGCAAAACGCGGAGGAGGTTATGTGCAGATGAGCGGGACTTCCATGGCTGCGCCGTATGTAACAGCACTCGCTGCTTCCATGAAAGAATTACACTCCGAATGGAGTGCAACACAGATCCGCGATGCTATCATCTCCAATTCCCGGAATCTCGGTACACCGCTCTTCTCTCAAGGTCACGGCATGGTTGATGAACGAGTTCTTCTCGGTACGGCATTTGCAAGTCCGGCACAGGTGAGTTTCGGGTTCGATCCGCCAGCATCTACTACATGGAAACAACAACGATCGTTTACATTATATAATATGAGTTCTACCGGACGGTCGTATCGTTTGGCCTCCAATGCCACCAATCCCGCAATACAATTTCGTTTCTCCCCCGAACAGACCGAAGTTCCCTCGCAAGGATCGGTAGAGATTTCCGTAGAACTGGAGACAAACAATCTGTTTTTGAGCAATAATAATTCGTTTGAAACCGGTTATACGGGATCACTCATAGCAATAGGAAGCGATACAATCACCGTTCCTTTTGCATTCATTAAAGCGCCTGTTCTTCAATTAACGTTTAATGAAATCCCCTGGGTGGTATTGATTCATAACAAGAGTAATTATACTAAAACACTTTCACCCAAAGTAAACAATCATTCTCTGATTATTAAGGACGGTACGTACGACATCATAACGTCGTTCTACGGATCGCGGTATGTTATCAGTGAAAATGTCGTCGTGACTGGAAAAGCAGCGCTCATAATCGCCAGCACACAGGCAGTGTATCCTGTATCGTTTCAACCGATTAGTGAACAAGGAGTACCGTTAAATCTTGGAACACTGAAAGGAACGCACAGTTATTTGGAAGCTTTTGTGCATCAGCCGACGGGATTTGCTATTGTTGGAATGGGCGGGGGAAAAACGACTACATACAGTAATCGTCCGAAATATTTCTCTGCGGTGAGTAAAAATTATTCGTATGGATACTCCATGACTCTCCAACCGAATAATTCAAAATCCTATACATACGATATTATCATCGACACCGGCATTACTTCGTCACGGAGTATCGTCTTCCAACAACAGGATATGAAGCGTGTCGATGTTAAATACGATCTTGCCTCGGGAGTGCAGCGGGCATTCCCCATTACGTGGACGACGTATATCGGAAAATTCTCTTCCCTTGCGGTAACATTCTACGACGGCAATTCCGTGCCGATGCATTTCCCGTTCGCACAAGAATCTTACTATACTCAACGCACTTCCTCATTCCCCATCTTCCACCAGCGCGAAGCATACAGCTACTAGTGTCCTGTATCGAAAAAACTTTTAATAAGTCGGGCCAAATATTCAAACCAATGTAATAAACTCACGACACTCAATTTAAAAAACTAACCGTCATTTCCGCATGTTTCTGACGGGAATCCAATATTTAGATGCCCGACAAAATCTCCGCTTTTTGAGTCCCGCCACGGCGAAGTCCCCAAAGGCGGGACATTCGGCCAACGGCCCCGTTGGGGGAATGACGACTTAGTTAAGGTATTATTGGTACAGGACACTAGTGTGTCGTCTCATAAATACCTTTTAATAATTTAAACCGAATAATCAGCCTATGTATTTAGGATATTGTCAAATACGCTACACAGACATAATAAAGGTATCTCTGCTACAGGACACTAATAGCTCAAAGCTAATTTTTTTATCGTTATTCCGAGATCTGCATTGTGGGCAGGTAGAACCTGCACGGAGGAATCTGCTTGGACCAATGCTATTTGAACCGGATACCCAGCCGGCAGGTCCCGCCACGCAATGACCCCTTAGGGAAAGGGGCGCCTCGGTGCAAGCAGGTCTATTTCATCCATCGTTACGCAATAGAGAATTCCGATCAGAATGATGTGATGTCGTTTTTGAGTTACCTTCTGGTAACAAACAAGTATTACATATCGCACTTAAGTTCTGTAACTGTTACACTGTTGCAGAAAATTCTTTCTGGAATTTATCCCCCAGACAACAAAACAGAGACGACAATAAACACAACAGCCCGCGATTGCGGGCTGTTGTTGTTTCAGAACTTTGCCGGTATCTCACCCGGAATAAACTTGAGCGACTCCGAATTCATGCAGTAGCGCAATCCAGTAGGACGAGGACCATCGTCAAACACATGTCCCAGATGTGAATCGCACCGTGCGCAATTCACTTCCACACGGCGCATACCGTAACTCAGATCCACCTTTTCTGCTATATGTTCTTTCTTCAACGGCTGAAAGAAACTCGGCCACCCTGTTCCAGAATCGAACTTTGAAGTAGAAGCAAAGAGGGGAAGATCGCAGCAGACGCAAAGATAAATCCCTTCTTTCTTATGGTCATAAAACGCCCCGCAGAATGCCCGTTCCGTCCCAGCTTCACGCGTAACAGTATAGGTTTCAGGTGATAGAATTATTTTCCATTCCTCTTCGCTCTTCACCACTTTCGGCATTCCTGTTGTATAAGCGTCTTTTAAATATTCGGCGATCGGTTTCATCGTTGCATCTTTCTGTGTTGGTGGCAATTTTCGTTTTTGCATCATGCTTCCGATCGGCGGCTCTGCAATTAGGATTACAGCTACCGTTAAAACAATACCGGCAAGCAGGAATAATGATTTTTTTGAATGCTGCTTCATATCAGTGGTTCTCCTTTCACCTAATAACGCCAAAATACATGAAAGAGTTTTCACGAAATGATAAAAAACGTCTCACGAAACCGTGAGACGTTCTAATTTCTTACCTACCTGTTATTCTTTAAAAATCTCTACCATCAATGTCATTCCGGGCACTGCAGATTTTTAGCGAAGCGAGGAATTTCGTTTTTTCTTCTTCGATAGAGAAATGACAATCATCAACATTCCATAATTTTGAAGTGATGTATTTACTGCAGTATCTTCTTCACATCCTCCACATTCACCATATCATTCATTTCCACTGTGGATGCTTCAAGTGATTTTCCTTCGCCATTCCATACTTCATGAGCATAGTAGACAGACAAATCGCCGAAATCGACAATGCGACCTTTCCATACCGTTCCGGAACTGTCGCGGACCTCTTCACGGTTTATGGCAACATCCGCAATGATTGATGCACGTCCATCGGGGAAGGTAATGGTTGCTTTTTGAATAATGATGTCGTAGAACATCTTTGTATTCATTGGAATATCTTCGTACGGTTTCGTTCCGGTCTTCACATATGTTTTTGTCGCAATGGCAAGAAACGACGCAAGCAGTCCGACGCAGTTCAATTTGCGGATGAACATTTTTTCTGGATCATTCTTCCATCCGCCCGATTCGATAAGCACAACGCTCGTGCCCCATTTTTGAATATTATCCCCAAATGCGCGCGGTTCGAATGAGTCGTCGTATTTCGCAATATTTTCTTTTGCAAATTGATTCAACACAAGCGTCACTTCGGATGCCACTTGTTTGGCGCGGGTGCGGACCGCATTGTCACTCTTTTCCACATTATATGCCGGCGCCAGCAGTGAAATCACTGCAACAGTCCCTTGCTCTCCCACAGAATACCGCGGATCCTGGTCATGCAGATTAAACCCGATTTCCGGATTATATTTGGCCCGTGTTGCTTTCAGCAGTTTTGCTTCCGGTGTCTGTAGCCGCAGAGCATCGCGGTTCATATCGATACCTTGCGATGTTCTTCGTTGGAACCGTTCCGCTCCATCCGGATTGAGCATCGGGATGATTAGCAGCGTTGTTTCAGAAAGAATTTTTTTCACTTCGGCAGAATTCCGGTGCAGCGCGATATAATTCAGAAGATCTAGCAACGCCATGGTCGCCGTTGGTTCATCACCATGCATTTGCGACCACATGAACACCTTGGTCGTTCCGGTGCCGAGTGTTAACAGATTGATTGACCGTTGTTCAGCGGATGTGCCGATCTGTTCCATCGTCATCAGATCGCCGAGCGATTTTTTCAGTGTAGCAATGTGAGTCTGCAATTCTGCATGTTTGAAGCGCCGCGAGGAGATATCAGTAAATTTATAAGAATCGTACTCCTCAAAGAGTTGGATGGAAAACTGAGCGTGTGAAGATTGTAATGTCATAACGAATGCCAATAAAAATAGTACTGTATGCATAGTACTCCATACAAATAAAAATCCCGTTCCGCCGAATTCGACAGAACGGGATAAAAATACCAAAATTTTACTTCAATAACAGCATTCGCTTAGTATCAGTACATGAGCGGCCGTCGTTCATTACCGCAGACACGCGATAGAGATACATTCCGCTTGCAACTTTACCACCGTTTCGGTTCGAAGTATTCCACAGCACAGCATTATACCCTTGTTGAGCGTTTCCGTTGTACAATTCGTTTACCACATTCCCGAGCAGGTCATACACAACAACGGACACGCGTGCATCGGAAGGAAGTATATAACTGATCATCGTTGAAGGATTGAACGGATTTGGAAAATTCTGGTGAAGTGTAAAATCTGTGAGCGCCCGATCTTCTCTTTCTGTTGATGCAACGATCGCCAGTGAGATCAAATCCGGACCCTGCGTTGTTAATGTTACCGTTGGGGTGCTTCGCGGCGTTGCGATCATCACGATCTCTTCATTGGCATTCTCAAACCAGACAATATTCCCCGCCCAATCCAGCGCAATATCGGCATCCTGTCGGTTATTCCCGCCGAGAGAAAGAGGATGATCGCTGTTTTTATAAATTTGTTTAACCTCCGGAAATGCTCCGTCGAATGTAGTGATTTCATGAATACCAAACGTGGTGGTATCCGTTCCGGAGGCACGACGAACAGCATAGTAGATTGTATCATCGGTAGCGCTATTCAAATCCGAACCGTGTTTAATTTCAAAACAGACCGGCAAACCAAGCGGAGATGCTATAGAGGTTATTGCATCAGTTCGTTTTATGGGCAGCGTACCGGAAATATCATACCGTTCAATATACCCGGGCGCTGTTAATTCGCCGGTGCGAAGTGTAACGAACATCTTGCCGGCGTCGTCAATCACCACATCGCGGGCAAACAATCCGAACGATCCGACAAGTTCCAATGGCGCTGTTAATGTGTCACTCATTCCGATCGGTGCTCTCCAAACAACCGTGTCTGCGGCTATATAGAGGACGAGATTTGCATCTTCGCCGACAGGATAAATGCCGCGGGGAGCTGTAATATTACTGATAATAATTTTAGGCACAGCGCTGTCGTTATCCATGCGCGTGACAAAGTTACCGCTGTTGCTTACCTGATAAATGCGTCCCTTAGAATCTACGGCAGATGTCCACGGCGCCGGACTGCCCCCCCAGTTAAATGTTCCGCCGTTGTCCATTCCCAGCGTTTGAGACAGCATTGGGTGATTTTGTTCCGTACCGGCAAATGAACCGTCCGGATTGTAGCGCAGTGTTCCCTGCTTATATCCGTCGTTGCTGGAAGGATCAGCACAGCTGGCATACCAATAGCCAAACCCCGGCGAATTCATAGTATTGTTGATGTCCACACCGCGCGTATAAATTCCGCGGGTTATCAACGGCGGCACGTCGGTAGTATTTTGAAAATAGAACGAATGATATTTTGTATCAGAATAGACAAATCCAGTGGTCGTGATGGTATAATAATATTTTTTTTCACTGACCGCGCCCGTGCCGTCCCATGTAACAGTGTTGGGATTTGTTGATCGTCCCTGTTCTGATGCATTGATCGTAGCAACAACAGTATTGGTGCCGGTTTCTACAATTTTTACGACAACCGTCGTTGCGGTATCATTCAAATAATACCAAATTTTTGCACCGGACCCGTCGTTGACTTTTCCATCAAACGGAGTACCGTCCGGATTGGTGACTTTCATTCGCGAGGCAAAAACATCTGCTACAACAGTACCGGAAACGATTATTAACACCGCGACCAGAAAAGAAACAAGTTTATTCATGCTGCCTCCGTAAAAGTGATATAAAAGTGAAAAGGTTGAATTCGATATCTGGCGATCCGAAATAATGAGAGAATATAGTCCGATTACTGTAGAATCGCAATAAACCCACGGGGTGGTATTGTAATATTTTAGAATTATGTGGCACATTATATCCCAAAGGGATGGCTTTCACGAAGCAACCACTTCGTAACGCTACTAATGACCTGCCCGACTGTGTCGTTCATGCGGAATGTTAGCATCTTTAGCGCAGAAAGATCCCAAAATTCCGGTTTTTGAATCAAGCACAATGCGGAATCCAAAGAGCAAGACAAGCGTACCTTGAAATGATTTTGTTCAGGATTTAGTATGACGTAATCTGATTCGAATTAAGACACTGCTTTGGGTAAAGTTACTCTTGGCATTTTCCCCATTTTTTCGTATTTTTAAGGACATTTTTTGAATCCCGAGCATTCGGGATTTTTTTTCACTATATCGTATAACAGACCAAGTAAGGAGTGTTTCAGTGGAAGTATCCGTAAATAATGTGAATGATTGCGTTCGGGAATTAACCGTAACAATGTCGCAAGAGGAATTAGCGCCGCATTTTGAGAAAGCGTATAAAGAAGCAGTACCGACATTGGAAATTAAAGGATTCCGTAAGGGCAAAGTGCCGATGCACATGATCAAAAAGATGTTTGGTGCCAGCATCGAATATCAGGCAGTGGAAGAGATTTCGAACGATGTATTTCGCAAGGAGATAGAATCGCGCAATTTCCATCCCATCGGTACACCGCAAATCAATAAAATCGACTATAAGCCGGGTACACCGCTCACATTTATGGTCACATTCGAGGTCCGCCCTGAATTCGAATTGAAGGACTACAAAGGCATTACCCTCGAACGGTATTCACACAAACCAAACGACACGGAATTGCAAAGTGAAATTGAACGTCTCCAGCAGATTAATTCATATCTGGAAGAAGCGCAAAAAGTTGAGAATGAATTCTTTGTGGTCACCGTAGATATGAAAGATATGGACGAGAACGGTCATTCCCGCGAAGGAATGAAGATTTATCTGAGAGAAAAATCTACAGAAAAAGAGATTAAAGAAGCGCTCCAGGGTACAGCGGTCGGTGACATAAAAGAAGTGAAGTTCAGTCATCAACACGGCGATCATTCACATGGCGTCCACCTTCAATTGAGCGTAAAGAAAATTGAAAAAGTAATCCTCCCTGCAATGGACGATGCTCTTGCGCAAAAAGTGAGCAACGGTAAATTTCAGACAGCGGAAGAACTGAAACAAAACATCAAAAAGGATCTGGAAGAATTCTGGAAAGAACGGAGCGATCGGCGCTTTGAAAACGATCTGCTGTCCGCCATCGTGAAACAGTACGAATTCACCGTTCCGGAAGCACTGATTCAAAATGTGACCGACACATTCATTGAGGATGCAAAAAACCAGCAGCCGAAGAAACAGCTGCCGAAGAACTTTAATGAAAAAGCGTACCGTGAACAGGCGCGTGAAACCGCCCTCTGGCAGTCCAAATGGCTGTTGATTAAGGAACAGTTCATCACAACAGAGAAAATTGAGATCTCCGACTCCGAAATTGAAAAGATTGCAGAAGAAGAATCGGCAAAATTAAATATCGATAAAGAACGGCTTGTGAATTTCTACAAAAGTTCCGATAATGCGCTAGAGCGTTTGAAGTACAATCGGCTTATTGATATTCTCAAACAAAATGTGAAGATTACGGACGTTGAAACGGATGACTACAGTAAATTTGCAACTAATTAATATCTCGCCCATTGTCGTGAAATGATTTTTTATTCATAACAGTGCGACAATTTTTAGACATCTCATACGTCTACTACAGGGACTGCAAATTTACCAATACAAGGAGTTTTATGGTTACCAACAACACTCTTCACACAAAACCGTACGTAGTGTACAACCAGCTCGTTCCGATGGTGGTGGAACAAACCAGCCGTGGCGAACGCGCATACGATATTTTCTCGCGCCTGTTAAAAGAACGTATTGTGTTCATCGGCACCGCGATTGACGATTACGTTGCTTCGTTGGCCATCGCACAGATGCTGCATCTGGAAGCGGAAGATCCGGATAAAGATATTTCCGTTTACATCAATTCTCCCGGCGGTTCTGTTACGGCCGGTCTTGCAATCTACGACACCATGCAGATCATTCGTCCGCAAGTGGCGACCATCTGCGTTGGTATGGCGGCAAGCATGGGGGCAATTTTACTGTTGGCGGGCGAAAAAGGAAAACGTCAGGCATTGCCAAATGCACGTATCATGATTCATCAGCCATGGGGCGGCGTGCAAGGAACTGCTTCCGACATCAGCATACAGGCGGAAGAGATTTTAAAAACGAAAAAACGTTTAAACGAGATCATCTCTCAGCACACGGGGAAAACAATTATTGAAGTTGAAAAAGATACTGATCGCGACAACTACATGTCGTCGCAGCAAGCTGCAGAGTACGGTCTTATCGACAAAGTGTTGACAAAACGAGCCGCTGAGAGTAAAAAAGAAAAATAGTCTATGAGCAAGCAAAAAAGCGAAGATAAGGTACGATGTTCGTTCTGCGGCCGCAGGCCGGAAGAGGTAACGAGCATTATTGCAGGACCGGATGTGTACATCTGCGATATGTGCGTTTCAACCTCCATGGACATTATCCGGAACAACCTCTCTTCTGCCCGTACCAAACGGATTAAGAACAAAGGACTTCTGACACCCACGCAGATTAAAATGGCGCTGGATGAATATGTAATCGGTCAGGAACAGGCCAAAAAGACTCTCGCGGTTGCTGTGTACAATCACTACAAACGGATCGATACGCAGGATCAGTTCGCCGATCCAGATAATGTGGAAATCGAAAAGAGTAATATTCTCTTAATCGGTTCGACGGGAACCGGGAAAACGCTGCTTGCACAAACGCTTGCGCGCATTCTTGATGTTCCGTTCGCTATTGCCGATGCAACGACGCTCACCGAAGCAGGTTATGTCGGAGATGATGTTGAGACTGTTCTTGTTCATTTACTGCAGAATGCCGAATACAATGTGGAACGTGCCGAACGCGGTATTGTCTACATCGATGAAATCGACAAGATTGCGCGAAAGAGCGACAGCGCCTCCATCACACGGGATGTCTCGGGTGAAGGTGTACAACAGGCATTGCTGAAGATTCTAGAAGGAACCGTTGCCGGTGTTCCGCCAAAAGGTGGACGCAAACATCCCGAACAGAGTCTGATCAATCTTAACACGAAGAATATTCTCTTCATCTGCGGCGGAGCATTTGAAGGCCTGGAAAAGATCATCTCTCGTCGTGTTCACAAGAATGCGCTTGGATTCGGCGCAGAGATTAAGAGCAAAAAAGAACAAACTGCCGATGCGTATATTCAAATAGCAGAACCGGACGATCTGCTGAAGTTCGGATTGATTCCGGAATTTATCGGCCGTCTTCCGATGCTGACTACTTTGCACTCGCTGGATGAAACCGCGTTAATGAACATTCTGGTGGAACCGCGGAATGCAATCGTAAAACAGTTCAAAAAATTGTTCAAATACGAAGGCGTTGAACTCGATTTCGAAGAAGCAGCGTTAAAACAGATTGTTTCGAAGGCGATGTCGCGAGGCACCGGTGCACGCGCACTCCGTTCCGTGGTAGAAGAGATCATGCGGGATATTATGTATGACCTCCCATCCAAAGCGAACGTCACAAAATGTGTCGTCACCAAAGAGACCGTCGAAAAGAAAAAAGAACCGATTTACGTTCTCGAAGAAAGAAAATCAGCGTAGTACTTTTACCACAGAGACACAGACAGTGATATAAAAAAATCCCGCATAGCGGGGTTTTTTATTGGTGAAGGCAACACTCCAGAGTCACCCCTTATAAGTCATAGGAAGACTGTTGCCAAGTCGGAGTGTGAAAAAATATCGTGCTTACCGTGGATGGACGTGAGGTAGATTCCGTCGGTAAAATGGTTTATAGTTCGGATTATCCATCCAAATTATTTATGGTGTGCTGGTAGTACGTCGGATCGGAGATCCTATGTACTACTGTAATGCTACTCATTCCCCACCACCCAACTCAATGCGACAATTGCAGCCGTCTCGGTCCGGAGTCTTCGTCTTCCTAAAGAGACTTGCGTAAACTCAGCTTTTTCCGCATGCAATACTTCTTCATCCGTAAATCCTCCTTCAGGACCGATCAAAATCATGGCGGAACGGGGCGGCTTCCGGTGTTTCAGCGCCTCCGCAATAAACAATATATGATCGGTTCGTTCGTACGGAATCAATTTTAAATCATACTCGGTGGAGTTGGCAATCGCCATTTCAAAATCGGTGGGAGGAGTAATCTTCGGCAGAATACAGCGTCCGGATTGTTTCATTGCGGCGAGTGCAATATTATTCCACCGGTCCTCTTTCGGAGAACGAGCAATCGTACGGTTGGTTTGCAGAGGAATTATTGTTCGAACGCCGAGCTCGGTCGCTTTTTCAATAATCCAATCCATCCGCGAAGGATTTTTCAATTGCGCAACAGCAAGCGTAAGGTTGATGTCCGGTTCATGCAGATGGTGGTGTTCAAATTGAATCTCGCACTCAATCATTTCCGGCGCCACAAGACGAATGATCACCTCATACGCCTTTCCTTCGCCGTCCACCACCCAGATCATATCCCCGGGCTGTTTCCGTAAGACGCGCGAGATGTGACGCGCTTCCTCCCCTTCAATGGCAATGTGCTGATCGATAATATAATCGGCGGGAACGTAAAAATATTCGCTCATAAACTTTAGAGTAGTTGAGTAGGTAAGTGGTTGAGTATATGAGAATAATAATGAGATCTAGTTTGTTGCTCTCTCACCGACTCAACGACATAAAATGCATTTTACAGTGCCGCTCCTAAATCTAAAATAATTTCCCCTTTGGAAAAAGGTTTTCCGTACGGAATTCCGAATTCTATCCGGCCAACAGCGCTGTATCCCAACAGAATATGCAATCCCCCGCCGTATCCGGTATACCAGCGGTTCAACGCCGTCGGTTCGGTGCGGTGCCATGTGTTGCCGGCATCAGCGAAGAGGGCGAAATTTAAAGCATACCGCATATCTTTAAATTGATCGAACGGTATATAGTCGAAGTGAACATATCGGGGAGAAATAATAGGAATATGTGTTTCAAGCATTGCTCCCGCAATATGTTCTCCTTCCTGCACTATCTTAAAGTGACCGCGAATTCGTTCATTGTATCCGAAAAATGTATGGCCGTAATTCGGCACCGTTCCGCCGTACGCAAAATTACCGAACACTCGTCCTGCAACAATCACATCATTCCATGTCGGCACGAACCGGCGAAGATCGAAGGCATATCGCTGATAATCAACATCCTTTTCAAGCAATCCGAACTTCGAAACGCCGAGACTTACCAACGTACCAATGCGCGCATATTCCTTAAGATCGCGTGTATCGTACGAATATGATGTATGGAGCGAATAAAATTCATCCCTCCCGTTTGCGGAGAGTGTTCTTCCAGCCCTGTTATCCGAAACACGCAGATTCAGAAACTCTGCTTTCATCGTAATCAATGTAAACAACGAGAACCGTTTCCCGACAGTGATTTCTCCGCCAGACCGCTGTTCATCGAAATTGGGAGTGCCGGCAAGAGAGACGAGACTTTTATTCCGCTGTTCTGTATAGTATGCGCGAAGCGATAAGAAAATACGGTTCTGCACATCAATCTGCGGATTGATATAATTGATCGATACAAACGGATCATATCCGATGGCAAATGCTCCGTACAACTGCACATTGTTGCCTGCCACATTATTGTGGGCTAATCCCAATCCGAAATAATATTTGGAAAAATCCCTATCCTTTATCCCCAATACCGGGAAAGGATAAAAATACCACCGTTCCGCCACCTGCACCGAAAGCGTTGCGAGATCTCCGGTATCCGGAATTACACGGATATCTACCTTCGTAAAGAGCTGCAGACTGTAAATTCGATTTATGTCGTATTGAACATCCTGATGGGTGATGAGTGCCCCGGGTTTCAACGACATTTCCTGTTCGATGATGTAATACTTCGTCAGCTCGTTGCCAATATAGATAATCTGACCGACCCGAAATGTAGAATCTGGAAAGGAAAACTGCGGATCACTCAACTCCTGTGCCGAGCACAAAGGCACAACAGTCATCAGTATAAAAAAATATCGGTTCATTGTGTACATATAACAAAATTAAAAAGGCAGAACTTTTGTTCTGCCTTCGTCATAATCAACAAAATTTCTTAGTGAATCAACGCCCGGTATTCCACGGCAATACATCTGTCCATCACAACAGCTAATCCTGCCTTTTCCGCTTTTCCCGCGGCCGTTTCATTCACCACATTCAATTGCATCCACACTGCATTTGCTCCTACGGTAATCGCTTCATCTATCACCGGTTCCACTTCATCCGGGTTCCGGAAAATATCCACAATATCGATCTTTTCCGGAACCGATTTCAGATCGGGATAACATTTCATTCCAAGTACTTCCTGATACTGCGGATTCACAGGATACACCTTGTATCCTTTGTTCTTCAAAAATTCCGCAATCGCACCACTGTCCCGCCACGGCTTCGGCGACGCACCAACGACTGCGATGGTTTTGGCATCGATCAACAATTTTTTAATTTCTTGATCAGTCGTCAACATATGGTTTCACCGGTGCAGGCCGGTGTTTCGTTAAATAGTGTGTTCCGTATAACTTTCTACCGGAGGACAACTGCAGACCAGCTGCCGGTCGCCGTATGTATCATTAATGCGTCCGATGCTCGGCCAAAATTTATGCGCACGCACCCACGGTATCGGAAACGCTGCTTTTTCACGCGAGTAGGAGTGTTTCCACTCGTCGCTCATCACAACGCTCGCCGTGTGAGGCGCGTGATGCAGCACATTATCTTCTTTCGAAAATTTTCCCTGTTCAATCTCGGCAATCTCTTTGCGAATGTGGAATAATGCATCACAGAACCGGTCCAGTTCTCCTTTCGGTTCGCTTTCGGTCGGCTCGATCATTAATGTTCCGGCAACCGGGAACGAAACGGTCGGCGCATGGAAACCATAATCCATTAACCGTTTTGCAATATCGGTCACTTCCACCCCGGCCGATGCTTTGAACTTCCGCATGTCGATAATCATTTCATGCGCGCAGCGTCCATTCTTGCCGACATACAGCACGTCAAATTCTTTTTCCAGTTTGGATTTGATATAGTTTGCATTCAAAATGGCATATTTCGTAGCATTCGTCAAACCGGTAGCGCCCATCATTTTAATATACATATACGAGATGAGCAACACGCTCGCGCTCCCCCACGGACCGGAAGAAACGGCGCTCATGGATTGTTCGCCCCCGATCGGTACGACGGAATGTCCCGGCAGGAACGGAACAAGATGTTCCGCAACGCAGATCGGTCCCATGCCCGGACCGCCGCCGCCGTGCGGAATGCTGAACGTCTTGTGAAGGTTCAAGTGACAAACATCTGCACCGATACGAGCAGGCGAAGTTAAACCGACCTGCGCGTTCATGTTCGCACCGTCCATATAGACCTGACCGCCATTTTTGTGGATGATGGAACAGATTTCTTGAATGCTCTCTTCGAATACGCCGTGTGTGGAAGGATAGGTCACCATTAAACAGGCAAGATTTGCTTTATGCTCTTCTGCTTTTGTTTTCAGATCTCCCACTTCCACATTGCCCTGTTCATCACATTTTACTACGACCACTTTGAAACCGGCCATTACTGCGCTGGCAGGATTCGTGCCGTGCGCCGACGAAGGAATCAGAGCAATGGTACGATGCAATTCGTTTTTCGATTTCAGATACTGGCGGATGACAAGCAGACCGGTGTATTCACCTTGCGCGCCGGCATTTGGCTGCAACGATACTCCGGCAAATCCGGTGATCTCTTTTAGATCGTTGGAGAGTTCTTCAAAAATTTGCGAGTATCCCATCGCCTGCTCGCGCGGCGTGAACGGATGCAGCGATCCAAATTCCGGCATCGTCACAGGAAGCATCTCCGTTGTCGCATTCAGTTTCATGGTGCAGGAACCGAGCGGAATCATTGAAAAATTCAGCGAAAGGTCTTTCATTTCCAACGCATGCATATAGCGGAGCATTTCGTGTTCTGAATGATGCGAGTTGAAGACCGGATGGAGCATAAAATTGCTCGTGCGGATGAATTTCTTCTCCCATTCCAACTGCAAATTTTTAGACAGCTCAGCAACAGAAATTACTTTGTTTTTTACCGAAGCGAAGACCGACAGGATTGTTTCAATTTCCTTTACGGTGGTTGTTTCATCCACCGATATGCCGATTTCGGTTTCGCTGATCTGACGGAAGTTCATTTGCGCGCCGACAGCACGATTTAGAATAGACGCCGTAACATTTCCGGTGACGATATGCAGCGTATCAAAATACGTTTCGTTGGATTGTGTAAACTCAAGTTTCTTTAACCCTTTATCCAGCACTTTTGCCAAACCATGCACGCGCGCGGCAATCTTCTTCAAACCTTCCGGTCCATGATACGTGCCGTACATGCCTGCCATAATAGCTAGCAGTACCTGTGCGGTGCAGATATTGCTCGTCGCTTTTTCGCGGCGGATATGCTGTTCGCGTGTCTGTAACGCCATGCGGTATGCTTTGTTGCCGTTCGCATCAATCGAAACGCCGATAATACGCCCCGGCATCACACGTTTGTATTCATCTTTCGTTGCAAGAAAAGCGGCGTGCGGACCACCGTATCCCATTGGAACACCGAACCGCTGTGCGCTTCCGACAACGATATCCGCGCCGAATTCTCCCGGAGGCGTAAGAATGGTCAAAGCAAGAATATCCGCTGCAACCGTCACCAGCACATTATTCGCTTTTGCCTTTGCGCAGAAGTCGGAATAATCATAAATCGCACCTTTGCCAGCGGGATATTGCACAAGCGCTCCAAACACTTTCTCACCGAACTTCGTTGTGCGGTGATCGCCCATCACTAATTCAATGCCGAGGGGAACAGCACGCGTTTTCAACACATCGATGGTCTGCGGAAAAACTTCTTCGGAAATGAAAAACTGATTTCCTTTTTTCTCATGATTCGCCGAATACATCATGAACATTGCTTCCGCAGCAGCAGTCCCTTCATCCAGCAACGATGCATTGGCAATCTGCATGCCGGTCAGATCGATAATCATTGTCTGATAATTCAGCAGTGCTTCCAAGCGTCCCTGCGAAATTTCCGCCTGATACGGTGTATACTGTGTGTACCAACCCGGATTCTCCAAAATATTCCGCTGAATCACCTGCGGTACGATTGTTCCGTAATATCCTGCGCCGATAAAGGAACGAAAGACTTTGTTCCGCAACGCGACGCCGCGGATATAGTTGATCATTTCATTTTCAGACATCGCCTTGCCGATTTTCATCGGGGCTTCCAGGCGGATATTCGCCGGGACAGTCTGATCGATCAGTTCGTCCAATGACGATACGCCGATCGTTTTTAGCATCTCTTTCGTGTCTGCTTCGTTCGGGCCGATGTGGCGCGGTTCAAAAATATCCGTGGGAGAAATGTTTAGGTTCATAAGTCTAGAGGTTAATAAAAGATTAAAAAATAACGTCGTTAAAGGTTCAAAATGCCAGATTCAAGATGTAAGATTCAGGGTTCAAGGTTAAGGGTTTAGGATTCAATTACACGGTATACTTTTAATTTTTAACCTTTCAACTCTTTTTACACTTTCTGCAACTTCGCCACTGCCTCTTCCGCTGCCGCTTGTTCTGCTTCTTTTTTATTCTTTCCCACGCCGGTTCCCATCGCTTCGTTGCTGATCAGCACCTGAATGGTAAATGTGCGGTCGTGATCGGGACCTTCTTCTTTTAATGTCTGGTACCGCGGAATTCCTGTCCCCTGCGCCTGAGAGAGTTCCAGCAGTTCACTCTTATAATTCTGATCGCTCACTTTAAGATATCCGTTTGCGAGAGCCGATGTTAATCTTGTAAGAATAAAATTCTTTGCTACTGCCATGCCGTTGTCCAAAAACAGTGCTGCGATAATTGCTTCGTACGCATCGGCGAGGATCGTATCAAATCCTTTTTCCTGCACTCCGGCGGAATTGGTATGCGTTAACATAAATTGTTTCAGATCGATCTCTTTTGCACAGAAGGCGAGCGCTTTCCTGTTCACCAAACGCGCGCGCAAAATCGTCAGTTCCCCCTCTTCCTTCTCCGGATACTGACGGAAGAGATACTCCGCCACGACAAAGTTCAGGATAGAATCTCCGAGAAACTCCATCCGCTCGTTCGATTCCAGCGCTTCCACGTGGGAAATGGGGATAAACGAACGATGCACCAGCGCGCGAACAAAATAATCCTTGTTGCGCACAGAGTATTGCATAGCTGATTCCAGAAGGTTCCAGTCAATGCGGGAATAGAGCGTGTGGAGTTTCTGTTCCTCTGCGCTGCGGCGGGAAAATGTTCCGAAAAGCGACGATACGAAATGACGAAAGCGTGAAAGAACCACAAACGGCAAATTTTAATGAAAATTGACCTGTTCGCGCCAAAAACGTAGGACGAAACGCTGGTTACGTCCTTTATATAGATCGAATTTTAAGATTCAACCTACATAATCTTTCTAGTGTGAACAATTGATTGGGGTAAATATAAGGATTTTTAGGGAGAGATGCCTCTGTTGAAAGTTACTTGAGCGTATCTCAAAAACAAAATAAAGACTTGTACTTTATAAAACGGACGTGTACATTTCGTACATGGCCAAACGTGAAGAACTCCAAGAAGCCCAATGGGCAATAATATAACCACTTATTCCAATACCCCCAATCCGCGACGATGGGAAAGGCCGACCTCGTGTACCCGACCGCCCAGTCATGAACGGTATTTTATGGGTCCTTCGTACCGGGGCCCGATGGTGCGATATGCCAGAGCGATTCCCACCGTATCAGGCCTGTCATCGTCGATTTCAGGAGTGGGTGAAAGCCGGCGTGTTCCGTCACATCCTGGAAACCCTCGCCCACGATCTGGAGAAACGGGGCAAATTCAAACTTGCCGAATGCTTCATCGACGCGACCTTTGTGGTAGCGAAAAAAGGGGCTCCGGAGTTGGAAAAACCAAGCGCGGCAAGGGTGCGAAGCTCATGGCAGTGGCAGACGGCGCTGGTCTTCCTATCGCCATCCACGCGACTTCTGCTAGCCCACATGAAGTCACCCTTGTCGAAGACACTCTCTCCCGACGCATCACTTGCGCCACACCTCAAAGAATTATTGGGGATCTTGCGTATGACAGTGACCCCCTCGATCAAAGACTTGCTCGACGGCGAATAGAACTTATTGCACCTCATAAAATTAACCGAGTCAAACCCGCAACGCAAGATGGCCGGCCTCTTCGTTGCTATCGACGCCGATGGAAGATTGAACGTCTCTTCTCTTGGCTTCAGAACTTCAGACGCATTGCCACTCGTAATGAATTTCATTTGCCAAACTATTTAGCTTTTGTTGAACTTGGATCAATCATTATACTATTAAGAAACCATTTTTGAGATGCGCTCTAATAGAAATATAATTTGATTGTAAGTGATTATTAAAATTATTTGGTAATGAAAAATATTCTCCTTCTCTTTTTGATTCGATGAACAATAGATCATCCCCCGTAGCTTTTATTAACCTATAATCTGCATACCCTGGATTTATGTAACTTTCACGCTTGACTAATTCTTTAGGCCAACATAGGATCGAATGTATGACTTCATCAATGATTTTATGTCTAGTATCGGCTTCATTAAAATTTTGGGTTATATATTTTTGCGTCAACTTAACTGCTTTTTCATAAGCAGAATTTGCAAGTGATATTTCCATATTCTTATTAATTTTATTGTCAAAAAATATTTAATTTATAAACTATTGATATCAATCTATCTTGTCCATCCCCTAATTGCAATACCGGGATCTAGGTATATATATTTGTAACCAAATTGAATAAGATTATAACCTCTTAAATTACTCGCGCGCGAAAAACAAGTGATTATAATTTGCATCAATTACCATTGACTATTGTGAGTTTTTGTTTAAGTCTGCTCTTAGAGTGGTCGAGTCGTATGTTGGTGAGCTTATGCAGCAAAATCCATGGACATGTTTTTATTTAATTCCTGTTCAATCCAAAAGATCGGAGACCGGAATTTCATATCCAAAAGATATTCCATAACGGAAATTCGACGTTTTAAAATCCGAATACGGAATACCGACATCAAGCGAGGCGCTCGTGCTTCCGCATTGGAATCCGAATCCCGCCAGATAGAGTTTCATTGGAGTAGTATAGATCGTGTTCTTCAGAATCGGATCGATAATGCCCCCTGCAAACAGATATATTGTGGACGATTCCCAATGCCGCGCGAAACGGAATTGATCAAGGATGGTAAAATCGATTTCTTTTCTTGGGCCGTCGGTAAACGCCGTGCCGGCCAGTGAAAAGGTATACTCCGCTTTCCATCCATTCCGATGAGCGCTCGCAATCCATTGTTCAATTAGTTCTTTGGTAATGCCAATAATGATTTTTTTTGTTTGCTCGGGATCGACATACGGATATTTTGCCCATGTAATAAGATCGGTGAAAGGATCGGCAAGAGCATTATTCAGTTTTTGTATCTTTGGCACCGCATCGGTTTCCAGTGTAGCCGCAGCGTCATCCAATCGCCGATAGTCCAGCATAAAAAATGCTTTCTCAATGTTGGCCGATGCAAATGCAGTAATGTATCGTTCATATAACGTATACACTGTGTGAAGCGCATCGCCGGCACTCTCCATCTGTTCGATCGCTTGAATCTTCTCTCCACGGTCACTGAACGATTTTTTGAGCGCGTGCAGCGCGGAATCGATTGATGCAATCGCATGCGTTTTATTCGTCAATAGTTCGGAAAGAGCATATTGCACAAATTCCAGCGCACGCACATCCATCGTCAGATTTAATTTCTCTCCCGATCCCCGTAATTTGATGAATTGTGCATAGGTTACGGTCAACCATTTTACATCGTATCCTTTACTGCTGTCGAAGAAGGAAAAGGATTCAATCTTCTTCTTTTCTTCTTGCATTTCCATTACCGCTCTGGAGACATAGAGTTGTTTTTTGAGTCTTTCGGAGTGATAAATATAGAGTGCACTGTAGGCGAGGAGCTGCTCCCTGTTCCAATCCGCTGTTTCTGCAATGTTTAGGATGGCGGGATATTTCTCCACCATCGGTTCGATCTGCTTTTTAATAGCGCCGACAAACAGCATCGTTGTGAGCACATTCGTGGTGCTTTTCAACAGCGCTTCTTCATTCTTGTTGTTGTCAATAATCTGTGCAATAAGATCGCGCGCTACAATACCTGTGACCGGATCGGATTCCGTGATCCATTCGATCACTTCATTTTTCACCCGCTCACGCGATATCTTTTTTACGGTTTTCTGAAATGCATCACTGATGTTTACCTGCGATGAAGCGATGATTGGAAAGAAAAAAAGAAGAACATATTGTAGACGAAGTGATTTCATATGATTTTTCTGGACTCCTATCCATCTTCCCCATTAACAATAGGAAAAATAATGACTCCCTCCCCATACGGGGAGGGCCGGGGCGGGATTGTGTTCATTATTTTTTCTGAAGCGAATTTTTAATTCCCATTACCATCTTTAGCAAATCATACCAGAACGGCGCGCCAAGACTGACCAACAGCGTCATGCCGAACAATCCTAGAAAGAATCGTGAGACAGTCCAATACCATGGCTTGCCGTCGTAGTTCTTCAACCGCGCATCGCTCCAGCCCATCACCTGGAACGACTGTTCATCCAGCATCTTCTGAATACTGACAGCATTGGCGTTAATCTGTTGTACGATGGTCGAATCGGGTGTTGCAGCAACAAAGGTGGAGTCTTTTTTCCCGTCCGATGCCGATACAATCAAAGAATCACGGGATATGGATGTGAGTTGTTCAGCCATCGAGACGGCGGCATCGCGCAGAACGGCATTGCGGGAGAATTCCTGGTAGATATCGAGCAGATTGGCATTCAACGCTATCACTACTGCGGCGGACAGTCCAAATGACCAGTATTTCATCCTCCGTTCGTAATGTTCTTGGAATGACTGTTTGGTGAGATTAAACCAGTGTGATGCGTTTTCCACTGCATCCTGAAATTTCTTCTGGATGTCGGCATTTGTTTCTTTGGAAAGCGGAAGTGACTTCAACAGATTCACGAATGATTCCGTTTCCAAGTTCTCCAGCAAGTGCAGATCGCGGAAGCCGAGTCCGCTCATCACCGTTTCCAATTCGGCAATCAATCTGGATGAAAACGAGTCAGGATTTTTTTTGATATAATTAGCACGAACTGTTTTGCTCGGTAGCAATCCGGAGAGCGTGGTTTTTTCCTGCGGCATATCGCCGAACAGCACGAAAAGTTCGTTCAGCATGTATTCCGCTTTTAATTCCAGCCATTGTTTGAAAATCTGCTGCAGCGCCTGCACAAGTAGACTTAATCCGAGAATAATGGCTGCTACGGCAATAAGAGAATCGAGAAGATCGAACATAGTGCACCTTTATGTTGGTTAATAATTCTATCTTTTTACACCAGGCCGGTTTTCATCCCGTCGATACCATTGGCAGACTACAGGTGCTCAATTTTCATTTCATCTTCATTCCAGAAATCGAACGGCATACCGGGATACGATTCAATCAAATATTTTCTCATAGGTATGATGGTCGATTCGTAATGATTCAATCCGTCTGAGAATGTGTCGAAGTAGATGTACTCAAACCGCGAGAGATTCTGTTCTTTCAGATAAGCGTAAAAATCGCCGGGAACAATATTTATTTTAGGATGAGAAAATGTACAGAGGTCAATCACATCTGGACTGAATTCAACTGCCGTTACGCTCACTACATTCTCTTTGAGACAGAGCATCTGTGCAAGAAATCCTATGCCAAGTCCACCGAGCAGAACGTGTCCCTTTGCGCGTAGATACGGAATGTAGAGCGGAAAAAGTTCAACGCCGACATTGGACATAATGCACTGATTGCCGCGCCATATTTCATAGAGCATAAAGTCATGCTCCATTGTAACGGTTCGATACTCAAATCCCCACAATCGTGCCTGTACTGTTGTGGGAACAATCGGCATGATGCTCCCCTGTGGATACACCGAACGGAACAGCTGGTACTCGCCGGATGTTCGGGGTTGAAGATTCAGATCGAGCGTAAAACAGAGTGAGAAATATTCATCAAGAGACATTGCAAATCAGGTTAAGGTATGCGGTGCAAATGATTTTTTTATTTCACAAGAATCATCCGCTTCATCTGCACTAGTTCTTTCCCACCAGAAACAGAAACCTGCAAGCGTGCAAAATATACACCGCTCGAAAGATGAGATGCATCAAATTCCACATGCTGAATGACGCCTGCTTTTAATTCTTCATTGATCAACGTTCGCACTTCGCGTCCAAGAATATCGAATACTTTCAGCGTCGTCATTCCATCCTCCGGCACACTGAATTCAATCGCCGTCGTCGGATTGAAGGGATTCGGAAAATTCTGCGACAATTCAAACACTTTTGCTGTAATTCCTGCTTCAATCTCAACTTCTTTCGAGTATCCAAATTTCCCGTCACGGTCGATCTGTTTCAATCTGTAAAGATATTTTCCTGCAGCAGAATTTTTATCCTTGAATATATATTCTTTTGGCGCATTACTTGTTCCCGCACCTTCAATAAATCCAACCCTCTGCCAGTCATGCTGAGCGACTGAGCCGTTATTTGGCGAAGGAGTCGAAGTCCCGCTGTTAGGATTCCGTTCATTGCGGGATTCAGAAGGCGGAACATCCTTCGACGCGCTCACTTGTCCCTTCGGGACTTCGTTCGCTCGCTCAGGATGACTACGTCTTTGTATTTCAAATCCATAATTATTCACTTCCGTCGCAGTCTTCCATTGCAATTCAACATTCAATCGTTTTGATGATGCACTGAACGCAGTCAATTCCACCGGAAGCGGCGCTCCGCCGTTGGAAAGCGAAGCGTTGGTGATTGTACCGACAAGTGTACCCGAAGAAATTGTAACGTGCGAATTGTTTGCAATGAACGGCTCAATAGTTCCGCTCGCGCTTGAATTAAGATCAACAGTAACGAAATAATATGTTCCACTCGCTGAAATAGAAGAAGAAAATGAACTGAACGACGCTGTCGTTCCCGAAACTGTGGTTGAACTCACCTGCGTATCCGTTCCGCTGTCGTATGCATTGTCACTTGAACTCCACAATTTCACCGCAGTCACTCCGCTCGGCGATGAAACGAATGATACCGTCAGTGCGCTCAATGATGCACCCGCAATATCTCCGGTTAGCAGAAATCTTCCCACAGAATTATTGTTTGTACTTGGCGATGCGCTTTGCGGCGCATATACTGAGCCATCGGTAAACGTCACATCAACAACAGGTGTCACATTGATCGTCATTGTGTAGGACGAGGTACTGTAGTCTGTTCCATCGTTCACTTTAAATGAGAAGGTCGTATAAGGACTTCCATTACCATTCGCCGCCGGTTTGAATTTCAATTTTCCCGAATCGATCGCCGCTTTCGTCACGGTGGAACTCGCAGAAAGCGCTTCACCGCCATCAACGATGCTGTTCAGGTTTGCATCGTTATAGAGCGTGCCGGCAGAAGGCGCCGTTGCAATTTGCACGAGCAACAACGTACTTCCTTCAGTATCACTGTAATTAAATTCAGTCGATGCAAAAGTTTTGTCGTTATCTTCGATTGCGGAAACAGCATTATTCGCTGCAGTTGGAGGATCGTTCACTGCACCAATATTGATCGTCATCGTGTAGGATGAAACACTGTAATCGGTACCGTCATTTACTTTAAATGTAAAAGTAGTGTACGGGTTTCCGGTTGCATTTGCTGCAGGTTTAAATTTCAATTTCCCCGCATCAATTTCAGTTTTCGTGATTGTAGAACTTGCAGATAGTGTTTCGCCGCCATCAA
>Ga0265292_1000928_pt1 | contig 30807 bp, 25 predicted proteins | sample Munlanlewell296A_FD_189080 | JGI IMG/M metagenome (GOLD analysis project Ga0265292, IMG submission 189080) | Leachate microbial communities from a municipal landfill in Southern Ontario, Canada - Leachate well 296A | ecosystem: Engineered > Solid waste > Landfill > Unclassified | place: Canada... | reverse complement strand
TGTAGTTGTATTCTTGTTACCATGTATATCAGTTACTGTCCAGGTTACTGTTGTTGTTCCAACTGGGAATACAGAAGGAGCATCATTTACAACACTGGCTACTCCACAATTATCAGCTGTTACTGGTATAGAAAGCGGAACTATTGCACCACATTGCCCTGCATCATTATTTACTGATTTATTCGTATTTATTGTGTAATGGATTGTCATTGGCCCACCATAAAAGAACCCTTGCCAGCCAGGATATCCGGTAAAGTTCATTTGGAATGTATTATTCCCGCCATAAACATAACCAGGTATAGCGCCCGCAAAATTTACTGTATATGCTTGTGTATAGTGTAGATACTGGTTTCCGCCAATATAGGTTCCAGATACAAACAACTGATTATAGTCACCTGTTCCTCCCCATCCCTGATCTTTTCCTGAATAGGATAAATCAATTCCTGTAACTACAGCACCTGCAGGAAGTGGATCAGTGAAATTATATACAAAAGAATTCCAGCAACAAGTTTGTCCATAAGGAATTGTTATCGTTCTTGTTCCTGTAACTACAGGTGGTGTAAAAGTAGGATTCTCATTATCTTTTACAATAATCGTAAATGTACAAACATCACTACCCACTGCATTGGTAGCAGTAGCTGTTACCGTTGTGGTTCCAACAGGGAAGAAACTGCCCGGTGCATGTGAATACGTAATCGTTGACGCAGGTATACCATAGGTTTCTGTTGCAGCAAATGGAACATTCGCGCCACATACACCTGGTGTATTATTTACTTCAATATTTGCAGGACAAACAATTTGAGGTGCCAGTCCGGAAACTGTTACAACAAATGAAGTTTGTACACTATTATTATAAGCATCGGTAGCTGTTACAGTTACCGTGGTAGCTCCAATTGCAAACATTGATCCACTGGCTGGTGTAGCTACTACTGTTACTGGTCCGCAATTATCTGATGCGCCCGGTAACTGATACATTACTACTGCTCCGTTAGGACCGGTAGCGTTTACCTCTCCTGCACCATTCACTATAGAGATTATATGTGCTGGTGCAGTAAAAGTAGGTGGGGTTATATCTTTTACAGTTACAACTTGCGTAGTTGAACTAGCATTATTTGATGCATCTTTTGCTGTCCAGGTAATAGTAGTATTACCCGTAGGATAAGGCGCGGTTATTGCCAGGTTATCAGATCTTACGCCTGTAACAGTTACAACACCACAATTATCTGTAGCCTGTGGAGTAGAAATGGCAACAGTTGCAGTACAACCACCTAAATCTGTATTGGCAGTAATATCTTGTATGCCACCGGAAATAAATACATACATATTTTTATTAGCATAGTTACCTGCATTCGTCATGTATGTCCAGTCGGGATGTTGATTAACCACTGTATTGTTTCCAATGCCTAAGTCTGAATTACCAGAATTGGACCATCTGTTATAAGCAAATAGCGTTTGGTGTGCACCATAATTATGCACCTGGAAGGATCCATAACAATCTTGTGTTGTTACATAGTCGCCAAAATCATAAAGCGATCCGGATGCGCCTGGTACAGAAGCAGTATTTTGAGTACCATAGCAATGACTCCACAATTCAATATTACCTGTAGCTATATTGTTCCCGGTAACAATGCCTGCATTGGAACTTGCCAATACATTCATGTTGTTTATATTTTGCTGGAACAAGGTAGCGCCAGTTGGAATACCCGTTAATGCTACATTATTAGTAAATTTATCCATTGAAACCCAAACCCATTTATTATCTAATTCCATATAATACGCAACCCTTCCAAAATTAATACCGGCTAAAGCAGCAGCATTATTAACTGAATAGGGAATTACTGAACCTGCATCCCAATTAGCGCTGTTTGGTATGGGAAGTTTATACACCAATTGATATTGTGATGCTTCCGGAACATTGGCCAGGATTGATGAAGGAACACTATTGATGATGCCACTCATTACCGGCGCCGTTACATCAGGTACCGTACTAACAGTAACTGGCTGAGCCGAAGAGATACAGCCTGTTGCAGGCTTAACAACTATATTATAAGTGCCCGCAGTTAATCCGCTAAATACATTCGATGACAGGTAAGTAGCGCCCCCATCTTTTGAATATTGATAAGGCGCTGTTCCGTTGCCGGCCGTGATAGTTATGCTTCCGTCATTACCACCTATACAGGCAACATCCGTTTTTAATATTATAGCTGTTGGCAATGGATTCACAGTAACTACTGTTCCCAGTGAAGTAGCTGTACAACCGGCCGTGGTAATAGCCACTGTGTATGTACCTGAAAGAGTGGCGCCATAGGCAGACTCGGTAGCTGATGGTATGGAAACACCATCCTTATACCACTGGAAACTGTCGCCGGTATTCGCTGTTAAAGTAACAGTAGCTCCCTGGCAAATAGTTGTTGCGGCGGATGGGGTAATGGTAGCGCTCGAAAAAGTAACTCCATATTTCGCGCCCAGGTATTGATTGATCTGTAAAATTTCACAGTCAGTCAATTTCCTGTTATAGACAATCATTTCAGCGATATCACCATTAAAAGCGCCATTATCACCATCCCATCCAATACCCATGTTAGGTAAGGCCGCTAAAGGATCCGTATTATCGGTAAACCTGTTAACGACAGCTCCATTAAAATAAATAGCAGACCCATTTAGTGTAGATTTTTTGTAAACGGCTGTTAATAAACGTAAATATCCAGGGGTACCTGCACCGGTTATACCAACAGTATTACCGCCCCCTAAAGAAACAAGCCCATCATTAGTGCCATTCCATGAATTATAAAAGAATCGATCCCAGTTACCATCATCATTACCCCATATAGACTGGTAACCGGCTAAAGGAGCAGATTTATATACAGTAAACATGGTTACTTCCGGATTGATCCCTGATCTGATATCAACATTGTTAGCCAGTAAAGCAGATCCTACAAAATCAGTTGACCTGGTAAAATGAGCAACGGGGTTGCCATTAATCTGATTGGTTACAAACGTAATAGGGTTTTGGCCAGGAATGGTTGTGGCATTATGCGCCAGACCGGATTTATCTTTCCAAATAGCAAGGCTGCTGTTAGTAGCCGGATCATTGGCCGCATTCGCATCTGCATCAATATCTGAGGCATCCAGCCACATGGTAATACCGGAATTGATACCGGCCGGTCCAGTTGCAGGTGTATTATTTGTAACCGTTAAAAGAGCGGTTGTACTTCCCGAACTATAATTTGCATCGGCTGCCTGTACTGCCGTAATGGTAGTGCTACCCGCACCCGTGATGGTAACCGTATTTCCACTAATGGTTGCTACCGCGGTGTTACTGCTACTGTAACTGAAAGTACCGGCACTGTTACTGGCAGGGTCAGTGATAGCAAAAGGTGCATCACTAATTGTTTTTGTTATATCGGCCAGGGAAGCAATAGTTGGCGGTCCGGTTACGACTATATTATAGCTTTGGTCGGTTGATGTTATTCCGTTACTTACGCGCACAGTTACACTATTATTGCCGATGTATGATAAGGCAGGTGTACCGGTTAATGAAGCGCCTGTTTGCAATTTAGCAACTTTATTCCCCGCATTATCTCCAAAGACCAGTGCACCTGTTGGGGTAACAGACATACCCCATACATAACTGGTAGCAGTATATGCGGTAACATAAGAAATTAAGTTTGGGGTATACTTGCGAACATACTTATACCCACTTATATATATATTGTCATTCACATCTATTTTTACATCACTGGGATTAGCCAATCCCGTTAACACCTGCGTTAAGACAGATGCAGACAGATTATAAGTATATAGGGATGCATTAGTATAAGACGCGATGTAAAGCAGGCCTGCCGAATTAAATCCAAGACCGAAAGGGCGACCACTGTATGGCGCTAAATTAACAACATCCGTGGTGATGCCTGAATTCAGATCCAGCTTTATTACCTTATTTAGCCCGTAAGCAGCTATATACATAAACCCGTTGTAATAGGTCATAGAAAGGTATATGTTGTTATTGGCCCCTGTTAAAACCGTTGTTTCTCCCGCTCCCGGGTTACTTAAATTTACTTTCGTGATTTTACTCTTGAGACTTACATTATTAGTATAATAAGATATAAAAAGGTCATTATTGTAAACGTACATGCCATAAACATAACCTGCTTGCCTGGTAAACCAAAGTGTGGTTGTTCCATCAGGCGTAATTTTATAAACACCAGTTCCGCTAAGGTTAGTTACATAAATATTTCCGGCGTCATCGCCGGCAATGCCCCCCGGTGAGGTAACTGTACTTCCAAATTGAGAGGCGGTACTCTGACCGGTACTGTTAATGGTTAACCAAGCCGGTTGGGTAATTGCCGTAAAAGTCAGTGGATTATTGGACGGATCCGTAGCCGAAATCGCATAAGTATACGGCGAACCAACAGTGGCTGTGGTAACCGGCGAAGAAGAGAAAGTGGGTTGTGCTTTCACCAGTCCAAAAGATGCCGGCAGCATCATTACCAATAGAAAAAAATACTTACGTAAAACTGTTTTCATAATGCAGGTTTTGAGATAATTATTTCGTAGTATTTACTGTATACACTGTAGTATATAAACTACGAAATGGAAAAATATACCCAAAACGGACTTTCTTAAAACCTATTTGATTAAACCCTCCAAAAAGTCGATAATGCCATCAAATGAGTAGATGTAAAAAAATATATCGTCCTGTTTTTTAACATTTCCTACTTTTAATCTCTCTTATAAACGACTATTACTCAACCCATTATAATTAATACTCATAGATGAATTATTCCTGCATGATCGTTGAAGACAATATCCTTGAACGCGACTCGCTGGCTATGAAAATTGGAAAGATCAAAAGTCTTTCCCTTAAAGCAGTACTGGCAGATGGTCTTGAAGCATTGGCCGTATTAAAACAGCAAGACATTGATATTGTTTTTTCTGATATTGACATGCCGGATCTTTCAGGTTTGGAACTGCTTAAAAGCCTGAAACACCCACCCGTTTTCATTTTCATCTCCTCCCACTCCGAACACGCAGCAGAAAGCTTTAACCTGGATGTGATTGATTATATTGTTAAGCCGGTAAAAATGGAGCGATTGATTAAAGCGGTGGACAAAGCCATTGAATACCTGGTGGGTAAAACAACACTACCAAACGAACCGGCGCTCAAACAAATAACTGCCACAGCTTCTCATAATTTTATACGAACCATCGATGCAAATGAGTATTTTTTCATCAAGGAAAATAACAGCCATGTTAAAATAAATATCGGGGATGTACTCTATATAGAGAGTATGGGCGATTTCTCAAAAATTATTACAACAGGTCATAAACCGCAGATGGTATTGATCAGTCTGAAAAACCTTGAAAAACAATTACCGGCCAATCATTTTATGCGGGTACATAAACAATTCATTGTAAATGCGCTTCATATCAAAAATATTTCTGCAGCGGAAATCAAACTTGGCAACAACTCAGTTATCCCATTAAGCAGTGCATACAGACAAACATTACAGGATAACCTCATCAACAAAAAAACACTTACCCGTTTCACCGGGTGATTACAGGGCCGGTAAAGAGATGGTAAATACACTTCCACTTCCCTCCTCACTCACAACAGAAATATTTCCTTTCATCAGAAATGCAAAATGCTTACAAAGCATCAACCCTAAACCCGTTCCCTTTTCCTTGTCAGTACCGTAAGTACTTTCAAGTGAACGCATGGAGGAAGCATTCATCAGGTTTACTTTAGCTTTACTAATACCCACACCCTCATCTTTTATGCAAAGAGAAACAGTACTGCCTTTCCCTTTCTTTAAAAATATGTCTACTTTGCTGTTATGTCCTGAAAATTTAACCGCGTTACTTAATAGGTTACGAATAATCAGTTCCACCATATTCTTATCGCCACTAACGAATACATCATTCATGGCACTATTGCTGAAACTGATATTTTTTTTATTTGAATTGGGCGCCAATCCATTGATACTATCCTGCAGGATTGGCAACAGATTCACCGGCTCTGTTACCGGGGTAAAGCCATGCATCTGGCTGGCCGCCCAGTTTAACAGGTTTTCCATCATGGAAGAAGTATGATCCAGTGTTCCTTTGATCTGTTCAATGTATTTCGCCAATTTCTCCTGCTCAATCTCTCCCTCTTCCAGTAACGAACTAAAGGCAACAAGGTGGTTAACCGGCGCACGCATATCATGACTTACTATACTAAATATTTTGTCTTTTACTTTCCCTAATTCCTGTAGTTCATCTTTTTGTGCCGATACCAATTTATTTAATTTAGACATCCGCTGTTTGGCTTTGTAAACCACAAAAGCTGCTATAGACAGTATTAACAGTAAGGCAGCCAGAAAAAGCATAAGCTTATTATTGGCACTAATTTGTTGCTGTTGTTCCTGAATCTTTTGATCCCTGTTATGGGTTTCCAGTTTTTTTTCGAGTTCTTTTTGAGTTAGCCTGGCAGATTGCAACTTTTGTTCATTCGCGAATTCTACCTGCTTTTGTAAAAATTTCAGTCGCTGCAAACTTTTCTCCTTATTACTGATTTCAAGTTGTTGTTTTCTTACAAGCAATTCCTGTTCCTGCTGACCCGCGAGTAGTACCTGCTGTTTTAATTTCACATCCGTTAATTGCTGTGTTTCTTTATACTCCCTTTCCTTAATATCAAAATCAAGTTTCAGTTGTTTACGAGTAATCTCCTTCTCTTTTTCCTGGCTGGAAATACTATCGCGGGTAATGATTGCTTTGCGATAATAAAACAGTGCACTGTCGAAATTGCTTTTCCTGGCATGCATATCACTTAATGCATTATAAATATCCAGCTTTGGTCCTATACGGGTTATTTGTTGAGACACCACCAATGCGTGAAATAATATTTCGGTTCCTTTTTCTATCTCATTCATTCTATTTAAATAGAAGATACCTGCAGTAACCAGGTTATCGAGGTATATTTCACGATCAGCATCCTCATGCTTACTCATTTCCTGGGCTTTCAACAAATATTGCAGGGCCAGTTCATTTTTCCCCAGCATATCATTAAGCCTGCCAAAATCGCTATAAAAAGAGGCAATCATTCCTTTATCATTAATTTTCAAAGCCGATTTTAGTCCCTTTTCAAATAGTTCAGACGCTAAAATAAACCTGCTATCGGGTGCATTGCCAACTTCTATAAGTTCGTTTTGAGTAGCAATTAGATAGGTTGAACCAAGTACATCACAGGCAACCGCAATACCTCTTTCACTTTTACTTGTTTCAAAAAGGGCTAATGCTTTTCTTGCATACTCTATCGACTTTACATGGAGATTCATACCATTATAAATATTGGCGATATTCATGTAACAACTGGTCATCTCCTCTTTATTTCCAACAGACAAAAATAAAGCCAACGCTCTTTCATGTGCATCAAGAGAAGAGGAGTAATCAGGAATGCTCAAATACAAAGCACCTAAATTAAGATACGAACCCGCTTCTATTTTGATGGAACCGGCGATTTTGGCAATTTCAATCGACTTTCGATAATTCGTGATTGCTTGAAGCCTGTCTGTAATATGGTACACTACCCCAATACGCTGATATATATATGCGAGTATAGACTTATTTGGCAATGTTGTGGCAATCATCATTGCAGAATCTGCATACACCTTGCATTTGGGATAATTTCGCAGGCTTGCATAGGCCCTGAATACATCTTTCAGGTAAATCACTTTCAGTGAATCCTGCTTGTGGTAACTGTTATTAATCACGAGTAAACTATCCAGCCTTTTTTGCTGAGCTATTGCATGATAACTCATACCAATCAAAAAAAATATAATCAACAACCTGACTCTTTGCATAACCTGCTCTTGGTGAATATTGAATTTATATTGGTAGCCGGTTGAAAATACGATAGAAGAGGCAATTTATTCTATGATTTTTTTTACCCTAAAAGCCTGCAGATTAACCAGAATATATACATAGATTGCCCTGTGCAACTCGTCCACTCTGCGTATTCTGTGTTAAAACATATCTGCTATTTTTAACACAGAGCACACAGGGGTAAAGAGGTTCACAGAGAGGGTTATAGGAGGGCATTGTATAAAATTTCAATAGGGTGTAAGGCCTTTCTGCCTGTTCCGTCTTTGATCTGGTGCCGGCAACTGGTGCCGGGGGCAGCTATGATGGTATCTGCTGTTTGTTCGCGCACCGTAGGTAATAACACCAGTTCCCCTATCTGCATAGACAAATCATAATGCTCTTTTTCGTACCCGAATGAGCCTGCCATGCCACAGCAACCTGATGCAATCGTTTCTACTTTGTATTGTTCAGGGAGAGATAAAACAGTTTCAGAGGCTGCAACCGAAGAAATGGATTTCTGCTGGCAATGACCATGTAGTTTAATCAGTTTCGGCTCTTTGGTAAAAGCCTCTTTCCTGATAGTACCTTTTTTTATTTCGTTTGCCAGAAACTCATCTATCAGGAATACATTTTTTGAAAGTGTATTCGCGGCTTCGAGATTTTCATCAGTGGCCAGATCAGGATATTCATCCCGGAAAGTAAGAATAGCCGATGGCTCAATACCTATTAATGGTTCATCAGCGCTAATCACCTGGTGTAATAATGCAATATTTGTATTGGCCAATTTTTTTGCGTGCCTGATTAATCCTTTGGAGAGCCAGGCCCTGCCGCTTTCTCCATGTTGAGGTATAACAACTTCATATCCCAGTTTCTCTAAAAGAAGGATAGCTTTTTTACCAATATGCGCATCATTATAATTAGTAAACTCATCGCAGAACAGATATACTTTCTTTTTGCCTTTTGCAACCCTTTCTTTTTGGTGTTGATGGTACCAACTTTGTAAGGTTGTTTCAGACAATATGGGCATTGAGCGCTTCACTGAAAAACCGGCGAACTGCTTTATAAGGTTTCCGGTAATTGTGTTTGTTACAAAGAAATTATAAACGGATGGCATGACAGATCCCAACTTTGCGGCTGTAGAAAAATTGGCTATCAGTCTCGATCTGAAAGGCACCCCATTCACATCATAATACTGCTGCAAAAATTCTGCTTTCAGTTTGGCCATGTCAACATTGGAAGGGCATTCAGATTTACAGGCCTTGCAGCTTAAACAGAGGTCCATTACTTCATAAATCTCTTTATGATCAAACCGGTTTAGTTTAGTTGAATGGGTTAAAAACTCACGCAAAATATTAGCTCTGGCACGGGTGCTATCTTTTTCATTACGGGTAGCCATAAAGGAGGGGCACATGGTACCGCCAGACAAATGCGTTTTCCGGCAATCACCTGATCCATTGCATTGTTCTGCATGTTGCAATATATCCTGTTGATGAAAACGGAAAACTGTTTTGAACTCCGGCGTGAATTGTCCGGGCTCATACCGCAACATCGTATTCATTGGCGGCGTATCCACAATTTTATGGGGATTGAAGATATTGTTGGGGTCCCAACTTCTTTTGATATCCTGTAGTAACCGGTAATTCTTCTCTCCCACCATCTGCCTGATAAATTCTCCCCGAAGCCTGCCATCACCATGTTCACCGCTTAACGAGCCCTGGTATTTTTTAACAAGGGTTGCCACATCTTCCGCTATGGTCCGGAATAATCGGTTACCTTCTGCTGTTTTTAAATTAATGAGGGGGCGTAAATGAATTTCACCAGATCCGGCGTGCGCATAATGCACAGCATGCAATCCTCTTTTCGTTAAAATCTCATTAAACTCGCGGATATAAGCGGGCAGATCATTTACATCAACAGCAGTATCTTCTATTACCGGCACTGCCTTGGCATCGCCCGGTAAATTACCCAGGAGCCCTAGTCCTGCTTTACGCAGTGTCCATATTTTTTTGGTATCCTCCCCAAATAATACAGGGAAATGATACCCCAATCCCGCAGCACGCATCTCCGCCTCTACCTGTTGTGTAATCACCAGAATTTCTTCACGCGTAGCAGCAGCAAACTCAATCACCAGGATGGCGCCGGGATCGCCCTGAACAAAAAAACGATTTTTACTTTGTTCAATATTTCCTTTGGTACATTCTAAAATATAATGATCGATTAATTCGCTGGCACGGGGATGGTATTTTAAACCAACCAGGTTAGCACGCAATGATTCATCAATAGAATTAAAATGCACACACAATAAGCCACTTTCTTTGGGAGGCAGTGGTACCAACCCTAATTTGATCTCTGTAATAAAAGCAAGGGTTCCTTCTGAACCGGCAATCAATGAACAAAAATTAAAATCAGCACCCCCCGCTGCAAAAGGGGCCGTATTTACCAGCAGGTCAATGGCATAGCCCGTATTTCTTCTTTCAACAGACTGTTTCGGAAATTCTTTTTTAATCTCCACCTGGTTATCATAATTACTTAAGAGGGTGCGGATATTTTTATAAATATTTCCTTCCAGGTTATCCAGTTCACATTTGGCATGAAAATCATCAGTGGAAATGGCACAAAATAGGGCTTCAGAACCATCACTTAAAAAGGCTTTCACCTCAAGCAGGTGTTCACGGGTACTCCGGTAAACAACCGAATTGGAACCACAGGAGTTGTTGCCCACCATACCACCCATCATGGCACGGTTTGCGGTAGAGGTTTCCGGGCCAAACTGCAGACCTTGTGGTTTCAGGAACAAATTGAGTTCGTCACGGATCACACCCGGCTGAATGCGAACCCATTTTTCTTCCGTATTCAGTTCCAGTATTTGAGTAAAATGTTTGGATACATCAACGATGATGCCTTTTCCAACAACCTGACCGGCTAAAGAAGTACCGGCAGTGCGGGGAATCAGGGAAGTTTGGTTAGCCCTGGCAAATGCTATCAGCTTCAGAATATCAGGTGCTGATTTGGGAATAGCTACTGCCAATGGCATTTCACGATAGGCAGAGGCATCTGTTGCATATAAGGTTCTGATCGTGTTATCAAAATACAGTTCCCCTTCTATTTGTTGAGCCAATAGCTGCAGCTTCGCCTTCATTGCCTTTGTTGATGATTTTAGGATATGAATGGCAAAAATATCCCTTTCTTTCAAATAATACAATGAAAAGGCGATTACGCCGATCAGGTAATCAAAATTAGTTTCTGAGGAAGTGAGAAATATTCCGCTTTTATCTTCTCCAGTGTCTCTTTTTTATTGAAGAGTTCATAATATTCATCCACATTTATATTCGTATTCTCTTTGTTCACATATACGGGGCCGGTAACCGAGCTGTTTTCGCCATTTTCAAATTTGGCGGTCCTGATAATCCCATTTACAATGGCATCTTCATTAAGCGAACATTTATTTTTGCAGATTACGTTCCCTTCTATCGTTCCTCCAATAACAATATCATGGCAAAGAATATCTCCATTAACAGACGCTTTTTTATCAATAATGACTTTATTCGTGCAAAAAATAATTCCTTTAAAATCGCCTTCAATCCTGATGGGAGAGGTTGTTTTGATGATGCCAAAGTATACACCGCCGGAAACTACCTGCACTGCCGGTAACATGTCGACTGGCTCTTTGGCTTTTTTAAATAACATAGGATAGATTTGGTTCCGGTAAAGAGGTTCAATATAGCTAATATTGCACGTTTTTTGGTAAAACTACGCCTGGTTTCGAAAATTCATAAAAAAATAACCATCTTAAACCCATATATTGCCAAAAATTATTAACTTTTCCATCTCGATATTTCACTTGTTTTTCAATATTTAAACTTTAGCACATGAATAAGTTCAGGGAACAGTTACTGCACGATCCAAATTCAAATTTTTCTTCACAAAGTTCTCATGATGAAAAGCAATTATTTATTACCAGTTCCACGAACATTTCAGGTGTATTGGATTCTGAGAATGATATTGTACTGGATGGCAATTTTAATGGTGTATTGTACAGCAAAAAAACCATTCATATTACGCCTACGGGTATCATCAAGGGCGTGATTATTTGTAATGATATTAAGATAGAAGGTGAATTTGAAGGATCTGTCTACAGTTTGCGCGTAAACCTTTGTAAGGATTCAATCGTTAAGGGCAATATTCATTGTACCATTATCAATACAGAGATGAACCAGTTTGTAGAGGCGAATATTAAATTGCTCAGCCTGGAAACTTCTGTATTTGAAGCCAGCTCATCCGATCTGTTTGCTCAGTTGAAAGATGTATTTAATAAAAATAATAAAGACAATAATTACATCGCTATTTTCCAGGAGAAACTGAATGAAGTAAAACCTTCCACCAAGTTTTATCATCAAACCATCTATGTTGCCCCGTCAAATGATACTTTCAGAGCGGAAGATATCACACCTGAAGATGGCAACTAATCCAAGCTAACTGCCTGCCATTAAAAAAAGAGAAAGCTTAAATAGGCTTTCTTTTTTTACCCCCATCTAAGAATTGGATATTTCGGCATTTTTTTGCCTTTTATGATTCAAATCACAATCCTGCAGCTAATCAAGGAATAGTTTTACCAATATTCTTACACTCATATTCCGCTACTACGAAATAAGCCATGATTAGCTGATACCAATTCCGGCTGATTATACAGCGAATTTCAGGTAGCAAAAAAAACATTAAAAATAAACATATGAAAAAGCTATTTATTGTTTTTGCAGGCTGCTGCTGCGGCTTTCTTCAGAGCTGTGAAAACAACCCTGAAACAAATTCAGGCGCTGCAACGGTTTCAACTGAAATAACAAGTGGACAATCCGGTGTACAGGACGATGTTTCACAAAAGAATGTAGTACAGGTAGCAAGTGGCAGTAAGGACCACACAACATTGGTTGCGGCAGTAAAAGCGGCAGAATTGGTAGATGCTTTAAGTAATGCAGGCCCTTTCACCGTATTTGCACCTACCAATGCAGCTTTTGACAAATTGCCGGCCGGTACCGTTGATGGCTTATTAAAACCTGAGAAAAAAGATGACCTGATTGATATTCTGCAATACCATGTTTCGGTTGGGGTTTATAAGGCTGAGGCATTACGGGATGGACAATCACTCGGACAGGTAAACGGAAGTAATATCACAGTATCCATGAAAGATGGAAAGATACTGTTAAACGGAAATGCTACCATTATTGCCTCCATACCGGCTTCAAACGGAATTATTCATGTAATTGACGGAGTATTGCTTCCTCCGCCTCCAAAAAAATAATACCCCCAATTCTTTTTTAAATAAAAGCATAGATATCATTGTCTATGCTTTTATTTAAACTATCTGTAAGAATGATTACAGCTCATTTTGATCAACATTATATTGAATAATATTTGATTCTAAAATTGTGGCGATACTGGTTGCACGTTGTTTGGCTAAAGTGGCTTTCTCTCCTTCAAACAGCTCATCAACAACGCTTGTAAATAGCAAAATCCATTGATTAAAATGTTTACTCTCTAATGGCCGGATATGATGCAGGTGTTTGTGAAGAGTCATGGGATTTCCAGAATAAGTGCCGGTAAAAAACAATGCATTTTCCCAGAAATCACACATCAACCCCATATGTTTTTCCCAATTTATTTTTACAATATCATTAAAGATAAATCCTATCACATCGTCTGCCCTTACAACAATGTAAAAACGATCAACCAACACCTCAATGTCTGCCCTGTTCTCAATGTCTCTTTTCATGTTGTTACATTTTACAAATCTTTACTATTAAACTTACGGGTGGCTACCCATACCGGCAGCAGCACCCAAAATAACAGTACCCCAAACGAAATGACCATACCTATAGCTGTTCCAAAAAACTCCTTAAAAATTGCTCCGGTATATCCCATCATCGCGGACACATCCATGTGTAATAATATCATGATTCGGGACAAATCAATTGGATTAAACGCAGTTATCCCTATCATCGCTTTCTCTAAAGGGTAATCTGCAAACTGGAAAAGCAGGAACAGTACCAACCCATCAAAAAGTATAGAAAAATATAACCAGAGTAAAATGGCAACGCCTATCCCTTTGGCCTTATCTCTTGTTAGTACGGCAGCTAACATGGCAATGGCAACGAAAATAATGCTTAACAGTACGCCTACCCCTATCATCATGCCCCCAATGGCATTTGCCTGGTATAGCAAAATGGGTATCCCAACTCCAACAAAAAAGGCAATTGAAAGAGACCCTGCCAAACCGGCAAACAGGCTCAGCCATATTGATTTTCGTTTCAGTGGCTGGCTTACCAATAACTCAATGAATTCCGCGCTATTATACACATAGATTGTTGAAAAAACGATACTTACCAGGGGAACAATCAGTAGAATTATATTCAATAAACTCAACAATCCCTTACTGTCATTATCTTCCAGGCTAAATACACTGAATGAAGTTACCAGCAGAAAAATGGTATAGATCATTACAATCCGGTTTCTCAGAATATCCGTCATTACATATTTAATAATTTTTTTCATACTTAAAAATTTATCATCACACTGGCAATGGCTTTTGCTAATTTTTCCTCCCCTGTATCTGACCGTAAGGCTTCAATACTTTTATGGAAAAGAAGTTTCCCATCCTGCATATAGATAATTTGCGTTACCAGATCATCCAGTTCACTCAGTACATGGGAGGTTATCAAAATCAATTTCCCTTTTTCTTTTTCTGAAATAATTTTCTCCTTTAATATTTCTGAAGCAACCGGATCCAGTCCTGCCGTAGGCTCATCCAGGATTAATACTTCCGGATCGAATAAAAAGGCGAGAGAGGCGCTCACTTTTTGCCGGGTACCACCGGATAGGGTTCTCATTCTTTTTCGCTTAAGCAGATCTAACCCAAATGAATGAATTAAATCTTCATCCAGCTCATTTTCACCTCCCCTGATATCCATCATCATATCCAGCACATCACCAATAGTCATATTCTCAGGGTAACGACCAATTTGCGGCATATACCCTATCTTATTTCTGTACTGCCAGCTATGCAAAATATTGTTCCCATTAAAGGTTATAAAGCCGCTATCAGGTACTACCATTCCGAGTATACTCTTGATTAAAGTGGTTTTGCCGCTTCCATTAGGTCCAATTAATGCGATACATTCACCCTTATTACAGGTAACCGATACATTATCGAGCGCCTTCAGCCTGCTGAATTGTTTAGAAACATTACTTGCAATAATCATATCATTTTTTTAACCGGTATTCACATTAAAACAACCGTTTCATCAAGGGTGAATTATCCTTTAATGCTTCAGGCGTTAGACTGGGTATCACTTTTTCCGTTTTGTCTAATAAAGAAGTAATAAAACTTCTGAATAAAAGCATAGCCGGTGGATTTTTTTCAACAATCATAGAATACATACTTACCGGCCTGTATGGAACGTCTCCAATTTTATCCTTATTCAGGTCATAGCCGTCATATTTGTCCCAATAGTTCCTGTTAAATGAATTCAACACTAAGGAGCCATTGGTGCTTACGTCAAAAGTATTCCCGATAAAATTATTGAGTGTTACTTCAATATCCATACAGCTTGCCTGTATTTTCATACCCCATCCATTATTTTTAAAAAGATTTTTTTGCATGTGTATACGGCTGGCCCCTTCCATATAAATACCACTTGTATTCTTTATAAAAGTATTTCCATCAATATAACTGTCCGAAATTTCTTTTAATAATAACCCATACGCGGCATCGCCCCAGTTTTCTTCGAATACATTACTATACATCTTAACACCATGAGAGAACATCACCGCTACTCCTGCACCATTATCGCGAAAATGATTCGCTATATAAGCATCATTATGTGAAAACATAAAATGCAGGCCATACCGGATATTTTTAAAAGAAGTATTGAGCCAAATAATGGAGTTTGTTACAAATTCAAAATATATGCCATCCCTGTGGCCGGTAATTTTATTACCAATAATACGCAAACTGTCACTTTTCCAGCAATGAATACCATTGCCACTTTGCTGTTCCTCAGGGTTATAAGAAACAAGTTGATTATTTTGTACCGTGCAATTTTTTCCGTACTGAACATAAATACCAAAAAAAGTGTCTTCGAGAATATTATTTTGAATCACCACATCCCTGCTGTCATAAATTTTAATCCCCCCCATATCCTCCATACTTGAAACCCCTGAATGTACAATAGTAAAACCATCAATAACCGATCCATTTGCTTTTACAGAGATTACTTCATACTTTTTTTCACCATCCAATACCGGGTGACCGATTCCCTTCAACAGTAGTTTTTTATTGACTATTATATTTTTTTCATAATAGGTTCCGGCATATACCAGTATAGTATCCCCGTTAGCCGCTGCCAGAATTGCAGCATTTACAGAACGTAATCCTTTCCCTTTTCCAACATGCCATGTATTCGCTGTAGCCAAATGGCAACAAACAAATAATGAAAGAATGAGCATACCGTGTTTCACGTGATTTTATTTATTCAATTGATCCCATGAAACAGCTATCGCCTTGTATTGTATGGCTTTTTCACGCATACTGTCTTGTACGCTAAATGCAGCAATATTACCGCCCATCGGGCTTTTAAACAACTCACTTTTCAATAAAAAAGCCTTTTGTACATTGATCAGTGAATGTTCCCCGTTAAAATCAATGAAATATATATTCGAAATTTCATTGTTAGTTAGTACCTGCGCAGACAAAAAGGATAGCATACATTGCCCGTCATCGAACTTATATACTTTGCCTTTTTTTGTAACCAGTTCTGCTCCAAAACGGTTATCACTAATCGTCATTTTACAGAAATAGCAGTTATCCTTCCCAAATTTTATCTTATCGGGCCCGGTACTGCAACTGCTAATTAAACCAATAAAAACGAACACAAGCAATAGATTGGCAACTTTGCGAATAGTGTGTAACCGGATATGGTTTTTCCTCTCAACTATTACCAGCAAAAGCAACACCGCCCCTGCCACTATAAAAATCCATCCGCCAATATCCGGAACAGAATAGGCGCCAAAATTAAGTAACTGTTTAAAGCCTATTAATGGTGGCTGATAAGCCATGCCTGGTATTTTAATGGCTGCATCGGGGTTTAAATCGTGCCCATACTGGTATTCCCATTTCCAGAAATCAATCATGGCAATTACGCCAAAACTTATAAACAAAAAAAACAGGATATTCATTATTTTTCTTTTCCCAACCAAAGCTGTCAGTACAAAAGCAACGCTGAAAAAAATAATAATACCGGGTAAAACAGTAAACTCTACAAAATCTTTGTCATGAAGCGTTTTCATGCCAATATAATGGTTCAGCCCATTTATAATATCAACATTACCACCAAGTTTGTTTGCATAAATCAACAGCATCAAACCTTCGGGGTATTGTGGGGCATCTAATTCAATCCGCCACATGGGAACGAATAATATAGCTATCAATCCTATACCACACAAAAAAAGCAGTATCCTGGATGTAATTGTCAACCGATTTGTATTCATAACCAGTTATTAAGAATGAATTCCGGGCCGTTAATGGCAGAAAATGCTGGTTGGGCAAAAGCCAGCAGCATTCACTGCTCTGGTTTGCCCAACCGACATTAACAAACCCACCTATTTTCTATGCGATTACAGGTGGAAATATTTATTTTTTTACTTCGGGGCCTGCTTTGGGCAAATTAGTACCCAAGCTAAAGGTTAATGGCACATTACTTCCTGCGGGCGAAACCCTAACATATCCCTGCATCTCCTGGTGCAAGGCGCTACAGAAATCAGTACAGTACATCGGGAACATCCCAATCCTTTCCGGCACCCATTTTAATGTCTGGGTTTCTCCTGGCATAATCAATAATTCGGCATTTACCGCACCTTTTACCGCAAACCCATGTGGCGTATCCCAATCCTGTTCAAGATTGGTAACATGGAAATACACTTCATCACCCAGTTTTATTCCTTCGATATTATCCGGAGAAAAGTGAGAACGGATCGCGGTCATGTAAACATGTACTTTATTACCTTCTCTAACTACTTTCGTAGTTCCTTCACCTTTCGAAACATATTTATTGGCATTTTCTTCAAGCTTATAAAATTTCAGAGAGTTTTTTCGTATCACATCTGCCTGCACAGCCTGTGCATAGTGAGGTTCCCCAATGGTTGGGAAGTCAAGTATCAACTGCATTTTATCACCACTGATATCATATAACTGAGCGCTTTGAGCCAGTTCAGGACCGGTTGGCAGAAAGCGGTCCTTTGTTATTTTATTATAAGCGATCAGGTATTTAGGAGAAGGCTTTTTGCTGTCACCCCCAGGAATACAAAGATGCCCAACAGAATAATAGGTTGATGCGCGATCCAATACTTTCAAATCCTTTATATTCCATTTTACTACTTCGCTGGATACGAAAAAAGAAGTATACGCGTTACCCTTGCCATCAAATTCTGTATGCAATGGTCCGAGGCCCGGTTTTTTAACCTCACCATACAAGGCAGACTCATATTTGATAACAGGGATACCTTGATAATCCCCAATATAATCTTTGGCGGCAATCGCTTTTATCATTTTATCAAAACTGAATACGGGAATTAAGGCAGCCAGTTTACCACTCCCAACAATATATTCGCCTGTAGGGTCAATGTCACATCCATGGGGCGATTTAGGACAGGGTATCATGTAACAGATATCTTTCAATTCTTTTGAGTCTAATACAATTACTTCTGTTTTAATAGTAGAAGTGGCTGTATGCGTTTTTTCGTCATACCGGTTACTGGCGTATTTCACTGACTGTTTTCTGCCTTTTCCCGCCTTCAGGTATTCTTCCGCTTTTTTCCAGTTCACAGCCATGATAAAATCTTTATCATTCTGCGATGCATTTACTTCAAGCAGGGTATTTGACTGTTCAGTATTGTAACAGCTAAAGAAGAACCATCCGTGCGACTTTCCTTTACCCGCATGACTCAGATCGAAGTTAACGCCGGGGCACTGTATCTGGAATGCAATATCCATTTTGCCATCTGCTTTATCCACACTGATAAAACTTATTGTTCCTTTAAAATTTTGCTTGTAGGTATTAATGGGCACATCTCCATTAACATTATCAGGAGGTACGCTAAAACGGGTACCTGCCACTACATATTCTGTATTTTCCGTAATAAAGGGAGATGAGTGATTTCCCGCGCTATTCGGCAATTCAATAATTTCCGTAGTACGAAAAGTAGTCAGGTCAATACGAGCCACACGGGGGGTATTGTTGGCATTACCAAAAACCCAACGTCCGTCTATTTCGCCGTTTGTTTGTGACATTTCCGGATGGTGCAAATCATCCCATGGAACAAATCCATGCGATGTATTTAACATGGGCTTGGTTTCTTCACTGTAACCGTATCCTTTTTCAGGATCAACTGAAAAAGCCGGGATTACCCGCAATAACCTGCCGCTTGGCAAACCATACACAGCCATCTGTCCGCTAAACCCACCTGAAACAAAATTGTAATATTCGTCATACTTACCCGGAGCTACATAAGCTTTCGCGGCAGCATCGGCACTAACGGCATTACCGGCGTTTTTGGGTTTGCAGGAAAGCATACCCAGCAATAATGCGAAAGACGCCATGGCTATCGTATTATATTTAGTTTTTTGCATATATGAAAATTTAGAAGGTTTCATTTTTTTGGCAAATGCCGTTAAATTTTATTATAACATTTGGAATACTATTTAACCCCATCATTTTTTCGCATGAATTCATACAATTGCCTGGCATCGGTATCAGTCAAATTTTGATTAGGCATACGCACCAGGCATATTTCCAATTGAGCCTGAACTCGTGGATCTTTAGTGATCATTTCATCTGTATTGGTAATAAAATTCATTATCCAGGGTGCGGAATATTTTGAAGTAACCCCTTTCCAACCTGGTCCAACTAATTTTTCTTCGGTTGTTTTATGACAACTGCTACATTTTACACTATACACTTTATTACCGCTTTCTGCCATAACATCATCGAGCTTTCCGCTTACTTCTACCGACTTAAATTTCCCTTCTCCCCTGTTGGGATCATAGGAGGGGTTTCCACCTTCTGTCTTATTTTCATCAGTGACAGAACTGTTTGACACGGTTCCATTTTGATTACCACAGGCATACAGAACTGTGAGAATAATACATACAGAAATAAATTTTTTCATACTTATTAAATTTGGAGATTTGATAATTACAGGTACAAGATTAGGCATGCTACCATTATCATTTTATGCGTTCAATCATACAACTCAGATTTACCGGCAGGAGCAGCCAAAAACCATCAGCTCCGTACCTCCTCAATAAATTTATTAACCAATCCTTTGAAAGATGATTTAAATCATATAACTTACTGACAGGAATCATCTGCCAAAGCCGGCCTGAGGGATAGTTTTGAAGTTCATCCAGTAAACGAGTAATTATGATGATTGATATCGATTTGCTGTTAGCCTGTGGCGCCGCCTATAAAAAGCTTAGCGCCGGTGAAATTATCTTTAACGAAGCAGGCCAGTGTCAGTTTTATCACCAATTAGTATCCGGCAGAATCAGGTGGGTAAACGTTGATGATGATGGACATGAGTTTATACAAACCATCATTGATCCGGGCGAGTGTTTTGGTGAAATGCCTTTATTCGATCATGGCCCCTATGCTGCAACGGCTATCGCGGATGTTCAATCGGTTGTTCTCAGGCTTCATAAATCCTCCTTTTTACAACTGCTTAGAGAAAATCCTGAATTACATTTTTCATTCTGTCAATTATTAGCCAAAAGGGTGCGATTTAAATTTTTATTGCTGAAGTCACTCGCTCTTCATGCACCCGAAGCAAGGATTGCCACGCTGCTTAATTATTTAAAATCTGAGAACAAAAATTTTTGTTCAGAATGTAACCAATTACAACTTACCCGTCAGCAAATTGCTGATATGACAGGCCTGCGGGTAGAAACAGTGATAAGAGCCATGCGGAGTATGCATGAAAAAGGTGAATTGGTTATTAATAAAGGGAAGGTATACTGTTAGTATGACTGCAATCATATAAGCCCTCAGTTCCTCTCCCTTATTTTGTACGCAAACAGCAGATATGCGGTATCCCCTGGATAAATGGTTGAAAATTTCATTTTTTAATTTGTTGTTGATTTCTGCAATTGGTGTTATCCTACGGTATAAGATTACTTTTTCACTTCCTTTTTTAGATCAGAAACATTTACTGCATGGCCATTCTCATTTTGCGTTTACCGGCTGGATAACACATACGTTGATGGTTTTAATGGTTCACTACCTTTCCCTGCACAGAAAAGATCCTGTTTTCCGGAGATACCGTTTTTTATTATATGCTAATCTTTTTACAGCGTATGGCATGCTGATAAGCTTTCCCATACAGGGTTATGGTATATGGTCGATCAGTTTTTCCACTCTTTCCATTTTTACTTCTTATGCATTCGCCATAATGTACTGGAAAGACCTGAATAGCCTTCATTTAAAAAGCATCAGTCATCTATGGCTTAAAGCGGCCCTTGTTTTTAGTGTACTCTCTTCTCTCGGCGCCTTTTCGTTGGCCACCATGATGGCTGCAAAAATAATTCATCAGAACTGGTACCTGATTGCAGTATATTTTTTCCTTCACTTTCAATACAATGGCTGGTTCTTTTTTGCGGGTATGGGACTGATAACTTCCAGAATAGCCCCGGTAAGCAACCTGCATAAGCAACTGAAAAATATTTTTTGGCTTTTTTTGGGAGCCTGCGTACCTGCATACTTCTTATCTGCCTTATGGCTGCCCATGCATTCGCTGGTTTATTGGATTGTTGTACTGGCAGCATTTGCCCAGGTTACCGGCTGGATTTTATTCATAAGGCTGATAAGAAAAAATAAACAGGTTTTTACTAAAAATTTTCCCGTATCAGGAAGATGGCTATTACTCCTGGCATCATTCGCGTTAACCATAAAACTATTACTCCAACTTGGGTCCACCATCCCATCATTAAGTCAATTGGCATTCGGGTTCAGGCCCATTGTAATAGGCTATCTGCATCTTGTTCTGCTGGGCATCATCAGTATATTCCTGGTAGGCTATATCATTACTTTTCAATTAGTTAAATCCACAAAAACAATGGTGTATGGCATATATGTACTGGTTGCCGGCATTTTCATTAATGAGTTGCTGCTAATGACCCAGGGGGTAGCCGCACTTGGTTATCATCTCATTCCATTCATCAACGAAAGCCTGCTCATCGCCGCGCTTATCATGTTCAGTGGTATCGCTTTAATGAACCTATGGCAAGGTAAAACTTTACAACCAGGAACTGATTTGAATCATAAAGAGACCGATACCATCAACTGATTTCATATATCATTATCCATCATCACTTCTATGTAAAAAAAAGTATCGCTACCATTTATGCACCTATTGAAAAAGTGGCCGCCAAACATGGCGAAAGATATCCGCACATACAAAAGGTATTGGCATTATTTACAGAAGTAGTTGAAGAACTGCTGCCGCATATGGAGAAAGAGGAATTAGTTCTTTTTCCCAGGATAAAAGAAATTGCGGCCATTGATACAACAAAACCTTTCATTGCTATGGATATCGGATTTTTGACTGCCCAATGCAAAGGGTGGAAGCAGAACATGGTACTGAATAATTAGTTGCCAACAAGTGCGAAATAAAAAGACCTCATTCAGTTGGATGAGGTCTTTTTTGTGGAGTCGAGGGGAGTCCCCTCTCACTATTGATAATCTGATTAATACATCGTTATTTTACTCTATAGAGAAGATATTCCGCTCTATGGAGTTGGTGAATTCAACTTCTTTCTGAACATAAACTACGCGGAGGCACGGCGCTCTTTTCCCTTGCTTCTATCCAATTGATCTTTTAAAAGGCGTATCAATTCCGCTTGATCTTTAACTCTATCCTCCAGTAGTTTTATTTTTCCGAGAAAATGGCCTTCTGGTATTGGTCCTGTTCTGAATTGCTCTAAACTTTCTCCATGATCCTCACATATCTCTACCACTAACCACCAATTGGGCGTGATCTCTCCCCGGAATATCTTATGCAGATTTTGCTCTGTCATTCTTAACCGACTTCTGGCGTAACCCTTAATCTCCGTACCATGCCTCCGAAGGATATCGTGTAGAGCCGCGCCAATCTTTCGATTATCTTTTCGGGGGGGACTATAGGAAATATTTCCATTTGGTTCCTGTAACAGCACTGACTCAAACCCTAACTGCTGCTGGTTGCTTACGCCAAACCAGTAACCTGGATTCATATCAAACTGTTCCTTGGCAATGTAAACGTGGTCCACCGTTACACTTGCAGCTCCAGACCGGAGCTTATTGAAGAATTGGGAGGGATTTTTTGTACCTACTAAGCCAAACGCCTCATATATTCTCTTCTTATCAGCATCGCTTTGCCTTACCAGCCTATAAAAGTAGTCATGAAAACGCTGGGTGGCTTCATTCTTAAAGCTATGGTTTTCAGCATGTTTCATGTTAGGTAAAAAAATATTAATATAATATTTTGATAGAACGATAAAATTTTAATAGTTTCATTCTATCAATTTCTTATCGCTTACCTAACATTAAGCTAACAACAAAATGACAAAAAACAAACAGCTAATAACGTGCCAAGAAATTTTAGACGATGCAAAAGAGCTGTTTCCACGTAAACATGCGAAGATTATCTCACAAAACTCAAACGGGATAAGCCTTCGCAGAGTTTATGCGGTTTACTCAGGAATAATTACGGATCCTGAAAAAATTTTGGAAGTAGCCAATTCCGCAGTAAAAACGATACGAGAAAAAATCAATCCGGGCTATGCTAAAGGAAGGAAAATGGTGTTTAAAAAACATTCAAGTACTAAACTTAAAAGTTAGTCTATATGAAAACTGTATTTGTACCTGACAACTGGAACGGATCAATCCTGATGGATTGCTTCCCTATTATCAGACCAGCAAACGAAGATATCAGCATTGGTCTTGAAGTTGAAATACTTGTTAAAGACAAGTTTGCAGGTTATGCAAAAATTGTAGATGGCAAAAACTTGCCATGGCAAGCAATAACCGAAGGAATGTCTTACCTCATCATTAGCCACAACAGCTTGTATTTGAAAAAGACACTGGCGCAGGTATTCGGTTTCTCAGAAGCCAATAAACCTCATCCCGATTTCCCTATATTTTTTGGTTTTGCGCAATGGAAAGAAAGACACATGCCGCAGCATGTAATCATGTTCAATAAGTGGTATAAAAAGGTCGGTGAAAAAACAACCAAGATTTACCAGGATGAGATGAGCCAGGAGAAACTGCTTTTTGCTGAATAATATTTTAACATAAAAAACAATTGTATGCAAACGGAACCTATTAAAACGGAGTGCTCTATTGAGCAAGATCTGGCACAGCCAGATTTCTGCAGGATACTAAAATCAGTTGGCCTTTTTGATAAAACGCCATACCAATATAGAATTGGTGCCGACTTCTGTATCCCTTTTACAAATGCCTTTGATACAGAAGGCGTTTACACCCAAATGGATAATAATGCCATTGCTACATGCGGTATTGAAATTATTCCGGCTTACAGAGTATCTGATTTAGAGAAATGCCTGGAAGGTTTTATCATCAGAAAAGCAGAGGGCTATTACCAGGCAACCTTAGTATTCCGTAATAGAAAACTAACTGCTTTCGCAGAACGGTTGCCAGATGTATTAGCATCATTGCTCTTTATTATTATTCAGAGATACCCGGATTCGTTAACCGAATTCAATAAGAGAATTCTTAAATCAGAATAAAGTTGCTACACACTTAGCAGCCATTGCAGTTGGCGAACGGGCTGTACCCTCGCAGCCCGTTTTTAACCCCCATTTTATGATAGAAGCATTTATGATTGCTGAAAAAGCAACTTACATACCACATGATAGCAGCAAAACAACTTTTTGGGGACCACTTCAAATTGGTGCCGAGTGATTATTCAGTCTTCTATACAGGCAGTTAAAGATCGCATGGATGTGGTTGATGTTATTAGTCAATTTGTTAAACTTGATCGTAATAACAGTGGCCTATGCCCCTTCCACAACGAGAAATCGCCAAGCTTTCATGTTACAGCTAAAAGGCAAACATACAAATGCTTTGGCTGCGGTGACGGAGGTGATGCTATTCATTTTTTAATGGAGCATGAAAAAATGGATTTCATGCAGGCTATTGAATGGCTGGCCAACCGGTATAATGTAACGCTTGAATATTTGAAAGAAGACGATTCTGCAAAACAGAAACGGGAAGAAGCGAAAGATCATGCACGGGTTATGTTAGATGCTGTTCAATTTGCTTATCGCAGATATCAAACCAATCTTCTCAATACTGCCAGAGATAACGGCCCGGCATGGAACTATTTATTGAATACAAGACAATTTAAGGAAGTAACTGCCATAGTATGGGGATTTGGCCACGCCCCGGACGAATGGCAGTTTTTAAGCTCTGCAGCCATCAATGCGGGGCATTATGAGGCTGCTCTTAAAACAGGTATGGTAAAGACAAACGACGGTAAAACATTTGACTTTTACCGTAACCGGTTGATCATACCAATACATAATATCAACGGGCACATTATTGGCATAGCCGGTAGGTGGATACCAACCGGTGACGAAGAGAAAGACAAAAGCCAAGCCAAATACTTTAACCCACAAGACAGTCTTATCTATCAAAAAAGCAAAGTACTGTTTGGCTTATACCAGGCGCTTACGGCAAAAGCTTTTGCTAAAGGGAAAGACGGATCATCTACGCCTGCATTTTTTGTAGAAGGATACATGGATGTGATAAGTATGCACGAAAGCGGATTCATGAATACCGTTTCCGGTTGCGGTACCGCTATCACACTTGACCAGGTGAGGCTGACGAAAAGATATACCGATCACTTTATTGTTTTTACAGATGGCGATACTGCAGGTATGAAGGCAGCACTAAAATTTATTGATATGTGCCTGCAGGAAAATGTACGCACCGAAGTAATTGAATTACCGGAAGGAGAAGACCCCGATAGCTATATAAAAAAATATTCCTTAACCACCGCTTAAAAACTTTTTATGGCACTGCTAATGAAGATCATTTTCATAATTCTTGTTTTTTGTTTGTGTACAATACCCCCCTTCTTTTTATCAGAAATGTTTACACCTGGCCACCCAAAGCCTATAGGGATTCTGCTATTACTTGCAATCAACAATACTGTGGTTGCCTGCATTGGGCTCGTTTTTTTAATTATAGTGGATCAGTCAAAACGCTTAGATAAAATAGGCAAATGGATTGACGAGTCTTTTAAAGACGATGCAGCATGAACATGACCAATAACAACATACCAATTTACAGACTACGTGAGCTTATGTATAAAAAATACAGTGTACAAAAATTTGCATTGGGATGTGAAATAGTGGCCAGATGGGTAAGACATGCTACTGGTAACAGTATATGGACCTCCATACGTGTAGAGATGATGTGCAACATTACTTATAGCATGCAACTACCGCTTTTTAAAGAAGAGGCAGAAGCATTACGGAAATTATTTGGGCTACAATCTATAACAGAACTATTTACCATTCCGGAAACAAAAGCAGAGAATTTACATGAATAAAACAATTAGTCAATTTTAAAACTTAAATAAATGAAAAAACAAGTCACTTACCAGGAGTTGGGAGAGATTGTAACGAGCATGGATACTCTCCGCCGGAATAACCCTGCATTAAAATTATTGCTTGGCCATAAAATGGAGGATTTCTATATAAAGAACCAACTGCGCATTGATAATATATCACGCAGGATAGCCGAACTGGTTAAAACCTATGTTAAGCACGATGAAGATGGGAACCCAATGTTTGTAAAAACAGATAAGGAAGAAGAGTTTGATTTTGAAGACCCGCTGGATAAACAAAAGTATCTGCGCGATCTGAATGCCTTTATGAAAATTAGTTTTGAAATAATCCTGTAACCAACACTATGAAAAAAACAAAACTAATAAATGGTATCGTGATCTTCTTTATGTTGGGACACGTTAAAAAATATATTACCGGGCACACCCTTAAAGGAAACAATACCTATTTGCCCAGGTACGGAAATAAGCCAGAAGATGCAGTGCCATTTCTTGAGCAAAAAGAAGTAAATACTTACCTGAGCCGTACCTATAACCCATACCATCGTGAATTTGAAACAGAAACGGTTTTGCTGCCTGCAGACAGTTTTAAGCCAGGTAAACAACGCAACGATGAAACCATTACATAAAACGAAAACTAATTGGCGTTTTATGCAAATAAATTGATGAATAAATAATTTTTGGCCAGTAGATGATATTAACCCATGACTAACCCACCATCGATCACAGAACACATTTATTCACTGGTACAGGATGCTGTTATTTGGAAAGCGAGAAAGCTTTACAACCCGGCCGGGTCTCCGGACGATAAGCAAAAGGGTATCGAAGGCATTGTAAATATGCTTTCGTGCATCAGCAGCGAGGTTAAGCGCGATAACTATGTGGAAGTGATTGTGGAGCAGCTAAAAATAAAAAAGGGGCACGTTATCAATGCCCTTAAAAATAAGCTAACGCTGCATGATGATATGCAGCAGAAAGAAGAAACCGTTTACAAGCTGCCGGAATGGGCAAATAAAGACCGTGTTTACAATTTTGCCCTTGACTGGAGAGAAAATGAGGGAGAGCATACCGGCATTTACTTTTCGCAAACAGGAAACCAACTGGTACAAATGACAAATTTCGTAATCAAACCACTCTTTCATCTGTTCGATATGGCCGGTAACACCAGGCGCCTGGCATTGTTGCATAGCAACCATACTAAAGATAGTTTGATAGAACTGCCCAGTAAAGCCTTTACCAGCCTAGATAAGTTTGAGGAAACGATGTTAGACCGTGGCAATTATCACACCATTGAAGGCTTTGGCAAACCACACCTTAAAAGGCTGTTCCGGGCCATTGGCAATAAGTTTCCGTTTGCACATGAACTTAAATATCTGGGCTGGCAGGGTGAAGGGTTCTGGAGTTATTCTGATGCCATTTTCGATGGCCAGAAGGTTACCAAATTCTCTGATCTTGGAATTGCCCAGATAAAAGAAAAGTTCTACTACTCCCCTGCAGCCAGCAGCCTCTACTTCAGCGATCGGATGGATGAAGACGGCAGGGAAGTAATGGACGATGACCCCTACGAAAATGATAAGTACCTGCGCTATCAAAAAGGAACTGTAGATTTTGAAGAGTGGAGCAAGCAGATGATGTTAATGCATGGCGATGCAGGGTACCCTTTAATTACTTACGCAATAGTATCGGTATTCAAGGATGTTATAACAGCATACGAAAAATGCCCCATTCTATACGGCTACGGACTTGTACAATCAGGTAAATCAACATGGGCCGAAGGATTGTATTACTTGTTTTACGATAAACACAGCAAGCCGTTTAACCTTAACCAAGGTACAGTATATGCATTCTTTAATCGTATGGAACGATTCCGAAACTGTCCGCAACTCTTTAATGAGTTTGATGAGGATTATATAGACGAAGATTTCTTTCGTGCATTTAAAAGTTTTTACGATGGCGAGGGCCGTGATCGCGGGAAGGGTATAAAGGGAAAAACAGAAACACAAAAGATCAATTGTACCGTAATACTGGTAGGACAAACGCTAACTACCAAAGACGGCGCCTCCGTTCTTATAAGAAGCATCCCAGTAAAATTTCACGACCCGGGAGAACGTACCAATATAGAGAAAGAGAACTATGATAAATGGACGGCATGGACAAATAAAGGCCTGAACAGTTGCCTGATTGATATCATCCGGCATCGCAAATATTTTAAGCAGCACTTCATGCAGGTATTTAATGAAGAGCTGATAAAATTAAAAACATCTATAAGAGAAGAAGGAGATGTATTTAAAGAGAGGATAGCTAAGAACTACTGCATACTGCTTGCCTGCGGGAAAGTAATGCTTGAACAGTTACAGCTCGGGTTTACTTACGAGGATATGTTTGCTTACTGCAAAAAAAACATAGTAGGCTTAAGCCGCATGATAAGCGAGGTTGATAACCTGGCCACCTTCTGGAAAACAGTTGAGTTCTTATATGAGCGCGGAGATATCATTGAGGGGCAGGATTACAAACTGGAAGAAGAAAGCCAGGTGCGTAAAAGCCTGGCAAAAGAAACCATTACGGTACCATTTGACAAGCCTACCAAAGTATTGTACCTGCGCCTTACAAAAGTATACCCGCTATATGCACAAAACTTTAGGCAAACCACCGGTAACAAACCAATTAACCAGCGTACACTGGAAACCTATTTTGAAAGCAGCAAACAATACATAGGCAATAACCCTAGCGGATGGTTTGATGCACCGGGAGGTAAAAGAAGCAATACCAGCAGCTATATGTTTTACTACCCAAAAATTGGTATTAACCTAGAAAGAAGCGAGGCGCCGGTGGCCGATAACAGAAAGCAATTTGAGATAGATGCAGTAGTAAGCAAACCTGCTGAGCTGCGGCAGGTTGGAGATCACTTTGTTGTTTCATTTACAGTGTATTATTACGATACCACAACAGCCGCAGATCAAAGACCCAAAACAGAAAGAGTATATATCAAATGCTTTTCAACTAATCAGGATTACCAGCCATTATTGGGTACAGATACGACCGTTAAAATTTCAGGGCTGTTAAGTGAGAAGAAATCGAAGGGCTTTACATACAGAAATATGGACGTTGAAAGTATTGAGTTTACAAAATCAGGGTTTAAACAGGCAGACTTACCCGAAGAGATGAATTCTAACGCCCCATTTTAATTATGAAAATCTGCTTTAAAAAACAAAAATGACTGAACCGATTTTTTTAATTGTTGACCTTTTTTGTGGCGCCGGTGGAACCACTACTGGCTTTGCCCAGGCTCAGGTTGAAGGCGATTCAGTTGCCAAGGTAATTGCATGTGTCAATCACGATCCAAAAGCTATAAAAAGCCACTGGCAAAACCATCCGGAGGTTAAGCATTTTGAGGAGGATATCAGGACACTGGATATTAGTGAACTTATAGCGACTGTTAACTGGTGGAGAGAGCGATATCCTGACGCCTACCTGATTCTGTGGGCAAGCCTCGAGTGCACGAATTTCAGTAAAGCCAAGGGTGGCCTGCCACGCGATGCCGACAGCAGAACTCTTGCTGATTACCTGCACCGTTATGTAGAGGCGCTCAACCCTGAATACATCCAGATCGAAAATGTGGTAGAGTTCATGAGTTGGGGTCCACTTGATGATAAGGGTAAACCAATAAGTATAAAAAAGGGTTCATCTTTCATGCGTTGGAAAGATGCTATGGATGCGCATGGTTATTATAATAATTGGAAGGAATTGAATAGCGCAAACTTCGGAGCCTTTACCAGCCGGAACAGACTGTTTGGTTGTTTCGCCCGTCCGGGTATGCCAATTATATGGCCTAATCCTACTCATTCAAAGAATCCTGTCAAAGAAACAATGCTCACTGGTTCTCTGCAAAAATGGAAAGCAGTTAAAGAAGTATTGGATTTTTCAGATGAAGGAAAAAGCATATTCAACCGATCAATTCCTTTGGTAGATAAGACACTCGAAAGAATTTATGCTGGCTTGATTAAGTTTGTTGCTAAAGGTGACAAGGCGTTCATCAGCAAATACTTTTCAGGTAGACCGAAGGGTAAGGTTACTTCTGTTGATCAGCCTGCGGGAGTATTAACTACGGTTGGAGGGCAGGCACTTGTACAGCCAGTCTTTTTGCTTAAATACAATTCAACATCTTCCAAGGGCAAGCACGTTCCTCCATCATTAGACGAACCATGCCCAGTTGTTGCTGCACAAGCAAGACTTGGGTTAATTCAAGCTGAATTTATTGTGCAGCGAAATTCTGGCAATCCTGAAAGCAAA
>Ga0265292_1000927_pt1 | contig 30843 bp, 30 predicted proteins | sample Munlanlewell296A_FD_189080 | JGI IMG/M metagenome (GOLD analysis project Ga0265292, IMG submission 189080) | Leachate microbial communities from a municipal landfill in Southern Ontario, Canada - Leachate well 296A | ecosystem: Engineered > Solid waste > Landfill > Unclassified | place: Canada... | reverse complement strand
CAATCCCGCCGCCGAGTACGCGATCAAGCTCCCCGACGCCGATCGCGAGCCGTTTCAAACCCTCACCGCTTACTTCGCTGAAACTGATGAGTTTTGACGGAGCGATTTTCAGTTCTTTCTTTTGGCGCGCTTTATCATCCAACGTCTCCTCGGACAGGGTGCCCCAGGCGCCGCAAGAAACGCAACGCCCAGACCATTTCGGAGACTGGGCATCGCAATTCGCGCAGGTATAAATAGAAGTTAATTTATTGGCCATTTCTTTTTTTCAGCTCAGCCTCAACCGCGGCTTTAAGTTCCGCTAGTGTAGTCTCGCCCATAAATTCCTGATCATTGACGAAAATAAAAGGCACGCCGTTGATGTTGAGCGTATTCGCTTCCTCGATGTTGTCCCGAATCAACTGTTTCGTTCTATCCTTGGCCAGGCAATTTTTAAAAAGGCTTTGATTCAGATTTATTTTTTCAGCGGCGGCCAGTATTCCAGTCTCGTTGATAGAGCCGGCGTTAAAAAGCTCGTCATGCATCGGCCAAAAACTATCCTGTTCGTCGGCGCAGCGGCCCGCGATTGCTGCTTGCCAGGCAGGTGAAGATTCGGAGCCGTCGGGGTAATCTTTTCTAGTTACGCGGATCTTTTCCGGATAAGCCGCAAATATGTCATTAATAATTTTTTCTTCCTTCAGACAGAATTGGCAGGTAAAATCGGAGAAAATAACAATTTGCACGGGCGCTTTTATTGAGCCAAAGGCTGGATCAATTTCGGTCAAAAGCGGTTTTTTTATGAGATCTTTCAAGTTTGGTATCTTGGTGATGAGCGGGTCAGGTGAAACAAACTGATTTTCCGCAGTAATTTCTTTTACCGGCGCTACGGCCGGTTTGGCCCAAACAATAAACAGAAAATAAAAAACGCTTGCCAGGACAAAAGCGCCGAGTGAACAAACGATAAAAAAAACAGTGATAAAATTTTCTGACTTGGTCAGTTGTGATATTTTTTTCCAACCCATGTTGTTTGGGACTGTCACCAAATGCCATTTCGTCCTAAATTTCCATATTCCTGCCTGCCTGCCGGCAGGAATATGGAAATTTATGCCAGAAAGCGCATTTGGTGACAGTCCCTATTTTAATTTTACTTGATATAGTTTGCCAGAGTTGTTGTCGTTGAAATAAAGATTTTTTTGGTCGGCAGACAGGCTGATGTTTTTGATGGTGTAGTTGCCGTCCGGTATGGCAATCAGTTTTTTCGCGCCGGTTGTCAAATCAACGCGGTAGAGACGGTCAACGGTTGTTTTGCCTAGTTCGGGAAACAGGCCGGCGCCTTCTTCAAGGCTGTTCGGTACGGCGCAATAAAGATCGGTGGCGCTGGCGAAGGAGCATTTGTCCGCCCAGGTTTGAAGATTTAGCCGGCGGCGATTATTGCCGATTTGATCGCCCTCGGCATCCACCAGCCAGAGCTCCGGTTTAAGATTGCTGTTGGTGGAATAAACGCTATATAATAATTGTTTGCCTTCCGGCTGCCATTTGGGCTGAAAACCGCGGCCATCAATAACCGTGGATTTGAAATTCTCGCCGTTCAAGCCGACGAAGTAAACGTCTTGCCGGTCAAAATCAATGCCTTCGGTAAACATCGCCACCATCTGATTGTTGGGCGACCAGGCCGGATAAACCGTATCGTCTTTATCGCCCAAGCTCTCCACGCCGCGCACTTGCGAACCGTCGCTCGCCACTACCGCCAGCCAGCGATTGTCCGGATCCTCACCCATACTCTTCATTACTATGCGACTGCCGTCCGGAGCGTAGGAAAATTCTTTCCAGTGTGCCGGCAAACTAATTTGCTTGTTGGTGGAAAAATTGTAAATAATATTCGCGCCATCCGGATACTCCAAAATCGCCTCGGTTTTATTCGGCGCCCAGACTATATTACTGACCTGATGAAAAATTTTGTCAGTCAGCGGTACCGCGTTGCCGTTTTCATCCAGGCGATAAAATTTTCCATCAGTTTGATTGTAGTATTGGACAGCCTGGCCATCCGCGCCGACCGTAGCGCCGATGGCGGGTAAGCTGGTCAGTTCCTTAGTTTCTGTCAGGCCGCCCTGCGCTGTTTCGTTCGGCCTTGTTCCAATCTCCGGCCGCGGTTGCCCGGGTAATATTTCCGGTTCTTGATCGCCTACAATTTGACCCTTACCAAGGTTTGCCGTCGGCAGACCGGAGCCGGTAGTGGTTGCGGCGGGCTGGCTGGGGTTTTCCGGCGCAAGCGTCGGCCTGAAGAAGGTGGCATAGATGAAATAGCCGATTAAAATTGTCAGCAATAGAAAGCCGGCGAGGAAGATTATTTTTTTATAACGTTCAAAGAATTCCATAATTATTTATCGTTAAAGAATTTAAATTTATTTGAGGCATTTGCATAGAATTCGTAGCATTCGCATTATAGACGTAGGTTGATAATGCTAATCTATCACCGCCTTTGGCGGGATCCCGCCCTCTTTAATTAATATCAGTGGCGGGACAAATTAATATGCGTATGCCGCGAATAAATAAAAAAAGACTAATTCAAATTTATTTTGGCGGCTAATGGCTTTTTGTGGTATAATTTATAAAAGTTTTACGGCCAGGCTATTACTATTATATAATATATTGATAAGTTAAGAAAGGCTATTTAATCTATGGGTATATTTTCTTCAGTTTCAAGCTGTCTGGGAATTGATATCGGGACCTCAAGCATCAAAATCGTTGAACTGGCCAAGGAGGGCGGTAAGGTTAAATTGGCCTCTTACGGCTTTACGGAAAATCAAAATGGCAAGCTGACGGGTGATTGGCAAGCAAATCCGAAAAAAACCGCCAAGGCGATAAACAAAGTCATTAAAGAGGCAGGCATGGGCAGCCGCTCGGCAGTTTCGGCTTTACCGACTTTTTCGGTATTTTCCTCCATTTTAAGCTTAACTAATGTTGATAAAAAAGATTTAGCTTCGGCCGTGCATTGGGAGGCCAAAAAAGTTATTCCCATACCGCTGGAGGAAATGATTTTAGATTGGAAAAAAATTGAGGATGAAACTCTGGGCAAGGGCAACAGTAAAATACTTTTGACCGGCGCGCCGCGCTCGCTGGTAAAACGCTACATCGATATTTTTAAGGAGGCGCAAATAAACCTGATTTCGTTGGAAACGGAAACTTTTTCATTGGTTCGCTCGCTCTTGGGACACGACCAGGCAACGATTATGATGGTTGAGCTCGGAACCAACACCACCGATATTTCAGTAGTGGAAAAAAGTATTCCGATCCTTAATCGGAGTATTGATGTGGGCGGGCTGACTATCACCAAAGCGATCAGCGGCAACCTGAATATCGGTTTGGAGCGAGCCGAACAATTTAAGTATGATCTCGGGATGAACGCGCTTGATGCCAGTGTTGAGGTAGTGTCAAAAACCATCAATGAAACCCTGGCACCGATTATCAACGAAGTTAAATATGTGCTCAATTTGTATCAGACAAAAAACAATAAAAAGGTGGATAAAATCGTGCTGTCCGGCGGCGCGGCCTTGTTGCCAAGCTTGGCCGGTTATTTGTCAAAATTGACTGATTTGAACGTAATTTTAGGCAGTCCCTGGTCTCACGTCTCTTATCCTTTGGAACTAAAGCCGGTGCTTGATGAAATCGGACCGCGCTTGGCGGTTTCGGTCGGCCTGGCCTTGAGGCAGATGGAGTGAAGCAGTTTTTAGTTTTTAGGTTTCAGTTTTCAGCAAATCAAAATAGAATTTCAACCTAAAACCTAAAACTTAAAACCTAATTATGGCTGATATCAATTTCGTTGCCGATCCCGGCGACCAACAAGCAAAAAATAAGGACGCGGACGAACAGCAGATTAGCTGGAGCGAAGCGGAAAAACAGGCGGCCAAGCCCGGCTTACTTTCTTTTTTACAAGGTAAACCCACTGCCGCGCCCGGTTCGCGCGATGAAGCCCTGCAAATGATTAAAAGCTATGTTAAAGAAAAAGAAAACGTACCGCTTGATTCAGCCGCGCCGCCGGCCGCTCCAAGCGTGACTACCCAACCGGTAAGGCCGACCGGCAGAATTTTGGAAATGAAACTGCATGATGATGGCGCGACACTCCCGCCAAATACCGGACAGCATCAAACCGCCTCTAATTTGGCGGCAGATAAAACAGAAGGGCTTGTCGGTTTTTTTAAGAAACTTTTTGCCAAAAAGCATAAGCATTCCGGCGGCGGCCATATTTTAGCGACCGACTTGATTAGCGGCGAGGTAACAGTAGTTTTTGATTGGCGAAAAAATTTGCCGGTTTTTATTTTTTGGCTGATTCTTTCGGGTCTGATTTTAGCCGGTTTTTATCAAGGTTTAGTTGTTTGGGAAGAAAAGAAAGTTGCTGAAGCAAATACCAATACTGAAAAATTTGGCGCCTTGCGCATTCAAATCGCGCAAGAAGAAAGAGGCGTGGATGAAATTTTGGATTTGCAAAAAAAACTGGAAGTAATCAAAAAATTGCTTGATCGCCATATTTATTGGTCCAATTTTTTTGCTTTTTTGGAAAAAAACACTTTAGCCGATGTCGCCTTTAATAATTTTGGCGGCGATACCAAAGGACTTTATAATTTAAACGGCACGGCTAAAGACTTTAAAACATTGGCTGACCAGCTAATTACCTTCAAGGCTGATAAAATGACGACCTGGGTGGGCAGTAAAGGCGGAAGTGCCAGCATTGATAAAACCGGCGACGGCTCAATCTCCTTTGATTTAGAACTATGGGTAAAAAAAGAATTATTCAATAAGGAAATTGAACAATCAGCAGAGAAATAAGATGGTAAAATCGTCCCTTGCGACAAAAAATAAAAATGAGAGCCTGAACAAGCTAAACGGTTTTTTAGCGGCTTATTTTAATTTAGTGACAGCCCTGGTTGTTATTATAATTTTGTCGATAGGGTTTGTGTTTGTTATTTTGCCCAAGTTCAGGCAAGTTGATGCTAAAGTTAAATTGGCAAACGAGCAGTTGGAAAAAGAATATATTAAATTGTCCGGCTACCTGAAGAAATTGCAGGCCATCAATAATGATTACGGTAATATCAATCAAGATAGCATCAATAAAATTAAGAAATTTCTGCCTGTTAAGCCGGAAACAGAGAGCTTGATTGAAAAAATGGAATTTGTAGCCAAAAATAACGGCGTAATTCTTAACTCATTGGAGGTTGATGCTGGCCTTGGCAGGCCGGATGAAAAAACCGGCGAGGTTCAACCGACGACCCCAAACCCCGATTTGCCCCCCGGCGTCGGCCTGGTAAAAATAACCATGAATATGACCGGCGTCAGCTACGGGGTGCTGAAAAATTTGATCAATGTGCTGGAAAAAAGTCTGCGCTTGATGGATGTTACTAACCTGACCTTTTCACCGGGCGACGAATCAGTGGTGTTGAATATTGATACTTATTATTTAAGATAAAATTATTTATGCTGGCGGCAAAAAAATTTAGCCGAAATAAGCTGATGGCATATCTGATTGTCTTAGTTGTGGTGGTAATAGCAGTCGGAGGTTATCTGTATCTAAGCAATAAAGCCAAGCAAGCCTCACCCGATGCGGGCGCGGACGGTTCGTTTGATATCTCAAATATTAATTTAATCGGCAAGACGAAATTTGATTTGAAGGGTTTGGAAAAATTTGATATTAAATTATTCAGCGATCAGCGTTTTAAAAATTTGTCCGAGTTTTATAGTGAAGTTGGAATCAAGTCTTCAATCGGACGCAATAATCCTTTTGATCCCTATAAAAAAGCCAGCTCCACCGCGAATTGATTACAGTCCCCTATGGAAACTAAACAGGCAGAATTGCTAGACAAATTATATCAAGACCAATTGATTTCCGACCAGCTGTACTCGGAGATTAAGCTTAACTTGGCTTCTAGTGAACAAAATATTGAAGAACTGCTCGCTAGCAAAGATTTGGTTGAACCGGAAAAAATCACCGAGGCCAAGGCCGCGGTCTACGGCTTGGTTTATCAGAATCTGGCGAACAAGAAAATCAACGAGGAGGTAATCAAATTAATCCCATTTGAGGTAGCGGAAAATTATAAAATTGTCAGTTTTGAAAAAGAAGGACAGGATTTAAGTGTCGGCATTACTGATCCCGATAACTTTAAGGCTTTTGAGGCGGTAAATTTTTTGGCCAAAGAACAAAACTTCAATATTCGCTATTTTTTAATTTCCAAGGCAAGTTTTCAACAAGCGGTCAAGCAATATAAGAACTTAAGCAAAGAGATATCTGAAGCTGTTCAGGCCAAAGTTGACGAGGAAGCGGAAATAACCGATCAGAAGGAGACGGAAGATAGGGGCAAGTTTGAGGAGGTGGTGGAAAGCGCGCCGGTTGCCAAGATTGTTTCCGTAGTGATTAGGCATGCGGTGGAGGGCGGCGCTTCTGATATTCACATTGAACCGCTGTTAAAAGAGGCGCGGGTCAGATATCGGATTGATGGCATATTGAAAACTTCACTTATTTTACCCAAGAATATTTATCGGGCGGTGGTAGCGAGAATCAAAGTGCTTGCCAATATGAAGCTGGATGAGACCAGAATCCCGCAAGACGGCCGCATCCGGCTGGTGATTAATAATAAAGAAGTGGATTTTCGTGTTTCGGTTCTGCCGCTCTTGGGCGAGGAAAAAGTGGTAATGAGAGTTTTAGATGTAACCAAAGGCGCGCCGACCCTGGAAGAGCTTGGTTTTGGCGAACCGGGCCTCGGCGTGATTCAAAAAAATATTCAAAAAACCAATAAATTGCTGCTGGTTACCGGCCCAACCGGTTGCGGTAAATCCACTACGCTTTATTCCATTCTTAGCATGGTCAACAAAGAGGGGGTGAACATTTCAACCTTGGAGGATCCGGTTGAATATTTTTTGCAGGGCGTGAATCAATCGCAAATCAAGCCGGATATCGGTTATACCTTCGCCGCCGGCCTAAGGAGTTTTTTAAGACAAGATCCGGATATTATTATGGTAGGTGAAATTCGCGATATGGAAACGGCGGAGTTGGCGATCCATGCCGCGCTTACCGGCCACTTGGTGCTTTCCACCATGCATACCAACGATGCTTTTGGCGCGATTCCGCGTCTGATTGACATGAAAGTGGAGCCGTTTTTATTGGGCTCAACCTTAAATACCGTCGTGGCTCAGCGGCTGGCGCGCAAAATCTGTAAAAATTGTAAGATTGAAGAAGATTTGCCGCCCGAGGTGATTTTAGAGATGAAAGAAAATTTGGCTAAAATTCCTAAGGCCCTGCTGGAAAAAAGATTTAAGGATATTGATTTGGATAAAATGCGCGCGTACAAGGGCAAGGGTTGTCCGCGTTGCGGCAATACCGGCTATGCGGGCCGGGTAGCGGTCTCGGAGGTGATTGATGTCAACGAAAAAATTCGCCAAATTATAATTGAAAATCCGCGCGCTTTGACGATGGAAAATATTTTGGCCAGCCAGGAATTTATTTCCATCAAACAGGATGGCATTATTAAGGTATTGCAAGGCTTAACTACGATGGAAGAGATCTTCAGGGTGATGAGGGATTGATGCAGTTTTTAGGTTTTAGGTTTTAGGTTTTAGGGTAACGCCTAGCATCTAATACCTAATACCTAATACCAAATTAATGTATGGCAAACAAAATTAAAATCCTTTTAATTGAGGACGATCCGTTTCTTTTAAGTATGTACGCGACTAAATTTGAATTGGAGGGTTTTGAGATTATTTTCGCTGAAGATGGCGAAAAGGCGCTGAAAGCGGCCAGCAAAGAAAAACCTGATATAATTCTGTTGGACGTGCTGCTGCCTAAAATGGATGGTTTTGAAGTTTTGAAGGAATTGAAAAAAAACGAAGAAACCAAGGCCGTGCCGGTGATTCTTTTAACTAACTTGAGCCAACGCGATGATGTGGAGAAGGGCTTGGCGCTCGGGGCCGTTGATTATTTGATTAAAGCGCACTTTATGCCCACCGAAGTGGTGGAGAAGATTAAGAAGATACTAAGTGAAAAAAGATAGTTATGTTTTTTATTTTTTATTTTTTATATTTTATTTTGTAAAATGGAGGTCCCCTCAATACTGCTTAATCGCCTGCTTTCCGAAACTGCCAAGCGCGGCGCTGCCAGCCTGCATCTGACGGTCGGCAGCTTGCCGTCGATTCGTCTGGCCGGAGTTTTAACGCCAATGGAAAAGGAAACTATTGTCACCGCTGAATTTTTGACCAAAATCATCGGTTCTTTTTTGACGGCCGATGAGACTAATCAGCTGGCGGCAGAAAAAGAGATTGTGCTGATTAAGATTTTCAGCTCTTCCTTTCGTTTCCGGGTAAACATTTTTTATCAAAAAAAGATGCTAGCCGCCTCTTTTTTCTACATTCCTCAAGAGCTTAAAAGTTTAAGCGAATATAAATTGCCAAAAGCATTAGTTGACGCGCTGACTGCCGCGTCCGGTTTGTTTGTGGTCGCCGGTCCAAAAGCGGGCGGCAAAACGACTTTCGTCGCTTCCATTGTTGAGGAAATAAACAAAACGCAAAATCAGCGCATTATTACCATAGAACGGCCGATTGAATACGCTTTTGTCAGCAAAAAAAGTATTATTGAGCAGCGTCAGGTTGGAATTGATGTCAAGACGTATGCCGATGCGATTGATTATTGTCTGGAAGAGGATGTTGAGGTGGTGGTGGTGAGCGAAATAAAAAGGGATTTTGACCGGGCCATGCCGGCGATTCTGGAGTTGGCCGCCGGTAATGCTTTGGTGATTTTGGAGATTAATGCCTCCAGTTCTATCCGGGCGATTGAAAAGATTATGAACGCGGCTAAGGCGAGTCTGCCGGCAGAGGCGGCCTGCTACAGTTTGGCGGACGCGTTAATCGGCGTGGTAGTACTTGCACTTCTGCCGCGGCGCGGCGGGGGACTCGTGACAGTAATGGAGATTATGTTAGTTAATTCCGCAGTTAAATCATTAATCAGGGAGGGAAAAATTTATCAGTTAGACAGCGTTATCCAAACCTCCAGGAAGGAAGGCATGATCAGTTTGGAAAAAGCGATTGAAGAAAAGATCGATGCCGGCGAAATTAAACCGGAAGAAGCGTAATTTATGGCAATTTTTCAATACAAAGCAAGAGATAAAAATGAGGTCACATTTTCCGGCCGGGTTGAGGCAGGGAGTGAAGCTGAAGCGGTGGAGATGCTGAAGGAGCGTGAGCTTTCGGTAATCTTTGTCAAGCTTGAGAAAAATGAGAAAAGCAAAACGGGTTCTTCAATAGTCTTTGGCCGAGTCAAGCCGAAAGACGTGGTGATATTTTCGCGCCAATTCGCGGTTTTGATTTCCGCCAATGTGCCGGTGGTGCAGTCGCTGAAAATCGTGGTTGACCAAACCGAAAGCATAAAACTGAAAATTGCAGTCTCACAAGTCGCTGATGAAATTGATGCCGGTACCAGGCTTTCGGAGGCGCTTGGCAAGCATCCGAAGATTTTTTCCAATTTTTATGTCAGTGTGATCCGTTCCGGCGAAACTTCAGGCAAGCTTGATGAGGTGCTTACCTATCTGGCTGATGAAATGGAAAAAGATTATGACATGACTTCTAAGATCAGGGGGGCGATGATTTATCCGATCTTCGTTTTTGCCGGCTTGACTGGTGTTGGTGTAGTGATGATGGTCTTCGTGGTGCCGAAGCTGACGGCAATCTTAACTGAAACCGGCGCGGAACTGCCCTTCGCCACTAAGGTGCTGATTGGCATGTCCGGCTTTATGACCAATTATTGGTGGCTGTTGATTTTGGTTGTCGGCGGTTTGGTTGCCGGAATAAAGTTTTTTTATAATACTGCCGGCGGTAAAAAGACGATAGATTATTTGAAGCTGCGGCTGCCGATTTTCGGCCACCTGTTCCAAATGATTTATCTGGTTCGCTTCACCCGATCCATGCAAACCTTGATTATTGGCGGTGTCAACATCACTAAAAGCCTGAAAATCACTGCCGATGTAGTCAGCAACGAAATTTACAAGGAATTGATTGAACAGACCGTCAAGGAGGTGGAGGACGGGAATTCAATTTCCAATGTTTTTGCCGAATCAAACCAAATTCCAAAAATGGTTTCTCAGATGATGAGTATCGGCGAAAAAACCGGGAAAATGGATATTATTTTACAGCGTATTACCGAATTTTATTCGCGGGAGATCAATAATATCGTTGCCAACCTCATGACTTTAATGGAGCCGATTATCATGGTAATTATGGGTGTGGCGGTCGGCTTGATGGTGGCGGCGATAATTATGCCGATGTACAATATGGCGCAAAGTGTTTAATTTATTTAGTTTATGGTATAATAAATTCATCATAAATTATACTTATTCAAAGATAAATTATGAAAATTAAAAAGGAGAATTTGCTAGGTTTTACCTTAGTTGAACTTTTAGTGGTAATCAGTATCATCGGTTTGCTTTCGTCATTTGCCGTTGTTTCTTTGAATACGGCGCGTGCCAAGGCGCGAGACGCGCTTAGAAAGGGCGATATGGCGCAAATTCGTACTGCACTGAATCTTTATTATGATGATCATCTCGGCTACCCCACTAGCGCCGCTAGCCCGGATTGCGATAATTGGGTTGCAACAGAACCTTACGGCGCTACCTTGGATCAGGCAGGGGCGGATTGTTATAGCCTGGTTCTTGGTCCGGCTCTAACCGGCGGTACGCGGCCATATTTGGGCTCATTACCAAAAGATCCAAGAAATCCGGGTAATCAAATAGCTACTCAAGGTCAATTTATTTATCGCTACGTGAGCAACAACCCCTTGAATTCTTTATATGCGTCTGAATATGCAATCGCATATCAATTGGAAGAAAATTCCGGCGTTGATCAGATTATCCGAGGTTGGTAATTATACGTTAATTTTTTGTTCTTTAGGCCATTTTTGTGTTATAATTGTGGATAAGTAATAATATTAATTAACAAGTTAATTTTCACGAAATCAAGTCCCCATGCTTGTCGACTCGCTTCGTGGATAGAAGGGAAGGAGGTGAATATGAAAAAAGAAATTAGAGGTTTTACCTTGATTGAACTGTTGGTGGTTATCGCCATCATCGGTTTGTTATCAACGATGGCGGTAGTTGCGTTGAACAACGCTCGTCAAAAAGCGCGCGATGCCAAGCGGGTTTCCGATATTAAGCAGATTCAGACCGCCTTGGAGCTGTTTTTCAATGACGCCAGTAGTTACCCGACTATCGGCTCTGTAGCCTCGGCTGGCGCAATCGCGTATAGTGGCACCACCTATATGGCTGTAGTTCCATCCAACCCGACACCGAACGGGACTGCGTATACCTATACCGGCTTAGGCACCTTCCCGAGCGTTACTGGATACGAGTTGACATATACAGTAGAGGGACAGGTCGGTGATATTCCTGCAGGTTTTCATACCGCCACACCGAGCGGTATCAAATAGTTAAATTCTTAAAAGGGATCCTAATTTAGGAATTTATATAAAAAATAGCCCCGCTTTTGCGGGGCTATTTTTTGGTTTTGTTTTATAAGGTTTATGGTATAATTTAATTAGCTATGAATAGAGAGAAAATCACTAAAATTGTTGTTTATTTGATTGAGGGCAGCCAGCTGCTGTTGATTTTTTTTCTGCCTCTCTATTTTTCATTTTTTTATAAATCCATACCCTCTTTCTTGATAAATGTCGCTATTGATCGAGCAGTAGTTTTTAAAATAGCAATAGGATTACTGGTTTTTTTGACCTTGGCCAGGATAGTGCTTGAGGGTGAAATAACAGTGCGGGCAAGCAAAAAACAACTGCTGACAGTTTTTTTAGTGTTGTGTTCTGCCGTTGCCGCCACCATTTTTTCCGTTGACCGGCACACCAGTTTTTGGGGCTCAAACACCAGGCAGCAGGGCTTAATTACTGCCATTTATAGTTTTTTATTTTTTTTGCTCTTAGTGATCAACATACGGGATAGAAAACAAATTGAACGAATGCTCGCTGCCGCGGTTTTGGCGGGTAGCTTGGCCGCTCTCTTCGGTTTGCTGCAATGGCTCGGTTTTGATCTGCTTTTTCGCAAACCGATGCTCAATTTGGATAATCGCATCGGCTCAACTCTTGGTCACCCGGTTTTTTTGGGTAATTTTCTTTTGTTGGTGTTGCCATTGAGTTGTTATAAACTTTTTACGGCGGTTAAAAATAAGGGCAAAATTTTCTATCTGCTGACGGCGATATCGCAATTGATTGTTTTAATACTGACTTTAAGCCGTGGTGCCTGGCTTGGATTGGCTTTTGGTATTTTATTTTCCATTTCATTATATTTTTATTATTATCGCAAAAAATTTATTTTGCCATTTTTCTTGATACTGGCGATTCTGATTATGACCGTCGCCGGGTTGATATTTTTCAGAAGCAGCTCATTTGATACTGCGGCCGGCTATAAAAGTAGCGCCTACAGCTTTACCACCCGTCTTAAAAGCATCTTTGATCTGAATTCCGGCTCTGTCGCTCTGCGCTTGAAATATTGGCCGGCCGTAGTAAAGGGTTTTATCAAGCGGCCGATTTTCGGTTACGGTCTCGACGCCCAGTACCTGCCGCTATTTCAGGCATATGATCCAAGCTGGATGATTTACGAAGCAGTTAATAGCACGGCTGATCGGGCGCATAACGAGTTTTTGGATATTTCGTTGACCAGCGGCGCTTTTGGCTTGTTTGCCTACATTTTTTTGCTCGGCATATTTATTAAGCAAGCTTGCCGACGTTTTGGCCAAAGCCAGGGCCGAGATCGTTGGTTATTTTTTTTCTTGCTGGCGGGACTATTAGCTTATCACGCAGCCTTGTTGTTTAATTTTTCAACCATTGAAACCAAAGTTTATTTCTGGCTCTATTTAGGCATGCTTGCCGTCCTAATCCTTGATTTTAAGCCGACAAGCAGTTTGAAAATTGCCGAATGGCGCGCGGGTTACCGTTTTACTTTGTTCTACGCTGTTATAATGCTGGCCATCATCTTCCCCCTGCGCGTGGTGAGTGACATTGACGAGGTGCGGGCGGATTATAAATATCAGCAGGCAAAATTTGAGGAACGGAACAGAAATTATGTTTCAATGATAAATAATTATCTTGAAGCGATTCATTTGAATTCGCATGATGAATTATATCGGGCTGATTTTGCCGTTGCTTTAATCAACTCCGGCGTAGTTGAAACTATCGGCCAGGATCAGGCCAGCACCAGTTTGCTGGAATATCTGGATGAACAAGAGGAGTTTGATCGCGGCTTGCAGGATAACTATTTCCGCTCCCTGACCCGTGCCATAGTCTATTCAATCTATGGCAAAGATCGCGATTCGGCTTATTATCAGCGCGCGGAAGAAATCTATCAGCGGTTGGAAAAAATCAATCCGGCCTTTTTGAATTTGCATAAGAATTGGGCCTTGCTCTATATCCAGCAAGGTAAATATGAACAGGCGATCGAAAGAGATCGGAAACTTTTTCAATATCTGCCGGATCTTAACGACCGCTACTTGAATGATGTGCATCGCGCTCAAATCGGTTCTTATTTGTCGGATGTATACAGTGATATCGCTTTCGCTCAAACCGGATTGGGTTTGATTCAGGACAGTATTGCCACCAATCGTTATGCTTTGCGTCTGAATCCGACTAATCCGCGGTTTTATAAAAAAATTTCCGAACTTTATTTAAGCCAGGGCAAGATGAAGGAAGCAATGTTCTATAGCCAGCATGGCTTGGCGCTAGCGCCAAGCGATCGGGATTTGTATAAAATAATAATTATTATTTATAAAAAACAGGGTGATTTGAGTTCCGCTAATTATTATATGAACCTGGCTAAAGAACGGCTAGTTGATGTAAAAGAGCTTGAAGCAATCATAAATTAATCTTGTTTATTAAAGATTTTTTTAAAAAATTATTTATGACCGAGAAGCCGGTTACAAATCCATTAAATTCAGCAGAAGAAGTATTTTTAGAGAAAGAAATTGAAACAAAGCAAATTATTGACGGTTATCTTGTGCGCTATGATCTTGATGTGTCGAAATATTTTCAGGGCAAAGAACGGATTCAGCTTTTTCGTTGTTCAAACTCCGGTTATCGTTTTTTCTTACCTTTTGAGATCGGAGGAGACAGTCGATTTTACGAGGCCTTGGCGCGTGATCCGTATTATTATATGGACGACAAGTGGGAGCATCAAGCGGCTGGTAAATGGTTGCATCGCGGCGATAAGGTGCTTGAGGTCGGTTGCGGCCGTGGTTCATTTCTGCGACAGTTGGGTGAGAAAGGAATTGATGCTGTCGGTTTGGAACTTAATGAGGAGGCGGTAAAGCATTGCCTGAAAAATATGCTCAATGTTTATCGTCAAGATTTGGCGGATCATGCCCGAGAGAATCGTAATCGGTATGAAGCGGTTTGTGTTTTTCAAGTATTGGAACATATTGCGAAACCGACAGAATTTTTGTTATCAGCCCTGGCAGTTTTGCAGACCGGGGGAAAATTAATTGTCAGCGTACCAAATAATGATGGTTTCATAAAAAATGATCTGCTAAATCTGCTTAACTTGCCACCGCATCATCTTGGCCTTTGGGGAAGGAATTCATTGGAGTCGCTAACGAAATTTTTACCCCTTAAATTGAAAGAAATCCAGTTTGAACCGCTTGCTCGTTATCATGTCAGATATTATTTTGAAGTATTAATCGGTAATCGCCTTGTTCGCAGTTTTGGCTATTTTGGAAAAGCGTTTCGCTTGGCGATTATCCTGCCCTTTTGCTTGGGCATATTTTTATGTTCACCCTGGATAATGGGGCATACTATTATCGCTATCTATGAAAAAAAACAAGAAAATTAAGATTCTATTTTTGGATCACACGCCGTTTATCGGCGGGGCACAGATATCGCTGATTGAACATCTAAAGAAGTTGGATCGGCAACGTTTCGAACCTTTAATTGGCTGTACGCTTAAAGCTCAAGCGCTGGGCTTGATTTTACGTTATGAGCAATTAGGTTTTAGGTATAGTATTTTATCCATAGATCGCTTGAAATTTTGGCGCCCGGCTGCATTGGTATGTTTATGGAGAAATATAATCGCTTTGCGGAATCTAATCAATACAGAACAAGTGGATATAATTTTTGCGAATACTATACGCACCGCCATTGTGTCTTCACTTGCAGCCATCATCAGCAAAGTAAAAGTTATTTGGTACCTGCAAGATTACACTTTTCCGCGCCGATTGTATAAATTGTTGCGTTTTATTCCGGCAAAAATACTTTATGTCTCACATTCGGTAGCGGAATTTTATCAGAAAAATTTGCAGTCGAAGGATGAGGTGATTCATATCTGGCGCAATTTTTATGAACAGGCCGAGCAGGTGAGCGATACAATGCGTGAGACCAAGCGACGGGAGTGGGGGGTGGAAGCCAATACGATTTTAGTGGGTTTTATTGGCAGGTTAGTCGAGTGGAAAGGTCCGCAGGTTTTGTTAACGGCGATGATTAATTTGATAGAAAATGGCGTGACTGATATTAAGGCAGTTTTTATCGGTACCGGCGCCGGACAAGAAACCAGCAACGAAAGCCAGTTAAAAAAATTGATACAAGCAAAGAGATTAGAAAAATATGTTCTTTTTACCGGTTTTCAATCTGATATTTCCATATCTATGCGCGCTTTAGATATTTTTTGTCTGACCTCGGTTGAACCAGAGCCGTTTTCATCAGTAGTTATTGAGGCAATGATGTCTAAGGTGCCGGTGATTGGCACGGATATCGGCGGCACGCCGGAAATTTTAAAAAACAATCAAACCGGCCTGCTGGTTAAACCCGATCAAGCCGATAATTTAGCAGAGGCAATTACGACGTTAGCTAAAAATCAAGCTTTGAGACAGCGAGTCGCAAACCAAGCATTTGACGTGGTGATGAAATACAATACCGGTGAGAGCGCCAGTCGGAGGCTAGAAAAGATTTATGAACAATTGTGCAAAGAAAATTACGATGGATCAGATCATAACTGAAAATTTAAACAAAATAAGACTAAGCCTAGAAAATGGCCGTGATTTTCAGCTAGATTATTTTGATTTTCATTGCGACAGATATGGTTATCTTTTAAAAATGATCAATGGTTTAAGTGGCGATCATCGGGGAAATGTTCTTGATCTAGGCGCAAACCCTTATCATCTTTCAACGTGCTTGAAGAATCTTGGTTTTAATGTGCAGGCAATTAATTATGATTTTGGCCCGATTGAGCAAGAGGCGGAAAAAAATGGAATAGCAATTAAAACGGCTGATCTCGCCTGCGGAAAAATTCCCGTTGCGGGCAACCTCTTTGATTATGTGCTGCTTAGCGAGACATTGGAACATTTTAACTTTCACCCAGGAGAGATCATAAATGAGATACACCGCGTCTTAAAACCGGGCGGCAAAGTTATTATAACCACCCCGAATCTTACTCGGTTAAATAACAGAATAAAATTATTTTTTGGCAAGAGCATCCACCAGTCTTTAGAAAAAACAAACTCTATAGAAATTCATCATCGTGAATTTACGGGTGAGGAATTAATAAGTTTATTAAAACTAGCAAATTTCAGGATAATTTTATTTAATTATATTGATTTTAATTATCCCGTTAATAACATTTTCATTAAACTGATTAATCGTTTTTTTGGTCTAATTTTGCGCTTTCTAAAACCCAACATAGCAGTTGTTGCTGAAAAATAGATTATTAATAGATTAAATCTCGTTTCCTGAAAAAAGATTGGAAAGATTAGGTGTTTTCTGTTATAATATTATTGAAATTTAATTATTAAAAATATATGAAAATTACATCACAAACATCAGTCGGTAAAAAAATGAATAAAATTCGTCTAATTACATTGAGCAGTTTACTTTTTGCCCTGATTTTACTGAATCTTTTTATTCTCAATGGGCTAACCTTTAAACAAATTGCCCAGGCAATCAGCAGTAATTATGCAAGGGCGACAAAATCTGGCATAGCACCGGATAATCAGCTTCAATTAACCGACTGGAATAGCTTGATAACCAGTTGGAATAATTTACCAGCTGATTTTGTCGCCAGAACCGGTGGAGCGTCGAGTAATATGCAAGGAGCGCTTGATATGGGCAATAATAGAATTACTAATTTAGCCGGTCCCGGTACTAGCGCAAACGATGCAGCAAACAAGGGATATGTTGATACGGCTGTTGCCGGAGCGGGCGGCGGTGGCGATACATTCACAAATTGGGGTCAATCAACTTGCCCCGCAGGATCAACTGCGCTTTATTCCGGCTTTGCTTTTCATGAGTCATTTAATCAATCTGGCGGTGGAGAGCCCACCTGTCTTGAATTTACCACCGAGCCACTGACTTCCGGGGCACCGACAACCCCGATTCTTGATACCTTAAGTCCTTTATCAACCGCGGATAGCGGTCAGCTACCATCAGGGATGCCTGCCAGGAAAGTGGTTAAATGCGCAGTTTGCTATCGTGATGGCGGCACCTGCTTTGAACATTGGGGCGGGCAAAATTGCGGAGGCGCCGCCGGTTTTACTCCGATTTATACCGGCTTTAGTCTTGGCGGTTTTGGCAATCGTACTTCAAATATCAATCGCCATTGCGTTGATAATGTTAATTTTGATGCCGCGATAACCAGCACGAGCTATGAAGCCGTTTGGTATGGCACAAGCATCTATAGCACCACCAACGTCGGTTTATTTACCCCGAATTCTTATGTTAAGTGCTCAGTATGTTGTAACTAATCGACAGGAGACTATCTATGTCATCAAGGAATAAAATATACTTAAGCCTATTGTTACTGGCTATTTTAACGGTTATTTCAGCCGCTATTTATTATGTTAAGTTGTCGCCAAAAACAGCTGAACAGGTTAATGAAAAAATTGCCAATGGCAAGTTGGTTGAATTGACCGAACGAAGTTTGAAAATAAAAGTTCCGATGCCTTCAAGAGATGGAAATAGCGTTCGCGGTCAATCAAGCGAAGAAGAAATTATTTATAATATAAACAACCAGACTAAATTTTATCGCTATAGCGAACAAGTAAAATCCATTGATGAATATAATCAAGAGGTCGCTGAATTTAATAAAAAAATAAAACAGCTAAGTGCAGAAAAAAAGAATATAATCGGTATGGAGCCGCCAACTTTTTATAATCAGGAAACAATAAAACCCCAAGATATCAAAATTGGTGAGTTTGTAAGTTTGTATATTGATAGAGAAAGAGTAAATGATTTAACCGCTTCTTTGACTAAGGTTGTCGCTGACAAGGCGACAAATACGAATGTTGAATTAATAAAGACCCCGCTCTTCAAAGAAAAACTGATAGGAAACATACAGGCCGTTTCAGGTAATAGATTGAGTATATTGATAGAGCCGGCTGATCCGCTGTTCGCGAGCTCAAGCGAACCATCACTGCATGAGTTCGTGCTTGATAATAACGTCAAGTTTTTTAAACAGCAACCAAAAAAACAGGAGCAGTATCGCTTGGAACAAAGCGACTTTAACAAAAAAATAAATCAATTAGTCAAAGAGGGTAAACCTATCGCCGGGCTAGAACCGCCAAGTCCGGACGTCAACGAAGCAATTACTTTATCGGAGTTAAGGCCGGGTCAAACCATAGTAGTCACAACCGAGATAAGTGAAGAGAAAACGACAGTTATAGAAATCTCTGTTTTGCCGCAGCGATAGTGCCAGGTAAGTAATAATTAAATTCAGCATAGTTATATTGGCGGTTCGCAGAATAAACATACGTCTTTTAGGCGTAATTTTTTAAAAAAGAAATATAAGGAAAGATGAAATAAATACAATAATGGAGTCGGATAAAAAAATAAAACTCAGCATCATAATTCCGGTTTATAATGAAGAAAGCACAATTTTAGAAATAATTAAAAGAGTAGAGGAGGCAAAAACTCACGATATCATAGAGAAAGAAATAATTATAATTGATGATTATTCAACAGACAAAACACGGGCGCTCCTTCTAGGATTAAATGATAAGCATAAAATTTTTTTTCACGATAAAAATTTAGGCAAGGGCGCGGCAATAAAAACCGGGTTGACGCAAGTAACGGGGGATATTATATTAATCCAGGATGCCGACCTTGAATATGACCCGAATGATTATTACAACCTTCTCGATCCGATTTTAAAAAATGAAACTAAAGTTGTATTTGGTTCACGATTTCTTGGCGCACATAAACCAAGGTATAAAATTTATTATCTCGGCAATATATTATTATCCTGGCTTACCAGTTTGATTTTTCTGCAAAAAATTACTGATATGGAAACTTGTTATAAAGTTTTTCATCGCGACGTTCTAAGCAACATCAAAATAAAATCCCAGAGATTCAATTTTGAACCGGAGATAACCGCAAAGGTAATAAAGGCCGGCCATAAAATCAAGGAAGTGCCAATTAGATACAGCAGCCGATCTTTCGCTGAAGGAAAAAAAATCAGCTGGCATGACGGCGTTTTGGCGTTTTATTATATAATCAAATTCAGATTTTTTAATTGAAGTATAATGAAATTATTTGTTCAAAAAATATTCAATTATATAATCTTTGTTTTTTATTGCGGCCTGTCACTCATTCTTACCTTTCCCTTGGTTCAGAACTTTACAAAAGCTATACCCGGGACAAGCTTTGAATCATATTTTTTTCTTTGGAATCAGTGGTGGATAAGAGATTCTCTTTTGCATTTTCGTAATCCCTATGTAACTGATTTGATTGCTTATCCTTTTCAGCCAAGTCTGACCTTCCACACAATGGTTTTTTTTAACGATTTCGTATCGATTCCGTTGCAATATATTTTTTCGGCAGTCATTTCTTTTAACATAATGTTTATTTTGTCGCTAGCCACATCAGCTTTCGGCATGTTTTTGTTGGTAAATTATTTGTTCAAGAGCCGGTTAGTCGCCCTGCTGGGCGGCATTTTTTTTGTTTTTAATTTTTATATTTACGGGGAAATGTTGGGGCATTTCCAGTATGTCAGTGTTTATCCGATTCCGTTTTTCATTTATTATTTTATTAAGATTTTCAATGAGAACAAAAAAATTAATTCAATTTTAGCCGGAGCGTTCGGAGCCATCTCAATTTATAATTCATATTACTACGCCTTCGGACTGATATTTTTTTCCGTGATAACTATCAGCTGGAGCTTATTCAAAAATAAAGAATTGTTATTTTCTAAAATCAAGGATTTAATATTAGTTTTTTTTGTTTGCCTGGCGTTAAGCTCGCCGGTTTTGTATTTATCTTTTAAAACCGCCTTGTCCGGCAACTACCAGTTCCCCATGTTGGACCAAATTAATTTATATACTCCGGATTTAAGATCATTTCTTGTCCCGCCCACCCTGCATTCTGTTTATGGAAATAATTTTATTAATTACTATAACTCTTTATCTTATCATTCCTCCACCGTATATTTAAGTTATCTTTTATTAATATTTGCAATAATCGGTTATTTTTTCGGCAAAAAAAACGATTTTTTCCTCTCAAGCAAATTTTGGTTATTTTTTACAGCCGTTTTTTTGTTTATCAGCCTTGGTCCTCTATTGTATTTGGACGGCTATGTATTCCACGTAAGCAAATTGCTTACAACGATTCCTTTACCTTATTTTTTATTGTATAAGCTGCCTTTCTTTAATGGGATTTTAGTCCCCCCCAGATTTATTATCTTCGTGATTTTCGGCCTCATCATGATTGGCGCTTTTTCGCTAACGACCATGTTCGCGAAAATAAAAAGTAGATGGATAAAATTCAGCTTAGCGTTCTTACTGGCTGGATTATTTCTGTTTGAAAATTTTACCTTGCCGATACCAATTTCAGCCGTTAAAATACCGGCTTTCTATGAGCGCTTATCGCGAGAATCGGGAGACTTCACCCTATTGGAGCTGCCCTTTGCTCTAAGTACCAGTTATTTTACTCTCGGTTCAGTACAAACCTCTTCGCAAACTCAATTTTTTCAAACCGTTCATCACAAAAAAATACTGGGCGGCTGGATCTCTAGGGTACCGGATAGTTATTATGAATTTTACAACAAATTGACGGGTTTAGATTATTTGATCAATCCGTATCAAAATTTTGACAAAAAAACAGCAGAAGATAACAGCGATAAGGTAAAAAGTAATTTTAGTAAATTGAATATAAGGTATATAATCATCCATCCGGAATATTACACACATCAAACGTTGCGGAATTCAATCGATTATCTAAGCGTGATTTATGAGCGAAAACCTGAATTAATTGAGGGAATGTTGGTTTATAAAATTAATTGATGACATACTTTTATTATTTTTTAGCTTCTCTTTTCGGCCTCGCTATCGGTTCGTTTTTGAATGTGGTGATTTGGCGGGCGAAAAATGGGGAGACCATTCTTGGCAGGTCTCATTGTCCGCAGTGCAAAAAACTGATTGCTTGGTATGATAATATTCCCTTGTTAAGTTTTATTTTGCTTAAGGGGCGGTGCCGGAATTGCGGCGCTAAAATTTCTTGGCAGTATCCGTTGGTAGAAATTATTACGGCATTGTTATTTACCTATGCTTTTTATAAAAATTTCGGTTTTTCGGAAATACCCGACGTTACGCGTTATGCGTTACGCGTTATGCGATTGATTCGCGATTGGTTTCTGATTGCCACGCTGGTGGTGATTTTCGTGATTGATCTGCGCTGGTATCTGATTTTGGACGTTATCAGCTTGCCGGCGGCAGCGATAATTTTTATTTTGAATCTGCTGATTGGCGACCCGACCTATAACCTGTGTCGGCTGGAGAACCTTTGGTCCTGCAATCCTTTGTCTTGGTCAGGACTCTTGATTTCTGCTATAATAGGAGGTAGCTTCTTTTTATTCCAATTTTTGCTTTCCCGCGGCCGCTGGGTCGGCGGCGGCGACATCCGCCTCGGCTTCCTGATGGGCTTGGCGCTTGGCTGGCCGCAAATTTTGATCGCTTTGATGCTTGCTTATTTTGCCGGATCAATTATCGGGCTATTTCTGATGGCTGTTGGCAAGAGGCAATGGGGCTCCAGTTTGCCTTTTGGCGTATTTCTCGCTCCGGCAACGATTGCCACGTTGTTTTGGGGTAAGGAGATATTGCATTGGTATTTGAATATTTTTTCCTAAATCAAATTTATGGATAAGAAAAAAGCAACTATCATTATTTTGGCTTTATTTTTGGTGACAGTCTTTATTTTTGTTTTGATTTATCAGCTCAAGCCGAAAAAAATAGCTTTACCGGCTAATCAGCAAAAAATTGATCGGGAAGCGGAACGGCAAAAAAATATTACAGTGATGAAGGCCCTGCTTGATCAGACCGCCAAAGAAATTGCCGCATCCTCCACGCTCCAGAAGCAGGTGGAGAAAAACAAAAAAGAAATGTCGAATTTACTGAATGATACCGCTAAGACGATTGCGACCAGTTCTACTTTGCAGAAAGAGCAGGCCGAGAATGTCGAGGCAATGAAGAAATTACTGGAGGCAAGCAGCCAGCAATAACTTACCAAACATCTGAACAAAGTGGAAACTAAGTTTTACCAAAAAGCTTAGTTTCTTTTTTTGGGCAAAAAATGGTAAAATGAGAGTGTTTCATAATTATAAAACACTCTCATCCCGAGCACTGTGAGGGATCTTATACACTCTTAATTCATGAAAAAGTCAAAAAATAATCAGGGCTTTACCCCGTTAAATAAAAAATAATATTGTGCTGGATAAATATTAATAAATTAAATGCAACATAAGTTAGCCGAAAAAATTAAAAATGATTTAACGGGGTTTACATTGATTGAACTTATTGTCAGCATCTCAATAATTACGATGATTACCGGCCTGTTTTTGGCTGATTATAAATCTGTTAATCAGAAAGCGGTATTGAACGCCGCCGCTGACCAGCTGGCCAGTGATTTGCGGTTGGCACAAAGCTATGCGCTTGGAGCGAAGAAGAACGAAAAAAATGGCAATCAGGTGCCTGCCGGCGGTTGGGGGATTTGGATGAGAAGCCAACCACCGAACGATGTATTTTATATTCTTTTTGCCGACAGCAATAGTTCGAGTGGCAGTGATAGGCCGCAAAGGTATGATGCAAGTGATAATCAATATAGAAAAATTTATTTCCCCGGCGGTGAATCTGTTAATGCTCCTATTACGATCCTTTCAATGAGCGGCTTTACGGTTAATCCAAACAACGATAATTCAATTGTCTTTTTACCGCCTGACCCGGTAGTGTATTTTGACGGAATAAAAGCCAATGCAGTTGCCACAATTACGTTGAAAGATTCTAGGACCGGCAAAATGAAAAATATCATCGTTAATTCTTTCGGTTTAATTGATGTTGAATAATAAAAAAAATCAAACCGGGTTTTCCATTTTAGAGATGGTCGCGGTAATCGCGATTATCGGCTTAACCTTGGTCGGGCTGGTTTCGCTCGCTTTGCAAAGCATTCAGGTTCAGCGTTTGAATAAGTATAATTTAACCGCGGCGATGCTGGCTCAGGAGGGAATAGAACTGATCCGGAATCGGCGCGACACTGCCTGGAAAGATGGCAGCGGCTGGGGGACGGTAATGATCAGTGGAAATTATATTGTTGATTATACCGGACTCATTACCGGGGGCATTAGCGGTATCGATAACTCAAACGCAGCTTTGAACATCAACGTCAACGGTCTTTATGAACACATCAGCGGCACCCCATCAAACTTTAGCCGCTTAGTGACCATCAGCAATACTACCGCCGCCTCTTCCACCGTTACCTCGCGCGTGCGTTATCGCAGTGGTAATAATTATTTTAATTACATCGCCGAAACCGTACTTTATGATTGGAATCAATAATAAAACAACCAATCAAGCCGGCACTACTTTGTTTGAATTAGTGGTGGCGATGGCGATTTTTATCGTGTTAATGCTTGCTCTGACCTCCATCTTTCAGCTGGTTTATCAAGCGCAACGGAACGCGGTTGATGCTCGCAATACTCAAGAAAGCATGCGTTATGTGATGGAAGTTTTTTCCAAAGAATTGCGTTCAGCAAAAAGGGACGACGGCAGCTGCGGTGCATCATTAGCCGGAAAAATTTATGATACCTCCGTCAGTGTACTTAATTTCAGAAATTATAAAGATCAGTGCGTGAGTTATTATCTTATCGGCGACAATCTGATGGTTGATCGCGGGTCAGTGACCGCAACCGCTACGCCAAATGAAATCAAAGTAAATAATCTGAGTTTTGTCGTCCAGGAAAATGCATCAACGCAGGCACGCGTTACAATAGAGGTTGATGTTGAGGCGCTTAACCGTACCAGCAATAAGCAGCAGCTTAAAATACAGACCACGGTTTCATCACGCTATTATGACTAAAAAAAATTCTAACAAGCAACGCGGCTCCGCGCTTTTGATGACCGTTTTGATACTGGCCGGCATCATCACCGTGGCCTTGAACGCCGCGAATGTAGTAATGACCGGCACCGTGCTCTCCGGCGTGCAGGAGCGCTCTACCCTCGCTTTCTACGCGGCTGAATCAGGCGCGGAAAGATTTTTATATGACGCGCGGATAAATAATAATCTGCCGGCCGTTAGTACTGATAATTTGTATTCCGGACCAACGGCATTAAGCAATAATGCTAATTATCAGGTAGATTATGGCACCAGCACGCTGAATATTTCCGCCACTTCTTCCGGTTTTTTTCTGGAAACGAAACGGATCATCGGTTTGATATTTTAAGCCGCATAATTTTTGTATGAATAAAATTGAGGCGCAAAAAAGAATTGAGAAGCTGCGTCAAGAGATAAATCATCATCGCTATCTTTATCACGCGCTGGACAGGCCGGAGATTTCCGATGGGGCGCTTGATTCGCTCAAGCATGAACTTTTTAAATTAGAGCAAGACTATCCGGAATTAATAACATCGGACTCGCCAACCCAGCGTGTTGGCGGCAAAGCGCTCGCCCGATTTAAAAAAATCAAACATAGCGCGCCGATGATTTCGCTTTATGATGCTTTTTCCAAACAGGACATGATTGACTGGCAGGAACGAAACGTTAAAATTGTGCAACCCCCCTCACCCCCCTTGTCAGGGGAACAACCCGTTTTAAGCCCTCTTGAGGTCGCCCCCTTGATAAAAACTCGCTTCGACCGCGAAGCGAGGCGAGGGGTAGGGGGGATTTTAAAAGAGGGTAGGGGGGATTTAAGCCCCCTTGATAAAGGGGGTAGGGGGATTAAGGGAGGTTATTACTGCGAACTAAAATTAGACGGTTTGGCCATGGCTCTGCGCTATCGTGCAGGAGTTTTAGCGGAGGGTGCGACGCGCGGCGACGGTCAGACCGGCGAGCAGGTGACGGAAAATTTGAAAACGATTGAGGCAATTCCATTAGTATTGCGCCGGCCGGCCGCGGCCGAGCTAAAAAATATCGGACTGGATAAAAAACAAATTGAGGCGGTAATACAGGCAATTGAAACCGGCGAGCTGGAGGTGCGCGGGGAGGCGATTATGCCCCTGAAAGTTTTTAGTGAGCTCAATAAAAAATATCAAAAAGCGGGCAAGCCGCTGATGCAAAATCCGCGTAATGCCGCGGCCGGCTCAATCCGCCAGCTGGATCCAAAAATTACCGCTGAACGGCGTTTGGATTTTTATGCTTACGCGCTCGGTACGGATTTCGGTCTGACCAGGCACGAACAGGAGCATGAGCTGGCTAAGCTGATTGGTTTTAAGGTGATTGCCGCCAATCGTTTTTGTAAAGATTTGGAGGCGGTTTTTCACTTTCATCAGGAGCAGGAAAAAACACGTCAGAAGCAGCCGTTCGAATTTGACGGCGTAGTGGTAGCAGTTAATGATCTTGCGCTTTGGCCGCGTCTCGGGGTGGTCGGCAAGGGTCCGCGCTATATGATGGCCTATAAATTCGCGGCCGAACAGGCAACCACCAAGGTGCTGGAAGTGATTTGGCGGGTCGGGCGAACCGGCGTACTCACGCCAATCGCGGTGATGGAGCCGGTGCGCGTTGGCGGGGTTACCGTAACGCACGCCACTCTGCACAATTTAGATGAGATAAATCGGTTGGGTTTGAGAGTCGGTGATACCATCATTCTTGAGCGAGCCGGCGATGTCATTCCGAAAGTAACCTCGGTGCTGGTTAAACTGCGCACCGGTGGGGAGAAGAAAATCAGCCCGCCTGATTGTTGTCCGATTTGTTCCAGCCCGATTGTTCGCCCCGCAGGCGAGGTGGCGCTTCGCTGTTCCAATAAGGATTGCTACGCGGTCAGCTTTCGCGGCCTGGCGCATTGGACCTCGCGCACTGCCGCGGATATTCCGGGTCTCGGGCCGAGAATAATTGAGCAGCTGATGAAAGTCGGCTTGGTGCGCGATCTTGCCGACATTTATCAGCTGACAATTGACGATCTCTTGCCCCTGGAACGTTTTGCGGAAAAGTCGGTTGATAATCTGATCAAAGCGATTGAATCGAGAAAAAAATTGGAGCTAGCACGTTTCATTTATGGCCTTGGCATTCATCATGTCGGCGAGGAAACAGCCTTGCTGTTAGCAAGGCAAGTTCAAAGTTCAAAGTTCAAAGTTCAAAGTAATACAATAACTCAACTTACAGAATATTTTAATAAAATATCTTTAGAAAATTATCAGAATTTACCCGATGTCGGGCCGATTGTGGCAAAAAGCATTTATGATTGGTTCCATAACAAGAAAAATTTAGAGTTGTTGAAGAAATTGGAAAAAAATGGAGTGAAAGTAGTTGTGTCCAATCCGCCGGCTGGCGGACTAAAATTCCAGGGATTGACTTTTGTCCTGACCGGCAGTCTTGAAAGTCTCACTAGAGACGAGGCCAAACAGCGGATTCGTTCGTTTGGGGGCGAGATTTCGGAGTCGGTCAGCAAGAACACTGACTTTGTGGTGGCGGGCGAGGCCGCGGGCAGTAAATTGGCTAAAGCCAAGAAATTGGCAGTGAAAATTCTGACCGAAAAAGATTTTTTGGCGAGGTTGACATAAGGGGGCGATTTTCGGTAAACTTGTGAGAGAAGAAGGCGATTTTACTTCTTCTTTTATTTTTGAAGTTAGTGCGGGATAAATATGAAATTAAGTAGAGAAGAAATAAAACATATTGCAGATTTGGCGCGTTTAGAACTTACGGCGGAAGAGCTCACTAAATACGGCGAACAGCTCTCGGCTATTTTGTCATATATTGACCAGCTTCAGGAGGTGGATGTAGCGGGCGTGGAGCCGACTGCCCAGGTTACCGGCCTGGTTAATGTTTGGCGCGAGGATGAGCCTCGAGATTGTCCCGAAGCGGAGCGCGAAGCTGCTCTGAAGGAAGCGCCGGAGCTGGAAGATCGTCAGGTGAAAGTTAAAAGAGTATTGGAGTAAAATGAAACTAAATCAATTAACAATTAAAGAAGCGGCGGAAAAACTGGTGAACGGAGAGATAACTTCGGTTGATTTGGCCAAGGCATGTTTGGCGCGGATTGAAGAGGTAAACAAAGAACTTAATGCCTGTTTGACGGTTTGTGAAGAAGAGGCTTTGGTGGAGGCGAGCCGGGCCGATGAGCGACTAGCCAAAGGAGAAACCGCTGTACTTTTGGGCATTCCGTATCTGGCCAAAGATAATATTTTAACCAAGGGTGTGCGCACCACCGCCTCATCAAAAATTTTGGAAAATTATATCGCGCCTTATGACGCGACGGTGATTGCAAAACTTCGTATGGCCGGCGCGGTACTACTTGGCAAGACAAATTTGGACGAGTTTGCCCACGGCGCCTCAACTGAAAACAGCGCTTTCGGCCCGACTAAAAATCCTTGGGATCTTTCGCGCGTGCCGGGTGGCTCTTCCGGCGGTTCAGCCGCGGCGGTCGCCGCTGATATGTGTCTGTTCGCGCTCGGCACCGATACCGGCGGTTCAATCCGCTGTCCGGCCAGCTTTTGCGGCGTGACCGGACTCAAACCAACCTATGGCCGCGCCTCACGTTATGGCTTGGTTGCGATGACCAGTTCAACGGATGTGCCCGGCCCGCTCACCAAAACCGTTCTAGATGCGGCAATCGTCCAGGCGATAATTTCCGGTCCGGATCGCTTTGATTCCACGGTTGTGAATCGGGAAGTTGACGACTATGCCGGCGAACTTAAAGAAAATCTGTTTGGCCTGAAGATTGGTCTGCCGGAAGAATTTTTTACCGCCGGCACCGACCAGGCGGTGAGCGAGTTGATTCAGGCGGCGATTGCCAAACTGAAAGAACTTGGCGCCGAATTTGTTAAAGTCAGCTTGCCGCACACCAAATACGGTGTACCCGTTTATTATATTGTTACACCCTCGGAAGTCAGCTCCAATCTTGCTCGCCATGACGGCATCCACTTCGGTTATTCGGTGAACGGCGGCAACCACGACATCAAGAGTGTTTATGAAAAAAGCCGTGGCCAGGGTTTTGGTCCGGAAGCCAAGCGGCGTATTATGCTCGGCACCTACGCGCTTTCCGCCGGTTATTTTGACGCCTACTATCTGCGCGCGCAAAAAGTGCGCACTAAGATTAAAAATGAATTGGACGAAGTTTTGAAAAAAGTTGATTGCCTTTTAACGCCCACCTCACCGCACCCGGCGTTTAAAATCGGCGAAAAGATGGCCGACCCGCTCCAGATGTATTTGGAAGATATTTTCGTCACCTCGCCATCGCTCGCCGGCTTACCGGCGATTTCTCTGCCCGCCGGCTTTGCTTATCCCGACCCCAGCGGAGGGACGGAAGGCTTGCCGGTCGGCCTGCAGCTCATCGGCCCGCGCTTCGGTGAGAGCATAATATTGCGTGTCGGCCATCAATATCAAAAGGCAACCGACCACCATTTATCCCGCCCTAAATTGAGAGCGTTGAATAATTATGAAACGCTCTCATCCCGAGCCTAGCGAGGGATCTCTTATACTTTAAATTCGAGATTTTCATTATGGTTAAGATGAGGTTTTTAAATTATTCAACAGTCTAAAATTATGACTGGATAAAGTTAATTTATAATTAAACAATTTTTATGAAAGACAGCCCATTGTTACACAAGTTCAACAAGCATTTATTTTTTATCATCGGCCTCTTGATTTTGCTTGCCACGGTCGGTTATTTTCTTTTTGGCAAGCAAACTGCAAACAATAATCAACAGCAAGCGCAAACCCAGCAAGCGGCCGTAGGCGATCAGGCGAAAGAAAACGTTAAGTTGAATCCGGACGAGAGCGTCCAGTTCAAACCGGTGCGTGAGATTAGCGCGGATGACCATCTTTGGGGTGAGATTTCAGCGCCGGTGAAGATAATTGTTTATGATGATTTTGAGTGTCCTTTTTGCGCTGATTATTATGACACCCTGGAGACTGCTAAAAAAGAATTTGGTAATAAACTGGTTATCGCCCTTCGTCATTTTCCTTTAGTGAATATTCACGTGTATTCCATGAAGGCGGCGGAAGCGAGCGAGTGCGCCGCCGAACAGGGAAAATTTTGGGAGATGTATCACAAATTATTTGAAAACAATAAAGCCGGTATTTTGAGTGAGCTGCAATTCAAAGAAGATGCCAAGAGCCTCGAGCTTGATACGGCGAAATTTGACCAATGTCTGTTTCAGGAAAAATATAAAGACAAGGTTAACGAGCAAATGCTGGAGGCTCGCTCGTTTAACGTCAACGGCACGCCCACCACCTTCGTCAACGGCGAAATCGTGGTCGGCGCCTATCCGATGGATGATTTCACCGGCTCGGACGGCGCCAAAACCGAAGGCCTGCGCAGCATTATTAATCGCCAACTTAATAAGTAAATTCTAAACTCGAATATCGAAATCCCTGCCTACCGGCAGGCAGGCTAAACAAATATAAATTTTTTAAATTCTAAATTCAAGACTGATTTGTTTTGAATTTAGTGATTTGAATTTTGATATTGTTTCGAATTTAGAATTTCGTGCTTTGAATTTAAACTGGAAGGGTCGCATAGTGGTCGAGTGCGTTCGCTTGTCCCGCGGAGCGGGATCCCGCAGCCCCGCTAGAGCGGGGCGCCCGCGGGAGAAAGCTCAATATGTATTACATCTATATTTTACAAAGCACAATTAAACAACGATACTATATTGGTCAGACAGAAAATTTAATGAAAAGATTGACGGTTCATAACTCCGGTCAAGTAAGAGTCACCAAAGGATATCGTCCTTGGAAAATAAGCCATTCAGAGAATTTTTCAACTAGATCAGAAGCAGTAAAACGCGAATTGGAAATAAAAAGTTATAAAGGGGGTATAAAATTTAAGAGATTGTTAAATTTAGTTCGATAATTCAGGAAGGGTCGCATAGTGGTCGAGTGCGTTCGCTTGTCCCGCGGAGCGGGATCCCGCAGCCCCGCTAGAGCGGGGCGCCCGCGGGAGAAAGCTCAATATGTATTACATCTATATTTTACAAAGCACAATTAAACAACGATACTATATTGGTCAGACAGAAAATTTAATGAAAAGATTGACGGTTCATAACTCCGGTCAAGTAAGAGTCACCAAAGGATATCGTCCTTGGAAAATAAGCCATTCAGAGAATTTTTCAACTAGATCAGAAGCAGTAAAACGCGAATTGGAAATAAAAAGTTATAAAGGGGGTATAAAATTTAAGAGATTGTTAAATTTAGTTCGATAATTCAGGAAGGGTCGCATAGTGGTCGAGTGCGTTCGCTTGGAAAGCGAATATACCGCAAGGTATCGGGGGTTCGAATCCCCCCCCTTCCGCATTTTATGGAAAATCAAATAAAAGGTTCGCGTGGGGGTATTCATCCTACGTTAAAGTTTATAGATGTAGATGAGCAATATGGCCGCCATATCATAGAGCATTTCGCTCAAAAAATTAACAAAGCGGACATTGTTTGCGATTTAGGCGTTGGCCTTGGAGAAG
>Ga0265292_1000926_pt1 | contig 30845 bp, 20 predicted proteins | sample Munlanlewell296A_FD_189080 | JGI IMG/M metagenome (GOLD analysis project Ga0265292, IMG submission 189080) | Leachate microbial communities from a municipal landfill in Southern Ontario, Canada - Leachate well 296A | ecosystem: Engineered > Solid waste > Landfill > Unclassified | place: Canada... | reverse complement strand
ATTTAATCTCGAAATTTTATTCGATAATATACTGGAAGTCATTTATTTCAGTAAAGGACTGTTCTCTGTTAAGGGATTAAATGTTGTCACGAGGGATGGAAAGTGTCATAGTTTTCCGCTTAAAAAACGCGATGAGATAGGGCAACTGATAAATAAAATGTATTAAGGTCAGGGCAGCCATAAGACGAGCCTGACAGGAGAATGCTCTTTTCTCCTGTCAGGCTTCTTTTATTCATATTTAAGTGATTGGGCCGGGTTAACTCTCGCTGCCCTCAGAATGCGATAGCTGATTGTAAGAATGGCAATTCCAAGAGCAATAGTAAGGCCTGCCACAAAGCTGAATACACCAAGGTTTATTCTGTAATAGAAGTTCTCTAACCATTTATCTGCAAAGTAATAAATCACCGGCCAGGCAATAAGGGCGGAAATTGAAACAAGGATTATGACTTCTCTTGATATTACAACATATATTCCAGCAACTGAAGAGCCCATAGCCTTTCTAACTCCTATCTCCTTAGTCCGTTGTTCAACAGTATAAGATGTAAGTCCGAAAAGTCCCAGAGCTGCAATAAATATTGCTAGGATTGAAAAGATCACTGCCATCTGGGCATTCTGCTTTTCCTGAATATACATCTGTTCAAAATCCTCATCAACAAAGTAATACTGTAACGGGTTATTTGATACGAACTCTTTCCATTTATCCTCAATGGCAGTTATGGTTTTTGAATAATTCTGAGCAGACAGCCTTACTGTTATATACCCCCATAACATATTATCATTCTGGAATTTCAAGATATACGGACCAATCGGGTTACGAAGCGATTCATAATTAAAGTTTTTCACCACTCCGATAACTGGTAAATAATTTACTTTGCCTGAATCGCGGGGTTCCATAAATCTTGTTTTATCAATATCTGTGATCTTACATTCCTTAAGTGCACTTTCATTTATCACACAGGCATCCTTATCAGAAGTAAAGGACTCCTTAAAGGATCTCCCGGAGATAAGAGTCATCCCATATGTATCCAGAAAATTATAATCGACCCAGCTGGTCACCATCAGGAAGGTCTCGTCTTTTCTTCCCTCCATCATGTATCCGTTATTATTATTAGTACGGCCCGGAATTGCAGTAGAGCTTGAAATATTTACTACCCCGGGAATATTTTTCACACTCTCTTTAAAGGATTTCATTTTTTTCCCAAGTGCCTCGGCCCTGTTAATAACTATCAATTGTTCTTTATTAAATCCCACATCTTTGTTAAGCATATATTTTATCTGACGGTACATTATCATAGTGCCAACAATAAGAAGAATTGAAACAGCGAATTGGAAAACAACAAGGACCCTTCTCAGCCTGCCGTTTTGCATACTGTTTTTTACACTACTCTTCAATACCTCATAAGGATTGAAAGAAGAAAGGAAGAAAGCAGGATAGCTTCCTGAAAGGAATCCGACAAAAACTGAAAAGAGAAGCAGTAAAGGTACTGTGTACCACGCTGCAAAAAGATTCAGGACAAGTTTTGCCCCAAGCAAATTATTAAAATAAGGAAGTGTTGCTTTAATAAAAATCAAGGCAAGAATAAGTGAAATAAAAGAAAGGATAAAAGATTCCGAAAGAAACTGGGTAACAAGCATACCTCTTGTTGATCCTGCTACTTTCTTTATTCCTACTTCTTTCGCCCGTCGGGAGGCCTGTGCAGTTGAAAGATTCATGAAATTTATTGCAGCAATTAATACAATAAGTATTGCAATACTACCGAATATAGCAAGATACTTGGGATCAGCCGACGCTTTAAAATCTTGCTGTATGGAGGTATCAAGGTGTATATCGCTGAGGTTTTGCAAATAAAACCTGTATTTGTTTCCCTGAGCTATAAAATCGTTAAGAGAGATACCCGTGTATTGCTGGATTTCCGGACCAACATATTTTTGCAGTAATTCAGGATATTTCGCATCGACTGTTTTATAGGATGAATTTGGTTTCAATAGAAAATAGGTACTAAAGCTGTTGCTCATCCAGTTAGGTTCTTTTGACCTGGGATTGGTCATAAACGAGGATAAAACATTAGCTTCAAAATGTGAATTCTGGGGGATATCAGCCATTACTCCTGTTATAATAAACCGCAAAGTATCAGATCCTATCTTAATCTGTTTATCAATCGGGTTTTCACTGCCGAATATTTTTTTTGCTGTAGATTCTGATAAAACCACCTTTCGGGGTGCATTTAGCAGGTTTTTCAGATCTCCTTTTAAAACAGGTATCGAAAAGAAATTAAAGAAAGAAGAGTCAGCTTCTACCATATGATCCTCAGTAAAGGTCTGCTTATTATACTCAATAACGGTCGGACCCCGTCCGTTCATTCTCAGGAAATCTTCGATTTCCGGAAGTTCTTTTACCATAACAGGTCCCATAATTGCGGGAGATGATGCTACCGTAACTTCCTGACCACCTATTTTCCCATTCAGGATCGCCCTGTAGATCCTGTCTTTCTTTGTGTTATATTTATCATAGCTTGCCTCATTTATTACATAGATTGCAATAAGAAGGCTGCAGGCAATTCCAATCGAAAGGCCCAGAATATTAATAATAATGTATGCACGTTGTCTTTTGAAAGACCTTAAACTGTATTTGATCAGGTTATTGAACATGTTAATCTGGAATAAAAGGGTTAAATATGGTTATAAATTTATAAAAGATATCCGGCTGTTTTTTTTATTGTTGTTTTCTCGTTCAATAGACGAAAAAAAAACAATTATGTTGCAAAAAGGGTATTTTTATATTATAAAAGCGTTTGGATAGTTAATGTCCTGTTAATGTTCAGATCATTTTTTGAACAACGAAAAAATAAATTTAATTTTAGAGCATTATATAATTATCTGAAATTATACCCTATGTTAAAAAGCCTTCTTAAAACAGCCATCAGACATATACTGAAACACTTTGGTTATAGCATTCTGAATATTCTGGGACTTACTTTAGGTATTACCAGTGCTCTGTTCCTTATTATTTATGTAGCTGATGAAGTGAGCTATGACCGTTATCACGAGAAGGCTGACCGGATTTATCGTGTTTCATCTAAAATCACCGAGCCTGATGACCAGTTTATATGGAACGTTGCCCAGATACCGTTTGGGCCACAGGTGGTTCAGGACTATCCTGAGGTTCAGTCCTTTGTAAGGTTTATAAACATGCCTCGCTCGCTTTATAAATATGAAGATAAGGAATTCAATGAGGAGAACTTCTATTATGTCGATTCTTAACTGTTCTGCTTCGCAACCTTGTAATTGTTTCATATCTCTTACACTCGTATTGTCCTGGTGTCTTTAATTAATAATGATCTTTGCACCCACATAATCTGACACTCAAAAATTTAATTTTAAGATTTGTTAAGAATTATTACTTATTATTTTCGAAGGAGGCATTGATAGGTTCCGATTTAATGATTTCAGAAAAGTCACGCGGAGTGAGAAGCACCTTAGAGGTAACCAATTCGGGCACATTATATGATTTTAAAAATGTATTGTAGAACTCTGGATTTTTCTGCGGCAATAAAAACGGTTTGTGAGCTGTCCCATTCTGATCGAAATAAGTAAAATATGGTAAAGTACCAAATCCATCTAGCCTCTTACTGCTGAATACTATCCACCTTCCGTCAGAGGACCAGGTATGGTAACTTTCTGATTGGTTACTGTTAATTCCCGGCATGAAGATTTCGCCAGTCTCCAGATCCTTGATATATAAATCACTATCTGAATTCCAGATAGAGAAATTACCATATGATAACAAACAGAATAGGAGATATTTACCATCAGGTGAGATCCTTGGAAAGGAAGTACTTAAACCATTGGAAGAGGCAGATACAACTGTATCAACTGTCCCGAACTGACGATTATCCGGATTAAAAGCAATACGTAAAAGATCATAACAAATTTCTTTGAATTTGCTGAAAGGTAAGGCATTGGCACTGCAGAAGTAAAGGTAATTTCCATCTGGTGACCATGATGGAAATGTTTCAAATTTATCTTTTGAGGCTATCTCAGGATAATTGTAAATTATATTTGTTTCAGTATCATAAAGAATCAAATCAGATAGGGTATCGACAGTTTCTCTTAGTTTATTATGAATTGCATTGAAAATAACCGGATTATGATTTAGTGAAAAAGCTATATACCGACCATCAGGATGCCATGCAGGAAATATACCAGGTGAAATAGTCTGGTCGGTTTTGGTATTAACTTTTGTTATATTGCCATTCTTGTAAATAACAGTACCTGCCATTTTCTCCCGCATGTGAAACAGCATTGTATTACTGTTATTCTTATTAAAAGAATGGCAATTCATACAATTTCCTTCACTCATATCATTGATCATGATCGGGTACTCTTCGAAATTTTCAAGGCAACGCTGGTAAATACCCATTTTATTCCAGGCTTCGAATCCCTGATCAAAAATCCGGTAAACCAGATAACTGTCAATCGGTTCGTTTGCGACCTGATTGATAATTGTCTCAAATTTTTTCCAGCCTCCCTCCTGCTTCACATATATATCAATAAACAAATCACCTCCCTTGCATAGTGCTAATATTTTCCCCCATTTCCCGGCCGGTATTTTTATCTTCTTATCTGTTGATGTAACAATTATCCCCTCTCCAGCTAAGGAGTAAAAGTGCACCTTGTATTTTTCTGCTATTTCATTGATCATGAAATTCAAGGGTGCAATATTTGGTGGTATTGTTATATCTGAATAATCCGGTTCGATTTGAGGTTCACGGCTTTCATCGGCATAATCTGATATATTGCCGGAACAAGAATATAATAATCCGGTCAGGACAATCATAAAAACCCTTATGAAGCAAAAATTTGTAATCTTTATCTTATTTAATTTTATATTCTGATTCATCTGATATTCACTTTGTTATTGATGAAATGCAAATAGAACCAATAAGTTGTTCCATAAGCTTTATAAAGGCTTTGTGCCATCATATTAAGATTACCCGAGTACGAAGATAATGCATTAGAATAATCAGTGAAGTAATTATCAAAATGCTTAATTGTAGAGTTTCTTATTTTGTAACCATCAGGAACAATATTCTTTTGAGTCTGATTCATATAGACCAATAATGCTTCTTCATAATGAACAGGTAAATCCTTGAAGCCATAAGATTTAAGATTGGCAATATAAGAAGCAAAAGAGGTTATATTCTTATCAAGTAAAAGCGAGGCTATAAAATATTCGTAAGCCATTCTGTTTTCAGGATGATGCTTTACTAATTGAAAAAGTGTCTGATCAGGATTGTTCGTATCAACAAGAAAATCAGAATTCAACAACAAATGACTTTTCTCCATGATTTCCTGATCTTTTTGCATCAGATCAGGATCTTGCAGAAAACTCTGGTAATGCTGCGACCATTTCCGGTAAAAAAGTGTTTGATCTAATATCTTAAGATGTTTCTCAGCAAGGTCTGTATTACCATTGACAAGTGAAATCTTAGCTAAACACTTCAATGAACGTGGGTTTTGGCCGATCAAAACCATAGCATCGTATGCCCTTCGGTAGGCCTCGTTAAAATAGCCCAAATGATAGAATATTTCAGCGCCAAAAAAAAGAGAAAGTTTACCCCCTGGCCATTCTAACCATAAATCATCTTTCCCAATATGATTAAAATGGAACAGAGAATCTCCCATCTGACCTGTTTTGTAGAGTGAAAGATTTGTGAAATAGATAATAAGGCGGTTTGTTCCGGGATATCTGACAGATTGTTTCAGAACCTCTTTCCATTTTGAATGCTGAACATAATAATCGATTTTAAACAGAGTCTCAGTTTTAAAATCGTAGGAGTATTTTTTTATTCCCCAGGAGCAAAATAATAATAAAACTGTACCAATAAGAACTGTCTTCCAATTCCATTTAAAATTAATTTGAGATTTATGCGATAATATCAGCCATAAATTCAGAATAATCAGTGTTAAAGGATAATAGACAAGTAATGATAATAAGAGAAACGTACTAATTCCTGTGTAAGGAATTAGTACCGGCATCAACCATGCATTCGGAAGGGGCAGATAATAAATAAGATTCCTTGCAAGATAAGGGAATAAAACCGCCATCAATACGTATCCAGAAGCAACAATCAACCGGTAACGGCTTTTTACAAATAATAATTCATGAATGATGCAAAGCACTGCAGCTAGTAATGAAAAGCCACCTGTTGCCAGGTATAGTAATACCCAACCGGCACATCCTGTTAGAAAACGTATACTGGCCTTCCTTATTGAGAAATAAATGGCAGAAAATGCTAATGCAAAAATGAATCCGACAGTATAGCCAAAGGAATATCTATAGTCACTTTCCAGAGCGAGAAGCAGTAAAACCGGAATCATTGATAATAAGATCCCATTAATCTTGTGTTTCCTGAAAATATAACCTGTCAGGAGATAAATTATAACGCCTGCAGTTGTAAGGATTAATGCTCCTGCAAAAGAACTAATGAAAAACTGAGTAAAAAATGCACCAATATATGCAGATAATCCCCCAGGGTTAATAAGGAAACCCGTAAAGTAATCCCATCTGTAAATAAAAAGTTGACTCTGCTCCTGAAAAATAATGTGATAACGGTTAAAAACCATTAAATATATGAAGCATGTCACAAAGAAAATATTAACATTGATAATACGCAAAAGATCTTTTCTTTTCAAATCTGACATAATAATTTAAGATAATTGGATCCTGTTCTAACCGGCTTTACTGCTGCCTCTTTAACTTACTTTCATTATTTTAGCTGGTTTCATTTTTTTTGTTTTATTATGAAAGTCTGTTTCTCACCGGATTGGATCAGTTTACCTTCTCGTGATATTGTGGCTGATCCATGTCCTTCAACTGCAACTTTGGAAATATTAATATTACCGTTCAGAACACTCATAGTTAATTGCCTAGTTTTACCAATCTGTGAAATTTCAACAGTCCCATAGGAATAGCCGTTGGACCAGAAATATTTTCCGGTTATGTCTCCAAATTTTATTTCCTGAGTTACTCCTGAATAGTGAAATCCTGTTAATGCAAGAACAGCAGACCAGCTAGCCATGGCTCTGCCATAATGATGACCACATTCAGCCTCATCAAAAGGACTTCTCTTTCGACCGTCATATCTATTTCGAATATTGGAAATACATTTCAATCCATCTTCAGTCTGTCCTTCATATAGCATACCTATAGCTGCAGTGTACTCAAATCCTGTCATTACTTCAGTGAAGTATGGGAACGGATCAACTGGTCTTGATTTTGGGTATGAAGCCATAAGCAGAGCAGCCTCATTGCCCAGGGCATAACTTCTGAAACAATTAAAATGATCTGAAAGGTCAGCTACATAATTATACTTCAATATACTTTGAAGAGTTTTAGCAACATTTTCTTTTTTAACAAGGTAACCCAATCCACATACATGTGCTAAATATTGACCAACTAATTGGTCAACAAGACAACCTTCCCCAAGCTGATAATCAGGGTTTCCATAATCTGTTGACCCCATTCCAACCAATTGCTCCTTCGGGATATCTTCTTTTCTTGGTACTACTATTTTTTGAATGTAATATTCGCCATTGAACAGGTTCTCATCGGTCCATTTGCTTCCACTCAGAAATAGCTTCCTGCATTTTATCGACATTCCCTTATCTTTCATATAAATTGCCATTTCTTCCATTGCACGTAATGCACCTAAATACCAGATTGTCATCTGAGGATTTGGTCCATAATACTCAACATCCATCGTATTATGCTGAACACCTTCCATAACCCCGTCTTGATCCCCATCCCAACCACCTTTTATCCAGGTATAGCTTAAAGCACTTTTCGCCTTAGGATACAATGCTTTTAAAAATTCAATATCGCCGGATAGTTGCCATTCTCTAAACAACTTCATTATACAACCCATTTGCCCGTCAGCAGCTGCCTTGGACCAATTTGGTATCTCTTCCAGAGGTAATTTTACCCGGAAGCTCATCAGACCATTGTCATTGGTTGCAAGCCCAAATTCAACATTTCGTTGTGTTTTTGCCAAATCTCCAAAAAGAAAAGTTGTAGCTGTTTCATAATTCCATACATGGGTACATGATCCAAAACAACAACCAGATTTGTCATTGCAACCTTCCCAGGCGAAAAAGTTGCCATCTGACAATCGGAAGCATGTTTGTGTTCGTAAGGTGCTGACATTAAACAATGCTGCTTCTTTTGCTTCTATCGGAATTTCACTGCTGCAAAATGTCTCAACAAATTCAATTGTTTTGTCTTCAAGATACGATAAATTGGGAACCGTTTTCGATATCACGTCCCATACACCGGAATATTTTGTAGCATAGTAATTTTTCAATGGTTTTGTAGCCCAGGCAGTTCTGTTTGGATAATACCACGTGATCAAAAACCTGATTGTTTTTGTTCCATTCGGCGGTAATACCTCACTAACAGCAAGAGATGCCATAGGTTTATTTGACAGAGTATCTGTTCTGTTTTCAAGTTTTCCATCTTCTGAGAGATCATCCCAGAAATCCAATATTGATGATCCCCAACGCATAGGCGACCATGACGTACGATATGATACATTGCCATTTGAGGTACTAACCAGAGCCATTTCTCCCCATGTATCAGAAGTCTTGTCACCTTCTTCAGAAGTAAATAAAATGCCACCAAATCCCTTCTCCTCACGATATTTATTACTGTTTTTTCCTACTTTTCTAGAGGACCCATCATCACCTATGAAGTTTTGCATTGTACCGCAAATGCTGAAAGAGATCTCCTTTTTTGATTTATTAGTCAATTCAAAATCAATTATTGCCATTGGGATACTGCTATTATCAATATCTCCAGGTATCAAAGGATTGAATGATTTGATTTTCACATCAATAGGCAACTGAGGTGTAGTAAGGTTTACCTGACCAAAAGGATATGCCGTCTCAAAAGAAACATCACTAAATCTTGGTAACCCATGATTAGTAGCTATTGCTCCACTGCTGCCTTCATATAAATAGAAAGGCACTGGTCCTTCCAGCAATCGAAGATCCTTTTTACCATCAATATTTGTAAATAGAGTGAAAAAGGCAGAATTTTCTCTTCCTGAGCTGGGGTTAAATCCCTTTGCTGGTCTATTCATGATTTCCCAATCCTGCAAATTTCCCCTACCACCCAGAGAAACTGTACCTGTACCAATCCCTCCTATTGGAAGAGCAATTTTATAGGTATGTTCCTGATCATACTTTTTTAAGACAGGCCAGTCAATAGAATAAATAGGTTGAAATAAACCCAGTAACAGACAGAGTGTTGCGGAAGCTAATTTGTTTTTCATGATTTAATTTATTATTTTCCCTTTATTCATAATCAATATTCTTTCAGCAAATTTGTCAAGTGCGCTCCCATGCGTGCTTACGACAAGGGTGACATTATGTACATTTTTTAAAAACAAAAGATGCTGAATAATTTCTTTTGCTGTTTCTTCATCAACTGAACCCGTAGGTTCATCAGCGAAAATTATAGATGGTTGTTTTGCAAGGGTCCGGACAATAGCTACTTTTTGTTGTTGTCCCATACTTAATTCAGAGGGAAGAGAATTTACTTTATCTGCTAATTCCAATTGTTCCAGAAGAGGCAGGATTATTCTTTCATTTTTTTCTCTATCATTTGCAGAGGGTTCCAAAGCAATCTCTATGTTTTCATAAACCGTGTAAGTCGGAAGCAAGTTGAAATTCTGGAAAATGATCCCAATTTTTTTTAACAACAACCTGCTTAAGCTCTGATTTGATAGTCTGTCTATGTATTCATTTTCGATCAAAACCTCTCCATGAGTCGGTCGGTCTAATCCACACATAAGATTCATCAGAGTTGACTTTCCTGCACCAGAACGCCCTTTGATCAGAATAAATTCTTTTTTATTGATTTGCAGATTGCACCTACTGCCGTCCCTTTCAAGATCACATTAACACCAGGAAGTGGATTTCCACTTTCGTCAGTTACCCTGCCTTGAACAGTTTTAGGCTGTTGAGTCTTGTCATTGTTTTCAGCTGATACAATTTTAGTAAAGGAAAACAAGATTAAAAACACTAGACTTATTGTCCAGATTCTTTGCTTGATTCTACATTTTAACATAGCTTTAAGTTTTTAATTTAGTAAATTGTACGACTTCTTTATCGATTAGTCAAACTAATTCAATTATAAACGGATTAACTTGCGTAACATTAGTAAAATCTGTGTTATGGCATAATCCTTTTATGTACAGTTTATTCTCATAGGCAATTAATTAAAAGATTATTACAACTAGTTTTTAGAAACTTCCTTTAAATACTTCCTATAACCGATTATACCGAAATAGAAAATAAATGCAAAACAGGCCATTGGGATTAAAAAGCCAATTGCCATTTTCAAATGGTCAGCAATTGCACCCATTATTGGAGGACAAAAAGCCCCTCCAGCTACTGCCATCACTAAAAATGACGATCCTTTTTTTGTTAAAGCTCCCAAATCACGGATACCCAAAGCAAAAATTGTCGGGAACATTATTGACATGAAAAAATATGTAGAGAATAGTGCGACTACAGAAATAATTCCAAGCCCTGAAACTACCAAAACCATTAAAAATGTACATATCAAACCATATACAATGAGCATCTTATTAGGATTCATAAACTTTAAGAAATAAGATCCCGAAATCCTGCCAATCCAAAAAAGTCCCATTCCTCCAAAGGCAAGAATAAGAGATGCCGCCTGTTCAGAATTCTTAGGCATGAACACTTCACCAAAATTCCCAAAGTTCCCCATTATATTTTGAACCGGAGCAAGAATACTTGGTAACTCCTCAGTAACATAATTAATAAAAAATGAATTGATGCCAGTTTGAGCAGCTACATATAAAAATTGAGTAATTACTGCCAGAATAAAGAAAGGATGTTTCAATAACATTCTCATCGGTGGGTTTTCTCCAGCTCCTTCGGTATCTTTTTCTTTTATATCTGGTAAGGATGTGAAAATAAAAGCCACTGCAACAACAAGAACCACACTTCCTATAATCATGTAAGGGGTAAGAAGCGAATTAAATTTATCTGCTTCTCCTGTCTTTTCTGCTCCAAAAATAAGTAATCCCCCAATGAGAGGCCCCAGAATCCATCCTAATCCATTAAATGATTGTGAAAAATTAATTCGTTGTGGAGCAGATTCTTTTGGACCTAGAACAGTCGAATAAGGATTTGCTGCTGTTTCTAAGCAAGCTAAACCGCAAGCGATGACAAACAAAGCCATTAGAAAAGGGATGAATGTACCAAATTTAGCAGCGGGATAGAATAAAAATGCTCCTAATGCAAATAGTCCCAGTCCAAGAATAATGCCAATCTTATATCCAAACCGTTTCATTATCAGACCTGCAGGTATAGCCATTATAAGATATCCAATGTAGAGAGAGAATTGAACAAATCCTGATTCTGCTTTTGAAACATGCAGTATATTCTGAAAATGCTTATTCAAAACATCTAATAGTCCATGAGCAAATCCCCATAAAAGGAATAAACTGGTAACGAGGATAAAAGGAATAAGATAACTTGTCCCATCGGGGCTCTTAATAAGTGAAACTGATTTTCTATTCTTATTCATAAAAAAGATATTAATTTTTGGTAAAGGCTTCCTTGATTTGTATGATAGTTAGATTGAATAATTTTTCGGTGATTAAGCTTATTTTATTCTCATCACCAGTTATGTGAAAAATCCGCTGAGTATGTATGATTTTTTGACCAGGAGATAAAGAGGTTGCAGGAGAGGAACTTTCAATTTCATAAAATGGACCCATAATTGATCCATCCTCAACCGGACCGTCGTTATAAGAGTTTACTGCATCCCCCTTAAACGGATCCTGGTTTCCCCATTTTGAATTTACATATTTTGATTGTTGGTTTGGTAATGAAAACCAAAGCAAAGTTAAAACTTGTTTCTGGCTGTCATAACTACCACAATATGGCAGGGTAAATTCAGGAGAGACACCTATTTTACTTCTGTACTTTCCATCAGTTTTGAAATAAATAATTCCATCCTTTATCAATAGTCTATCACTGGGTACTTTCCCAAAATAATCATCAGTAACTATTCCACTTAATTTACTTTCTGCACTCTCTTTCTTAAATGGGATAAAAACTACTCCTACAGTTGAAGGAGTAAACATTGACAACATCCATATAGAGAGTACCTCTGTTTGTTCATTCCACTCTGTAACCCCTTTGTTTATCAGAATATTTTCAGATTCGTAAGCTACATATTCCAATGACTTATCAATTGAACAATTTAAAATACTTTCAACCTCTTTGGATTCAAGTAATTTTACACTTCTTTCGATTCCTATATTCAGATTAGTCCCGGTGTAATTTTTTAAGGTAAATTCTTTTTGAAAACTAACACTTTGAGGCGTTTTTCTGACAATATCGAATGCTAACACATCTAGTTCTTGTGGTACCACCCAGTTTTCAAACATTTGTTCTTTCCCTTTTTCAAAATATATGGAAAAAGGACCACCCTCCGGACCTAACCATAGACGTTCTTCACCTCCATAGGGGTTAAATTGCTTACTAACTTTTCCTGATTTAAAAAGGTCATAATTTATCCAACCAAAGCTTAATCCATTAGCCCCAGTGGCGGTGCTGGTAAAAACACGACCCTGGTAATCTTTTGAAAGTAAAACTTTTGCATTACCAGAACTTAGTTCTATAAGGTCACAATATTTTTCGAGAAACGATTTATCTTCACTATAGGTGTTTTCTTCTGCCTGTTTCATAAGTTTCTGTGGTTTTCTATCTTTATTCTGTTGCGTTGAGCAAGCAAAAAGAGGTAGTATGATTAATAATATTAAAAAGATATTTTTTCTCATTTCATTCATTTTTTTAATAAACCGGACTTTCGCCCGGTTTATCCCCATAACCAACTAACCAACTAACCAAACTAACCTATTTATATAAAGGACCAAAGGTTTTACATGAAAGATAATCAGAGCTTTCTTTATCACTCCCAAATGAATTCCATGCGCTTGGACGGAAAATTTTATCTTCACTTACATTGTGCATACAAACCGGAATTCTTAGAATTGATGCGAGAGTAATCAAATCGGCTCCAATGTGACCATATGAAATTGCACCGTGATTTGCACCCCAATTGGCCATTACAGAATAAACGTCTTTGAAAGGTCCTGTTCCATTTAACCTGGGAACAAACCATGTTGTAGGCCATGTTGGATCGGTACGTTTGTCTAAAGTAATATGAATCTCTTCAGGCAATTCTACAGTCCATCCTTCTGCAAGTTGAAGAACTGGACCAAGTCCTTTAACCAGGTTGATTCTGCTCATAGTTACAGGCATCTGACCGGCTGTTTTAAACAAAGAGGAGAAGCCTCCACCCCTGAAATATTCGACATTGCCCGGACACCACCGGGTATTTTCCAGGCATTTGTCAACTTCTTTCGTTGTGATATCCCACCAGGGTTTCATCACAGGATTGCCATCTTTATCCCTTTGTTGGGCCGTAGCATCTAGTGTTGTTGATCCGGAATTTATCAAATGGATTATTCCGTTCGCTGTCAGACCGGTTAATTCTCTACCTGTAACACGTTTAACCGATTCAGGACTCCAATAGGTTCTAACATCCGAAAATATTTGAGCAGTATTTGTTAGTAAATGCCCAAAAAGCATCGATGCCCCGTTCAAACTATCATTTTCAGTAGCAAAAACGAATGCTTGTCTGATACCATTCCAATCAAATGATGAATTCAATATAGCCTCTGTGAAATCTCCATTTGGATAAAAGTCTGTCCACTGACGTTGCCCCTGGAATCCACCTGCAATCGCATTTCTTCCTCTTGCTTCTTCGCCAAATCCCATCTCTGCAAGTTTAGGGTTGCCAATCATCAAATCTCTCGATATAAGGGTCATTTTTACTACGATCTCCCATTCCCACTCCTTTCTCTTACGGTCTGAAGGTTTTTTATTTACATCAATTCCTTCTATACATTTTTCTTTAACCCAAACCATTGCTTTTTCAAACTCTTCCTTGACATAGATACCTTGCTCAATCCTACGAAGGATTTCTGTCATGTCGACAAATTCAGTCCTCATTCCAAGATAATCCTGAAAGAAATCTGGATTTACTGTTGAACCGACAATTCCCATAGAAGTATAACCTATTGACAAGTACGTTTTTCCTTTCATGATGGAGGAAGCCAGGCCTGCTTTCACAAACCGTAGCAATTTTTCATGCACATCAGGAGGGATGGAATTATCACCTGCATCCTGTACATTTTTCCCATAAATTCCAAATGCAGGCAGCCCTTTTTGTGTATACCCGGCCAAGGCTGATGCCAGATAAACAGCACCCGGGCGCTCAGTCCCATTGAAACCCCATATTGCTTTAGGAATCAATGGATTCGTATCCATCACTTCTGCCCCATAGCACCAGCATGGGGTTACAGTCAGGGAGACAGCCACTCCTTCCTGTTCGAATTGATCAGCACAACGTGCTGCGTCAGCAATACCCCCAATAGTAGTTTCTGAAATAACACACTCAACTCTTTCCCCTGAAGGAAACCGGAGGTTCTCTTCAATTAAGTGTACAGCAGCTTTGGCCATATTCATCGTCTGCTCTTCCAACGATTCCCTGATTCCTCTTTCCCGGCCATCTATTACCGGTCGAATACCAACTTTGGGTAATCGGCCTATTAGTCTATTTGCCATATGAATAAATTTTAAAATGAAATATTAACTTTTGATAATGTGTTAAATTACTTCAAGCAATTGCCAGGAAGGAAGTTTGGGAAAACTTGCATGAGGGTCGATCTGATACCAAAAACAGACAGAACTGATGTCTGACTTTTGTGGTAAATATCTCCTTCCTTCCCGCCATCCTAAATCCTGGATCGTTATTTTCAAATCCTTATCAAAACGAACCGGATCAAGAATATGCCAGCGATAAAGTCCAAAGCGTTGCATTACGTTGTAATGTCCATCCCCGCGGATAACCTGGTGTAAACCGGCATATGCTGTAGAGAATTCGGTATAAACAACCTCTTCCACTCCGTATACAGTTTTTCTCCTTGTATCAAAATCATAGGACCCACAGAAATAATCTTCAGTACCTGTTCCACAAATGGTAGGAAATTGACTGTCACCATCCATATAGAATTTTATTTCACCTTCGCCCCACCAATTATTATTGGTTACTCCCCATGCCATATAAACACCTACATATTGTCCCTTTCCTTTAATTCCATCAACAATAGTATATACTGATGTCAAATTTGGATTTGTTCGTCTGAATTGTGCATGCAAATAGGCTGCATCAGCAGGAACATCAGTTAATGTGTAATCAATTTGGTAATATAAAGACATCGTTGAGGCATCCGGATTAATGTTCTCCATGGTAATCTTACATTTCTTGCGAAAAGGCATTACCCAATAGCAATTAAATGCACTCCCGGGATTTACAGTTACAGCTAAAGAATTAAGGTGGGCATATTGATTCCAACCCATTCCGAAGAAATCGCCAACAGGACATTCTACAGAGGGTTCCTTCTCATCGTCCCAATAAATTCTTAAAATTGCGAACCTCCATCTTCCGGTAGGTGTCATCCAAATGTGTTGGATTGCGCCGGGTCCTTCAATTTCAGCAATAGTAAAAGTTTGTCCGGCATCAATACGAATGTAGGGATTAACTTTCCATCCCTGCCCCAAATCCCGCGCTGCATTAAACGCATTAGCTGTATTGGGTTTGTCTTTGGTGGCAGGATCTGCCATACCGGCTTTCCCTTTTTCACCCGAAAAATTTTCAGGACTTATTGAACGGGTTTTTGCATCAGACACCCTGTAAAGATTACCCATATTCATTTCCAAACCACTAAACTTGCTCTGAGAGAAAGTAATAAATGGTAAGAAACAAAGTAATAAACAAATAGTGAATTGCTTTTTCATAATCGGCTAATCATTTATATTAAGTTTATAATCAGAGTTATCATATAAAAATTATTATCGTTTAATCGATTTTATATTTATTTCTTAAATTAATTCATTCTTACGCAATATTTTAGTTAATCGTTTAATCATTTAAAGCTAAAAATTAGCAAGAATTTCGAATTATCAAATTAGATTTCAATATTACATGTATAGTCTTTGATGATGATTCACCATTAACAAAATAATCCATCAACCTCTTAACTGCTTCTTTAGCAATCTCTTCAATAGGTTGCTCAATATAAGTTATTGGTGAATAAAACAAATTGAAACAATCTCCTCCATCGTAGCCAATAAATGCAAGATCATCAGGAATTTTGATTTTTTTCTTATGTATACAATATAATCCTTCTATTGAAAGTAAATTTGTAGCAAAAACCAATGCATCAATTTTTTTTTCAGAAACTAATAAATCCAAACATGCATTCTCGATGTCAGTTTTTGAATTGAGAGAGCTTACCTCTATAATACGTGCATTATTAGCTAAATTACTTGTTTGCATTGCCTCAGCATAGCCGCGTTTTCGTTCAATCATATGAATTAAGGATGATTTATATGCAACAAACGCGATTTTTTTGAATCCTCTTTTTATAAGATAAGAAGTAGCACTATAAGTTGATTGATAATTATCTATAACAATATAATTGGTATTAATTTCAGGAAAAAATCTATCAACTAGAATTAGTGGAATTTTTTTCTCAAGAATATTATTAATCTGATTTGCTGTTCCTTCCGCCGGAGCGATTATAAAACCATCAACTTGTCTATTTAATAAAGTATTTATTATTAATTCCGACTTTTCCACAACTTCATCCGAGCTGCCAATAATAACACAGTAGCCAAACTTCATAGCCTCATCTTCAATACATCTTGCCAAATATCCAAAAAAAGGGTTGGCTATATCTGCTACTATTAAACCAATTGTTTTTGTTGATCCATTCCGCAGACTACGTGCAATCTCATTGGGTTGATAATTTAAATCTTTAGCAGTCTGACGTATCTTTTTTACTAAATCTTCACCTATTCGTTTCCCCTTTTCTTTTCCATTCAGAACATAGGACACAAGAGCAGTTGAAACACCAACTTTTTTTGCTATATCTTTCTGTGATACCCTCTTCATCTTTATTTATTACGCTCTATATTTTGTATTCAATAAAATCCCAAGTTAGTTTCCTGATTCAAAGTATTACTTTTACTAAATTATTCTTTCAAAAATTTAAAACTATTATAAAATTATGCTTAAACGTTTAAATAAACAAATATTTTTTAAATTATTTTCTAATGTTTTATTATTATCAGTAATATGTGCCTGGTTTTTAACAACTTATAAGAACAAAATATTTTTCAATGATTAATAGCACAATGTAAGCAAACTACAGTTTTTTTTCGGATTTTACTCAGATTCATCATCTTATTCAACAAATACGTTTAATCGTTTCACAAAAAACTCCTTTAAGATAATTTAATAACTTATTTTGATTTAATTTCTCTAATTATTGTTACCATAAATCTGGTTTGTGCTTTAGGCAGACAGGTATACTCCCATACTTATCGTGTGCCTTACTTTGGTATGAATCGCTTTTTGGAGAAAGTATGACAGTCAAAATTGGATGGAACTTTTATTTAACTACTTAACCCAATCATAAAAACTCATTTATTAATAATCGACGACTTTGGATAAATACTACTGGATAGCATCATGAGGCTGGCTATTCTTCAAATATTTGAAGACTGAATGATAAAAAATCTGCTATACTAACTTTGCAACTCCATGTGGTCAAATGGTAATAGTTCCTTGGAGAACCAATCCGGGCTGACGCTATTATGGACAGATTGGCAGGAAATTCACGTCGAATAGAATTAAAAGGAGAATCATTGAGAAAAAAGAGAGGACAACAATCAATGTTCGATAATCTTAAGTCAAATCAGGTCAGAAACTAAAAAATATTAAAATTGAATTAAAAAAAATAGCTTGATAGCATTTTACCCTGTTTGACATTTTTACTTATGAAGTTATAAAAAGGGAAGTTAAAACAGCTCTTCTGGAACCGAATAAGATTATACTTACTGAAAAAATTGCTGCCAAATACTTTGGTAATACTGATCCTATTGGAAAAACTCTCACGGCCGGTACAAGTACCTATGAAGTAACAGGTGTGATAAAAGATGTTCCTTCCAATTCTCATTTTCGTTTTGATGCCCTGGTTTCAAGGAATAATTTGCCGAAGCAACTGGGGACCTAGGGCAATTTTGGGGTATTCACATACCTTCTGTTTCCCGAAAACTTTGATATTAAGGCATTTGAAACAAAAATGCAGGAGATGTATACTGCATATATGAAACCAATATTCGGACCGGTAAATATAACAGTGGAATATATCCTTGAGCCAATTACACTGATCCATCTCTATTCAACAAAAGCTGGAGAACCTGAACCAACAGGAAGTATTACCTATGTTTATATTTTCGCTATAGTCGCACTATTCCTTGTCCTTATCGCAGCTATGAATTATATGAATCTGGCTACAGCACGCTCAACAAGGCGGGCACGTGAGGTTGGTCTGCGGAAAGTTGTCGGATCGCGCCGCGGACCTCTGGTACTTCAGTTCCTCGCCGAATCAACCGTCTTTACAATCATCTCTCTTATATTTAGTGTTGTTTTACTTATTATACTATTACCAAAATTTAACCTCCTTGCCGGCAAGTCATTCGATCTCCATGTTATTTATAGTCCTGTTGTATTATTTACCTTATTTGGTGTAATACTGGTAGTTGGAATCTTCGGGGGAAGTTATCCCGCTTTCTTCCTTTCACGGTTCAGCCCTGTAACTGTTCTTAAGGGTGAAATAACGCAGAGATCGGCCGGAAGCTTATTCCGTAAAATACTTGTTGTGATCCAGTTTACTGTTTCAGTGATAATGATAATTTGTACACTGGTCGTATTCAGGCAGTTAAATTATCTGAAGACAATGGATCAGGGGTTTGACCAGAGAAATGTTATCAGCCTTCAGCTGAATCAGGTTATGGTTCGAAAGTATCCGGTACTGAAACAAGTTCTCCTTGATAATCCCAATATTAAATATGTAAGTGGAACAAATACTCCAATTGGTGAAGGTTCAGGAAAATTATTGTTTAACGTAGAATCTGACCAGGGAATGTCTCAAAGAGGCGTTAATTTTGTTGTTGTTGATCATGATTTCGTTGAAGCACTTGGAATCAAAATTATCAAAGGGCGTGATTTTCAGCAGGATATGCCTTCTGACACTCTGACAGGGATTGTTGTGAATGAAACATTCGTAAAACGTATGAACTGGACTGAACCAATCGGAAAGAAAATTGAATTAGGTGATGCAAACACACTTCGTGCAAGGGTTATCGGTGTAACGCAGGACTATCATCAAACCGGAATGTATAACGAAATTGAATCACTTTTACTGGCTTACCGTACCAGACACAATGTTGTATATATTAAACTCACCGGTAATGATACCCAACCAACTCTGAGTTATATCGAAACAAAATGGAAAGAAATTTTCCCCGACCAGCCATTCACATATACATATCTGGCTGAAAGGTTTAACAGGCAATTTGAAGCTGATGAAAAACGTGGTTTAATCTTTACACTGTTTACGATCCTTGCAATACTGATTGCCTGCCTTGGCCTGTTTGGATTAGCATCATATATGGTTGAACAGCGTACAAAAGAGATAGGAATCAGAAAAGTGTTTGGAGCTAACGAAAGTATAATTCTAAGGCTGATATCCAAAGATTTTCTCATACTTGTTACAATCGGAATAGTAATTGCTGTCCCTGTTGCATATTATTTTATGAGCAGTTGGTTACAGAATTATGTATACAGAACTAAAATCGGAGTACCACTGTTTATTATCGCAGCTTTACTTACCATTTTTATAACATTCATTACAATAAGTTACAAGGCTTACCAGGCTGCAATTATGAATCCGGCAAATTCCCTGAAAACCGAATAATTTACTTAAGCTGTTATTTATATTCCGGGTTTTAGCTCATTTATCTTTTCTTTTGGCACCAGTGAAACTGACTCTTTCTTTACCTTAAGATCTTTAGCCAGTTTGAAGGAGGCACTTTGCCTTATATCTTTTGATGATGCTCCAATCTTTACCTCATACTTCCCTGCTTCGGCAATCCATGATGAACTGGCGGGATCAAATGATGACAGACTGCGGCTGTCAATTTTAAAAGTCAATGATTGAGATTCACCGGGTTGCAGGAGCCGGATTTTTGCAAAACCTTTTAATTCCATTGATGGTTTGTCAAGTTTATTTGCAGGTGCACTCAGATAAAGTTCCACAACCTCTTTCCCGGCGACGGCTCCGCTGTTCTTAATATCAACGTACACTGTAATACTGCCTGAAAACTTTGGAGAACTCAGTTTAATATTACTGTATTCGAAGGTTGTGTAAGATAAACCGTATCCAAATTCATATGCCGGTTTTACATTAAATGTTTCATAGTAGCGATAACCCACATAGATACCATCTTCATATGTATCAACTGCCGGTTTGCTTCGTCCGAAACCACCTGCCTGGCCCTGAGTGGCAGGTTGTTCCGAGGGCAATTCCTTTCCCGGAAAAGTTTTAGCAGATGGAACGTTCTCATAACTAACCGGGAATGTTGTAGCTAATTTACCTGAAGGATTAACCTTTCCGCAGAGGATATCGGCTATTGAATTGCCTGTCTCCTGTCCTGCCTGCCATGCAAGCAAAATTGCATCAGGCAGATCCCTCCAGTTGGCAGTTTCGACCACACCACCTACATTCAGAATAACAATAACCTTTTTACTCTTTGCCTGAAAAGCTGTTGTCACCATCTTAATGAGTTGCTGTTCAGCATCGCTTAACATGAAATCTCCTTTAGTATTAGTACGGTCGCTTCCCTCTCCTGAGTTTCTCCCGATAGTTATTATAGCTGCATCGGACAAATTAACCATACCATTTATTATATCCTGGTTTAGGTTCAGCTCTTCAATAGGTCTTGATGCCATCATGAAACCTCTTCCCTGAGGGCGGCCTGCTTTTGTAAGTTTCAGATAGTTGGAGTAGAGTGCCTGAAGGTCTTCATTTGTTTTGAAACCTGCATTCTTCAATCCCTCTGTGAGCGAAATACTATATGCCTCATTTACATCACCACTCCCGGTTCCTCCTGTTATTATTTCATATGATGAATTACCGAATGCGGCAATATTTTTGATAGCAGATCCAAACGGCAATGAGCCATTTACATTTTTCAGCAAAACCATTCCTTCTGAGGCAGCCTGACGGGTTATCTCCGCATGAGCCTTAAGATCAGGCTTATTGGAATATTTATACCCCTTAAACCTTGGACTCTGCAACATTATATTCAGGATATTTTCAACATTCCTGTCTAATATTCTGACATCAAGCTTTCCTTCCTGAACAGCTTTAATTATTGTCTGAATCTGACCCGGATTTCCCGGCATTAGCAAATCGTTTCCGGCAATCATCTGATTTACAGGAAGTTTACCGCCAGTCCAGTCGGTCATTACGAATCCTTTAAAACCCCAGTCATTCCTTAAGATGCTGATTAAAAGGTCGGGACTTTCGGATGTATATGTACCATTTATAAGGTTATAGGAAGACATTACTGTCCATGGCTGAGCTTCCTGCACAGCAATCCTGTATCCTTCCAGATAAATCTCACGCAGGGCACGTTCGCTTATGATTGTATTCAACGAATTCCTGTTTGTTTCAGCGTTATTGGCAGCAAAGTGCTTCACAGAGGTGCCTACCCCCTCCGACTCAACACCATTAACCATGGCAGCTGCAATTTTTCCGGTAACGTAAGGATCTTCAGAATAGTATTCGAAGTTCCTTCCGCACAACGGGTTACGATGAATATTCATTCCGGGGCCCAACAAAACGTCTGCTCCGTATTCAAGAACTTCATTACCCATCGACTGTCCTACTTTGTTTACCAGTTCTGTATCCCAGGTCGAAGCAAGCAAAGTTGCGACAGGGAAAGCAGTACAGTAATAAGTATTCTGATCATTTTGCCTGGTTGGGCTGATTCTTAATCCTGCTGGTCCGTCTGCCAGTACCATGGGTGTTATACCCAGACGCTGAATTGCAAAAGATGTACCGGCTGCACCGGCAACCAAACTCTGGGTTTGCCCGATAACCGGAGCTGCCGGAGTATTTGCAGCAGAGGCTGCAGGAGCAGCAGGTGAGGCACCGGGCATCCGCATTCCTGTGCCGACAACCAGACCGGCTTTTTCTTCGAGTGTCATTGCAGCTACGACCTTTTTTACCGGATCTTTACCCAGTTTTGGAGTATTTGCATTCTGTGCGCTTCCTGACATGAAAAACGAAACACACAATACTGAAGTGATGAGGGTTTTTTTCATAGATCTTATTGTGTTGAAATGTTGAAACGTTGAAATATTGAATAGTTGATAAGTTGAAAAGGTAATAAATTGTACCTGCAACAACTATTAAAGTCAAGTACACAAAGTTACACTAAACCGTTGTAATGTTTGGCATATTTTATCTTATAGTTTCGTGGAAACAATCCCGGATAAACCAAATTAATAACTGACAGTTTTACTGATGTTATATAAAGGTAATCAAATAATTATTCTGAATTTTTCCGGTAATAAATTATTTTCAGGTAAGGAGGCATCCATGTATAGTATGTTGCTAACAGGACCCCATTATGATCTATATAAAGGTTCCTCAGGTTAGAATTCATCCAATATATATCATAATGAGTCAGGTCTGCAGATTTTAGTATGCCCCACCCGGGAGCAAGTATATAATAAAAACTGCCAACCTTATAGAAAATATTATCTTTTGAAGATCCCCATTCAGGTGATGCGGCAAACACATATTTGAAAGTTGCACCATAATCAGTTGATTTATAAAGTGTGAAGGGTTGGTCATTAACATAAATCTCATCCGTGTCACTTACAAATACCTTATCAGTATGCCCTGGCGTTTCTATCTTGGTCCATGTAAGGCCTTCATCAACTGATCTGAATAAGCTGCAGCAATCTGATCCATGCAAAACCAGTGATCCGTCCTTAAGCCGGAAAACATCGCCTATGCCATGTGCCGATATTTCACTTCCAAGTTCGGTCCATGTCTGACCTGAATCCTTCGAATACTTTATAGGAAGATTATATGTAGATACCCAGATATAATTATCGCTGGAAATGGAAATGTTAAGGTAATAATAGATTTGAGAATAAGGTCGTATGCATAGTTGCCACGATTCACCATGATCGGTACTTCTAATCAAATCTCCATTCGAGGTAGTTGCATAAAAAACCCGGTTTCTGTCAATATAAATTGTTCTTAGCGATGATAAGTACTGATCCTTGACTTCATTCCATATATAATATCTTTCACCCTGCCTGTAGAGCTTGCCTCCACACACCATATATGTGATCTTATTTATTGTATCTGCTGCCATCCCTGAAATATTATTTTCCATGGCATTTTGTAGAGTATCCCATTCATTGGTTCTGAAACCATATACAACCAGATCAGACGAATTCAGAAAGTTTCCCTTCAGATCGTAAGTTTTCGCCCGCAGGATCTGACCAAATGATTCCGAACCAAGCTTCCACCCGGTAAATGCATAACCATCTTTGTCAGTAATTGCAGAAGAAACGGTTACCAGTCCCCCTCCTTTTGCCACTTCAAAAAGTACTTTGACAGGATCTTTCAGCGGAGCTTTATTATTTATAGCTCTGAATCTGATACTGTCACTTACCCATTCCCCTGCGAAAAAACGTTTCTCTTGAAAAGTATCAAAATTAAATGAATAATCCTCCAGCAATTTCACTTCAGGATCAGCGTACCTGTCGCATGAAAGGGTAAGACACATTACCGTTATCAATAAAACCGGTCTTTTCATTTCTTATTTATTTAGCGATCGGCTGAAGGGATTTTGAATCCAAGAATCAAAGAGATAGTTCTATTCCTTATACTCAGACTCTTATCATATTGATTATATATCTCTCCTGTCCCTGAAATATCAAATACATCTCTGAAACCGGTGCTGTACTGGAGAGTCAGATCAACCTTATATTCTTCAATAACAGGTATTGATACCCCAAATCCGAATATCCATCCCAGGTCATAATCTTTAATAGCTTTTTCCAGATCTTCATATATAATTGTTTTCTTAAGCTGATAACTGGCATCGGAATGATAATCAATATATGCTGTTCCGACACTTCGTGCATTTAGTTTCAGCCCGAGCCACGGGCCTGTATTAAAAAATACCCGGTCAGATTCTCCAAGCTGAAAGCTCAACAGTGCAGGTATTATTGCATAGTCTGTCTGAACCTTCGCGTCAACGTAATAGATCTGATTATCATTCTGAATTAATTTATAGAATGAAGTACTCGAATCTTTGATGGAATATCCCTTGCGCTCAAATGATAAGCCGGTTTGAAAGGATGTATTACCGCCCAGAGGAACCCTAAGAGAGAATCCAAGTGCAGGCCCGGTATATCCGCAATAATTATCTTCCCCGTTCGAGCCTTTGTTCCATGAATAATTCATTCCTCCTCTGAAAGTGACAGTAACCTTTTTATATGACGAATCACTTTTCGTCTTTGAAGTGATATTCGCATTTTTATTTTTTAGAAACCCGGTATATGCAATTCCCAATGTAAATTCTGAGGAACCATGTCTGTATTTATAATTATCAAGGAATTTTTTTCTTCCTGTCAGATAACCAATGTCAAATGTTACTTTAAAATATTCATTGAAAGGATAAGAGATACCGGAAGAAAAAATATAACCAAAATCATGTTTCTCTGGTTTATCCTGTCCTCTGGAAGAATAATAATTATAATTATTCAAACTGTAATCCTGCAAAAAAGAGAAGAAAATGCCTGCACGCATTCTGAATTGCAGTTCAGAGGGTACGGAAACAGTAAAGAGCAGCGGAATACGAAGAACCCTGAAATCCATCATTTCATTTTCCGGATAATAATAAGGAGCGATGGAAGAATATGAGACAGGATAATATGCCCTTGGAAAGGAGGACAATTTATGCTCATAATAAATTGTAGAAAAGTTTATTCCGGTCTGAATACCTAACGTTTTGCTAAAGGAATATCCAAGATTAAAACCCTGAACGGGACCGGGTTTAAAGCTCCATTTGCCTCCAATTTCCTGACCATGAATATCTGAGAAATTCACACCACTGTAGATGCCGGTAGTGATTTTTTGAGAATAGCTGACTGAATGACAGCATATTACCATAATAAAAAAGACCAAAGCATTAAATTGTTTCATTTAATACAATTTCAATACCTCAACATGCATTTTGTGCAAGAATCATGCCGAAAGAATGATTCTCTATTCCCACGTATCAGTGCGGAATGATGATGCCGGTAAGCCTTCAGTATTGAAAAGGTCCCCTACAATAAAGTCCTTGAAAGCATATCTTACAGCAACAGGTTCAGCAACAGAGGGTGAAAACAGGGTTATCCCGGTACCGGTTATAAAAGCGTTGGCCGGATAGAACCGTTTGTTGGCACCTGCAACCTCGAAGCACGACAACTCCTTGCCATATGAAGTAAGACCATTGACTGCGTTATTGAAAGTCAGCTTTACTACCGAACCTGCAACTGTCATCTCCTTTAGTATAGGCCCCGAACTGGCAAATCCGGTTTTTCCATAGGTTTTTGCAAGGGCAAAAAATGCAAGACGGTCAGAACCAGCCTTTTTATTGGCAGGATGAATACAATCTTTTTCACCGATATCCATGATAGAGGCCATACCAATATCAGGAATTGCAGTTGATGCTTTAAGCTGAGCTTCGCGAAGATATGCAGAGTTCAAACCGGTTGGTCCATAATCGAAAGGAGCTATCTGGATGTAGTAGAATGGAAATTCACCAACACTCCATACAGAGCGCCAGTTTTCGACCATCCCTGGCAACAACTGGACATATTGGTTCGCTTCATTGCGGTTTGATTCACCCTGATACCAGATTGCGCCTTTGATACCATAGTCAACCATAGGATTTATCATTGCATTAAATAAAACAGTAGGTGTCTGCTGTGACAGAGTCCCTTGCTGGTTTTTATCCGGAAGTTTAATAAAATCAAATTTTTGAAATCCGTTTTCGCTGATCCAGGGTTCGATACGGGTACCTCCCCAACTGGTATTGATCAGCCCTATCGGAACTTTCAACACTTTATACAGCATTAAACCAAAATAGTAAGCAGTTGCACTGAATTCGCTGACATTTTCAGGTTCACAATTCTTCCAGCTTCCTGAAAAATCATCTAATGGTTGCAGGCTGGTGGCCTTTTTCACTGTAAATAAACGGATTGCAGGATTTGAAGAAGTTGCAATGGCTTCATTCGATCCTGTTATGGGCTGATTTATATAGCCCTTCATAGGCATTTCCATATTCGACTGCCCTGAACAGATCCAAACCTCCCCAATCATTACATTTTTCAATCTCAATGTTGTACCATCGCTGATAGTAACTTCATAAGGTCCGCCTGCCGATGGTGTAGCAACCTTAAGTTTCCATTTTCCGTCATTACCAGCCCTGGCAGAATAATTTTTATTATTCCATGAAGTTGTAACTTTAACTGTAGCATTTTTTGCAGCTGTTCCCCATATAGCTGCTTCTGTCTGTTGCTGCAATACCATATTATCGCCAAATATCGCCGGCAATTTTACTTCAGCATAAAGGGCGCCGGAAGAAATGACAAGTGCAATTAGCAATGTCATTAAAGATGAAAGTATTCGCTTCATTTATTTATTAAATTAATTTGACAACTTTTTTTTCAAAACCAAACTTATTGAACCCTAATGCCTTGGTAGCGATTTTTTTTAGCACGAGACACTAAGGGTCACAAAGAAATCACTTTATAGCTGCAAGCCATGCCTGCGCCATAAGCTGTGCTCCTGCGAGAGTAGAATGAACACCATCTCCTGTCCAGTAGGCTCCCGGAGCTTGTTTCTGGGCCTCATCATAAATTTTCTGATAGGGAACAAAAGTGGCTCCGAACTGAGCAGCAATTTCGCGTGCTGCCTTCTGATAACCGTAAAATTCAGGATACCATTTATCATCAACGGCTTTAACTCCTTTAACTGCAAATGGCTCACAAATAATGAGTTTCACATTTGGGAGCGCCTTTTTTGTTCTTTCAAGAAGAGCAATATAATCATTTTTGTATATCTCGATAGTTCCGTTATATTTCCCATCAAGTTTATGCCAGATGTCATTAACCCCGATAAGGATACTTAATATATCCGGTTTTATTTCAAGACAATCCTTATTCCACCGTTCAGCCAACTGATATACTTTATTCCCTGAAATACCTTTATTATATACTTTAAGATTCAGCGATGCATATTTTTCCAGAAGTGCTGCACCTGCCAGCATCGGATAGCCCGATCCCAGAGCTCTTGCATTGTTGTAAGAATTATCCTCTTTGTTTCTGCCGGAATCTGTTATTGAGTCACCCTGGAAAAGAATAATATTATCCTTAATTAATGTGTTCTTCTTCACTCCTTCTGAAACCATGGCAGCTGACAGTATTTCGGGAATACTGACTGCCATTAATCCGCCCAAAGCGGCTTTCTTTATGAAACTGCGTCTGCTGTTGTTTTGATTTTCCATTTTCAATATTGTTTTTTATTAATACCTTTTAATGAAATCATCTTCATAAGCATTAACCTCAGAATCAGTTAAATGAGCTCCTGAATTAACGATTACTCTGTATCTGAAAGTTGCTGACCGGCCTGCTGGAATTGTAAAATTGAATATCTCTTTCCCTTTTGTGAAATCGTTCCAACCAAGCGGATTGGCGGCGAATAATCCGTATCCTCGTGCATGCCAATAGGTCGGGTATCCCGGGTTTTTTGGATGGTCACAGACTACGAGTGAGATTTTCTCATCACCTATAATGCCAAAAAGGTCCACCCATTTTGCACGTGTACCCCAGACAGTTTCTCCGGTGACTCCTTCGCTGCTTCGGTAATTACCGCTGACTCCTTCGTTTTTTGTGTTCTTTTTCTTTGAAGGATTACCGCTTGCATCTATCAGGATAACACCCTGACTGGAAGGCAATTCCAACTGACGGGCAACCCTTATACCGAACATACCTTCTTTTGTATCTTTGAATAAAACCGCGGTATCGCCTGCCGTTAAGGTCGTAATCCGGTCAATTATCCGGGCTGATCCTTTAGCAATAAAGTGATATTCAGTCTTTTCTGTCATGAGTTCTTCCCCTTTTGGATCAAGCCAACTCTCAAAGGAAACAAATGATCCTTCACCGGACCCTCCTTTTAGCTGTTCTATCCGCAGATGTCTGATAACCCCACCATTAGACTCTTTTACTCCCCGATAACCATTGCCCCAGAAATCATGACCGTTTACATTTCCATAGTTTAACCAGATACCAACCTGGTGGATATGGTCATTCTGTTCGCCTTCTCTTGGTTTTAACGGAAATCCACGTGTAATCTCTGTTCCCGCTGAAGTGTAAACCGGATATAGTATAGGTTTATAAACATTATCTGGCCAACATAATGCGGTAAAAAGTTTTCCGTCAATCATAATGTCAACCTTTTTATCAGCTACACGGTTGACAAAATCAACCTGTGAAACCTTCTGTTCCCCGGGTTGATTACGCCATGAAATGGATAAAACAACACTTACCAGCACAATAGATAATGATTGTACTTTCATAACCTGCGAATTAATTAATCAAAACCAGTACAAGATCAACTTAAACCTCATCATTAACAACATAAGGTTTACGGTACTCTCTTGTCAGCATTTTATCTGCCTGGGGGTCTTCAACAAATTTTTCTTTCGTACCGTCAAATATTAATTCACGTCCCAGACGGTATGAAATATTGGCAAGTGCAGGAAGTGCAGCTGACATATAACCTTCAAGTATATCGCAGTGTAAGTCTTCATTCTTACCCGAACGTATTGCATCAATAAAATTGCCATAATGACTTGATCCACCGGGGGCTGCCATAACATCGGTAGGTCTTTCACCAACTTTGGAACCTGCAAAAGGTTTGTTTTCGCGCTTGCGAAAAGCTTTCCATTGGCTCCCATCAAGCTCGAGGTAACCTTCAGTACCATAAAAAGTGTTTCCAATTCGGATATCCATGCTTGATTCACCATTTGTATAACGCCCCCGTGTTTCAAATTCCAGCATTTTTCCATCCTTGTACTTAAACAATGATGTCTGGGTATTGGGTGTCTCCTGTTCGCATTCTGCCGGATTTATTCCGTAAAGACCACCCATTGAGAATATTGAAACCGGGTGTTCGTTCTTATTGAGTCCCCAGCGGGCAATATCAAACTGGTGAGGTCCCTGATTAGCTGTATCACCACCTCCTGTAGCCCAGAACCAGTGCCAGTTATAATGCACATGTTTCTCATTATAAGGTCTAAAAGGAGCAGGACCGAGCCACATATCGTAATGAAGTGTATCTGGCGGGGTTCCGTCTTTAGCAATTCCAAATGAATCACGTGGTTTATAGCATTGACCTTTTGACATAAACACCTCACCTATACCTCCATCATGCAGGAACTTCATTGCCTGCATAACACCGGGGATCGAACGGTTTTGTGTACCAGCCTGTACCCGGACATTATATTTCCGGGCTGCCTGAACCATTTTCCGGCCTTCAAAAACACCATAAGTAGCAGGCTTTTCAACATAAACATGTTTACCAGCCTGACATGCCCATATTGTTCCAAGGGCATGCCAATGGTTTGGAACAGCGAACGATACAGCATGTATCTCTTTGTCATCAAAGACCTTACGCATATCCCACTCAGTTTTAGGTGTTTCTCCTGTCTTGTCAAATACAACTTTTGACTTGGCTGCAAAATACTGCTCATCAACATCGCAAAGTGTTTTCAGGCGGACATTCTTGCTATCTTTCATTCCACACCAAGTGTTAATATGTCCTCCGCCCTGTCCGCGGATACCTATTACAGCTACATTGACACGATCATTCGCTCCCTGAATAGATCCATACGATTTGGGGCTGAAGCCCATACCGCCAATGGCTATTCCGGCAGTTCCTAAAATGCTTTTTTTAATAAATTCTCTTCTCTTTGTCATTTTGTTTCAGAATTAAATATTAGCTAAGGTTATAAAGGTTTTAAAGTAAATTAAACTCAATTACAATATTTTAAATTTACATTTTTTTATAATACAAAGTTGAAAAAAAGTTAGAATTTACTTTATAAGTTTACTGAAGTGATGAGAGGAAGAGAATAGGTGAAGGGGTGAATGTGTGAGATGTAGAATGGTCATGGACAGTCAGCAGGTACTGTTACAGTAATAGGTGCCGCAAGGAATTGCGACACTTGTGGATTTCCCTCTGAAGTTTATTTTTTGAACTCAATTTTAAAAGCAATCACCTGCCATGCGGGCATATTTACCGGTTTCTTAATCACAAGGGCATCAGACGTCTGCTTCCAGCCAAGTTTTTCCTTGCTGCCGATCATGGTAACTGAAGCTATGGCTTTATCGGTTAATTTTGAGGATTTTGCCAGAGATTTAATCATGATATCGGTTTCAGGTTTTCCCAGACAAAATGCATAAAGAGTGTTGCCTTTTATTGTAAAGCGGATATCTTTTGAAGTAAATTTATAATTTTCATCGAATCGTCCGCGCTTAGCAACCGGAGTGTTTGATGGTTTCTCTCCATAGATTTTCCAGGGACGTGAACCATAAATTCCTTCACCGTTTGCGTTTGTCCAGACACCAATCTCTTCAAGGATAGCAAGCATGTCGGGTTCGAGGTCGCCTTCAGGTGTCT
>Ga0265292_1000925_pt1 | contig 30866 bp, 29 predicted proteins | sample Munlanlewell296A_FD_189080 | JGI IMG/M metagenome (GOLD analysis project Ga0265292, IMG submission 189080) | Leachate microbial communities from a municipal landfill in Southern Ontario, Canada - Leachate well 296A | ecosystem: Engineered > Solid waste > Landfill > Unclassified | place: Canada... | reverse complement strand
GAACAGTTGTCCATTATTTCTTTTATAGCTTCAGTCCGGAGTCTGGTTGCCCCTGCGCCAACAGGATCGAGGACTACCGGTATGCCAACAGTATTTGCAGTCTTACCGGCGTGAATCATCGACTCGAGCCAGTCCTCCTGGATCGTGCCGATGTTGAGGACCAGAGCGCTGGCCATGGAGGTCATCTCCTCGACTTCCGCCCGGCAATGGGCCATGACAGGAGAGGCGCCGATCGCCAGCAGGATATTGGCGGAACTGTTCATGACTACAAAATTGGTGATGTTGTGGATCAGTGGAGCTTTTTCTCTGATTCTGGCGAGTAATTCAATTGTATTTGCTTCTGTTTCTGTCATGAAATCCTTTCTAGCTGTGTTTGTACGTATTTATGCAACAACCCAATATAGTAAATTCTGCAGTAAAAGACACCAGCGCTTTATGCGACATCCCGGCGATGGCTGTAAAGTAAGTAATTACGTTCGTAGGAGAGTCATGTGGTAACAACGAGGCTTATCGAGATCCCCCTTGACGACGCTACTTGAGCGCGTCGATGGTGAACTTCGGGATCTTGCCTCCGGGATTACCGCCAAGCCCGTTGCCGTTGTCGAAAATACGCTCCTTCTCGCCCTCGGCTTGGGCGACGCTACCGTCGGAGGATGATTCTGTGGACTGCCCGCTATCTGCAACAACCGTGACATTGATGCTGTGGTTGCCGTCCCTGCTTGCCGTTATCGTATAGCTTCCGGGCTCCCCAGGAGCGCGATCATCAATAGTAGGGCACGATGTATCCCGCCGAGCCCTGCCTGCATCTGACCCCATTTCGGTTGATCAGGCATAGACACTTTACGTCGTATCACTCTCAGAGTACGAAAACACCGTCATCTCGCAATCTTTGCAAATATATGCTGTCGGACATCCACGACCGCCGGCTTTGGGCTTTATAACTCGAACCGCCCCCTCCGGCATCTTGACGCGAACCTGTCCGGGCTGGACCGGCTGCCATACCAGCCGCGTAATCGGCAACGGCTCGTAGATCGCAAGCCAGCCTTCCTCCATTTGTTTGCCGCACTTTTGACAGTCCATAGCTAACCCCTATCGTTTTCGATGCCTTCAGTTCTTATAAGCGTCCATTCGACAATCCAACACAAGTAAGTTCTGCATTAAAAAGCCTGACCCTTCCCGGTGAACCTCAGGTTCCTATATCCCTTTCCAGCGGTGATAGGCCACGTTCAGCCACTGCGCGAATTCCCCGGAGGCCTTCTGTCCGCCAGCCGCCGTGGGATGGCTACCGCCGCCTAGTCAGCATAGGATTCCCAGCGGGCATAGCCGGGAGTGGCGACCAGGTCCGGCCAGCCATCGGCAAAGCCGGCGTCTGCCTGGTTGTTGTTCGTGAACATCCATGATGCAGTCAGCAGGAATAAGCCAAGCAGAAATACGATCGGGGCTGAAACAGTTTTCATCAGAAAGCCTTTCCATATATTGGTTCGGCTTCGAAGACGTGTTAATTATACCAAGGGGCGCCGGGAATGCGCCAAGGTGAGAAACTGTTGATCAGATATCCCGCAGCTCCCTCTCGCTCATCCCGAAATAATGCCCAAGCTCATGCATGACGGTATTGCGAACCTGCGCCCGGATCTCATCATCATTGCGGCAAATCTCTTCGATGGGAATGCGGAAGATGGAAATGGTGTCCGGAAGTGCGCCGGCGTAGGCATTTGGCCTGCTGGTCAGCGGTATGCCTTCGTACAGCCCGAGAAGCTCGTGGGGATTCCTGATGCTCACCTTTTGAATCTGCTCCGGGGATGCCAGGTCATCAACCACCACCGAGACGTTATCGAGGCGGTCGGCGAATTCGGGGGGAAGGCTGGCAAGCGCCTGCTCGACCAGTTCTTCGAAATGGTTACGGTCCAATGCCGTTCACCTGTTCAGGGTGATTCCGGACAGATTCCGCGGCAGAGCCGTGCCTTTGCCCTACCGTTCGTGGGGATGAATCGCTGCCTCGGCCGCGTAACGCTCGGCGAGCGCTTTCTTGCAGTCGGTGTCCTGATCGCGGCTGTAGGCTTTCTCCACAGTGAGACTGCAGCGCTCCAGAGGTGGCCGTACGACCTTGACCGCGCCAAAGCCGCCCTTGCGCTTCTCCAGCTCATGGAATCCGCCCAGGTCGATCTCAACACCGAAAACCTTGTACAGGCATCCGAAGTAGGTCTTTCCCATTTCATCGTAGGAGTAGATGTACTTGCATCCGGAGTGGAAGCAGTTCGCGGGGTAGATAACTTTTTCACAAAGTACGCCGCACTCGTTGCACTCCAGCTCTTCAGAGAGTTCCAGAAGTAATGACAATTTGTACCTTTCTTCCTTATTTGCGGCCCGCCATTGGTTCCAGCAGTTTGGCCCCTGTGTCCTGAACCTGCACGACCGCACGTTTTTCAATCGCGTGTATTGTACTGCGTTTATGCCGTTCCGGGCAAGGTTTTGCGGTAAATAAAGGTTAAAAACAGGTTAAGCCTGCAGATTATATATATCCACCCGTGGGTAGATGTTAAACACAAACCGCCATCGCAGCCGGACAGGAGCGCCGAAAAACACCTGATTATGAGCAATGGCGCGATAAAAACAATAATCTCCCGTGACGGGAATCCAGAGCCGTTTGACGCCGGCAGGATCCAGCGCGCCATCTCCCGCGCCATCGAGGCTTCAGGCGAACATAATGGAAGCAGCTCCCGCGACCTTACGCAGCAGGTCGTGGCGCGGCTCGAGGAACGCTTTGATGGCGGATCCCCCGCAGTAGAAGAGATACAGGATATTGTCGAGGATGTCCTGATGTCCAGCCCGCTCAAGGAGACGGCCAGGGCTTACATGGCCTACAGGCGCCGGCACGCAGAAATCCGTTCGGTCAGGCAGTTCCTTGGAGTCAGGGATGATTTGAAACTGCCAATAAACGCGCTGGCGGTTCTGAGAAAACGGTATCTGGTCAAAGATGGCCGGGGGCAGGTCATCGAGACACCTGGGCAGCTGTTCAGAAGAGTCGCCAGACACGTTGCCGCGCCTGAAGCCGCTTATGGCGACGATCCCGCTATCGCCGAAGAACTGTTTTACGGGGTCATGGCGTCGCGTGAGTTTCTGCCCAATTCCCCCACCCTGATGAACGCCGGCACGCAGCTTGGAATGCTCTCCGCCTGCTTCGTGCTGCCGGTTCCCGACTCAATCCCCGGAATATTCGAGACCGTCAAATACATGGCCATCATCCACCAGGCCGGTGGCGGCACGGGATTTTCTTTCTCACACCTGCGGCCAAAAGGCGACCTGGTCGGAACTACCCACGGCGTTGCGTCCGGCCCGGTGAGCTTCATGGGAGCATTCGACAGCGCCACCGAGGTCGTGAAGCAGGGCGGAAGGCGCCGGGGCGCAAATATGGGCGTGCTTCGTGTTGACCACCCCGATATCCTCGAATTCATCGGCGCCAAACAGCAGGAAAATACGCTGCTCAACTTCAACATCTCAGTAGCGGCGACTGATGAGTTCATGGAGGCGGTCAGGGCGGATGGTGTGTATGAACTGGTGAATCCGCGCTCGGGAGAACAAAGCGGAACCCTGAAAGCCCGCTCCGTGCTGGAAGCGATAGCATCGGCAGCCTGGGCGACCGGCGATCCCGGGATGATCTTCATCGACCGCATCAATATGGCGAATCCGACACCTCTGCTGGGGCCGATGGAGACGACGAATCCGTGCGGCGAACAGCCGCTGCTGCCGTACGAGTCTTGCAACCTGGGTTCCATCGACCTGTCAAAGCTGGCCAGCGGCGGCGACATTGACTGGCAGAGGCTGGGAGAGCTGGTCGATATCGGCGTGCATTTTCTGGACAACGTCATCGACGCCAACCGTTTCCCGCTGAAAGAGATCGGCGACATGACCCTGGGCAATCGCAAGATCGGGCTGGGAGTGATGGGTTTCGCCGAAGCGCTGGTACGGCTGGGTATAAGGTACAACTCGGAGGAAGCGCTCGCGAAAGCTTCCGAAATGATGGATTTCATCTCCAGGAGGGCGGCGGCGAAATCGGCGGAGATCGCGGCGCGGCGCGGCTCCTTTCCCAATTTTCAGGGAAGCCTATGGCAGCAGCGCGGTTTTGCGACGATGCGCAACGCCACCCTGACGACGATCGCGCCGACGGGGACCATCAGCGTCATCGCGGGAACCACAAGCGGCATCGAGCCCCTTTTTGCCATATCGTTCGTGCGGGACGTGATGGAGGGAACCCACATGCTAGAGACAAACGCCGACTTTGAAAAGCTGGCGCACGAAAGGGGCTTCTGGTCCGAGGAGCTGATGATGGAGATATCGAGGACCGGCAGCGTGCGTGATATCGACAGTGTCCCCGAAGATATCAGGGGGCTTTACATCACCGCCATGGACATAAAACCCGAATGGCATGTACGCATGCAGGCCGCCTTCCAGAAGCACGTTGATAACGCCGTCTCCAAAACAATCAACCTGCCGCGCAGCGCCGGCCTGGATGAAGTGCGTGAGGCGTTCCTGCTGGCCTGGGATTCCGGCTGCAAGGGGATAACCGTCTTCCGCTACGGCAGCAGGAAGCAGCAGGTGCTTTATTTAAGCGGTGAGGTTGCCGGTGAGCCCGGTGAAGGCCACGTGCGCGCGGGTCCGGAGTACGCCGGCGGCTGTCCGGTTGTCGATTGCGAGATCTGATGCTATCGCTTGCCGCTGCGTCGCTCCGCAATCGCCAAAACAAGGAATTTCAGACAAAAACGGCGAAGTACAATTATGGCCCGGAGAGCATGTTCCCTGGACCATCTTCTTCACTATGAGTACTCCAACAAAAACCGCCTCGGGCGGAAGCGAGCTTGTGGGGGGCATGCTACGTTCCGGTCTGACGTCGCGTTTCGCGGTCGCCAACCTGGGCGCGCTCCTGTTCGCGATTTGCGGCGTGATTCTCGCGCATTCGTGGATAGACGAACTGGCCGGCCTGGTGTCCCTGCCGGGCGCCATCATCCTGGTCGTGTTCATCGCCATTGTCCCCGGCTACCTGAACGTCTTCCTGCTACTCAGCCTGCTGAGCTACAGACAGCCTCCCCTGAAGCTGGATGGAACCTTCCCCGGGGTATCGATACTCATCGCGGCCCATAACGAAGAAAAGAACCTGCCCGAGACGTTTCGCGGACTCGCCGGTCAGGACTACCCTGCCGAGATCGAGATCATCATCGTCGACGACGGCTCCACCGATGGAACCCTCAACTACCTGCGCTCCCTGCGGAAGCCATGCCTGGAAGTCATCTCGATAACCCATCAGGGCAAAGCCGCAGCGCTGAACGCCGGGCTTGAAGCTGTCTCGCATCGCGTTCTGGTGACGATAGACGCCGATACTTTCCTGCATCCGCAGGCACTCAGGCGCATCGTGGCGCGCCTGGTCTCCACCCCGGATTGCGCGGCCGTCGCCGGTTCCATACTCGCGAAGAATTCGCGCGAGTCGCGCATCACCCGCCTGCAGGAGTGGGATTATTTTCTGGCCATCGGCGCGGTCAAACGCCAGCAGAGCATGTACCGCGGCACGCTTGTGGCACAGGGTTCGTTCAGCGCCTTCTACACGGGCATCGTCAGATCGGCCCGCGGCTGGCCGAACCGCATCGGCGAGGACATAGTCCTCACATGGGCCCTGCTTCAGGAAGGTCACCGGGTCGTCCATGAACCTACCGCGATAGCATTCACCAAAGTACCCGCCAGTTTCCGTGGCTTCTACCGGCAGCGTCAGCGCTGGGCAAGAGGGATGATCGAAGCGCTCCGTAGCCATATAAGCATCATCTGGAAGCAGCGTGGTTTCGCGGGCTTTTTTGTGGCCATGGACCTGCTGTTCCCGGCCCTGGACCTCACATTCACCGTGGCTTTCCTGCCTGGAGTCGTTCTGGCATGTTTCGGTTACTATCATATCGCCGGCCTGATGACCCTGCTGGTGCTCCCTCTGACGGCGCTGATAATCCTGGTCATGCTGAGCTACCAGAGAAAGGTTTTCGCCCTGATGGGGCTGAAGATACGGCGAAATATCCTCGGTTTTCTCGCGTATTTCCTCTTTTACCAGTTCATCGTCTCGCCGATATGCGTGCTCGGATACGGCCGGGAACTGCTGAATCTGGAAAAAAAGTGGTAAGAATCGTCAACGATTTCCCCCCCTTTTTTACCGCGAAGCCGCCCTTTAACATAATAGCCTGCAAATAGCCGTATTTTTCCCGTTTTTCCTCCCATGGGACGCCCAATCTTACAGAACCGAAGTACTCAAATTAGTTAAATCGATAATAAAGATGGGGGATTTCCCCGATAGGAACGCAATCTCACACAGGATATCCTCCAAAATAAGATTTACGGCATATGGTTGCGTTGTGCCTTACCCGCACAAAACGGAATGAAGATTGTTCCGGGGGACCATGTAAGCAGAACAGAAGCGAGTCCTGAGCTTCTATTATTGATCTGAAAGAAGGAGGTGTCACATGCAACTTACAAGACAAGCAGATTACGCAATCAGAGCATTGCTGCACCTGTCGAGCGAAGAGTTTGGCAGTGTGGTGCAGACCAAGGAGATCGCTTCAAGCGAAGGGATTCCTGAGAAGTATCTCCCGACGATCATGCGCACTCTGGCCCGGTCGGGCCTGGTGAGAACACTGCGCGGCAATCAGGGCGGTGTCCTTCTGGCGCGGCTTCCGGAGGAAATAAACCTTCGTGAGGTCATAGAGGCGATCGAAGAGCCGATAGTGCTTAATCGTTGTCTGCGTGAAGCGGGCGAGTGTTCGCGGGAAGATTTCTGCCCGGTGCATCCCGTCTGGGACATGATCCAGCAGAGTCTGATTGAACGGCTTGAATCAACCACATTTGCAGACCTGACATCAGATCAAAATAACGGAGCGGGGTCTTCCAAGGGCTGGCAATTCGCGGAGTCAGAGCGGAGCAGGATAACCGCCTGAGCTCCACCGCCTTCCAGGGCATGGGCTGAAGACAGAGGTATTGCTATACAAATGACGCGGATATTGCGTCGGGTCTAGAGCGGACGTTGCGAGCGAGTACAGTCAGACCCGGCGGCCATTGATCTTCTGCCTGGAAAAGGAACGAAATTTGAACGTGCATGCCTCCTGCATGCGCGTTCTTTTGTTTTCAGCGAGCGGGCGGCTGCATCATGCTAATTCCCGCGTGGCCTTCTTTTGAGCCTCTTGGTAACCTGATCCAGTTTGCTGTACTATTGGCGCGTGCAAAAAGGAAGTTCCAACCAGTGAAAGATTATTACCGAATCCTCGAAGTCCATCAGGAAGCGTCTCCGGATGTCATCGAAAGGGCTTACAAGGCGCTCGCCCGCAAGTATCATCCAGACTCGTGCCCGCCGGAACAGCGCGTTTCGGCGACGATGAAGATGCAGGAGCTGAACGAGGCCCGCCACGTTTTGTCCGATCCGGCGCGGCGCGCCGAATATGCCAGATTCCGCCGCACGGAATTCTGGCGCATCTTCTGGCGCGAAGGGCTTACCGGGCTTTCGCGCAGGTGGCGATAGACTCAGGGCAACGGCGTGTCGGTCGGCTCTCCCCGTTCGGCGTACTTTGTATCGATCTTCTCCCTGATCTGAGCCGTCGTAAGGCCATCTTTCTTGAATTGATCTATGTCCATGGCCTCGTCAAGGCAGGTCGTGCAGCTGGCCGCATGCTCGTCAAACGCACCGGTTTTGCGGTCATAGAAACAGTCTTTCAGACTGCGATATTTCTCGGCATCCTGTTTGCAGCCGCAGTAGCAGGGGACGAATTCCATGATATCCTGGCTTGCGGCCGCTATCCTGTATCCTTTGAGTGACTCTTCGGAGCGGTAGACGAATTCCGGAAAGGCCGGATCGTTCTCCGCTGTGGAACCACAACCGGAAACAAGAGAAGCTGCGATGATGACCGCCGATATCAATATGATAAAACTGAATAACGCATGCCTTTTGTAAAATGATATTTTAATGGTTTCTTTCATGTATCTCCGTCGTCAGGTCTGACTTTTTAACAGGCTCCGCTCATGGGCAGATAGAAGAGGAAACCGAAGCCTGCCGCCGCCATCAGCACCATCGCCCTCCTCGGCCACGCGCCCGTCAATCTGACATCGCCCGCCAGACGAGAGCCATCCGCTGGTTTCTTCTCCCCGAAATCCCAGCCTGTAACCTTCATTGAGATGAAAAGCCCCGCGCCCAGCATGCTGAACTGTATGGCCTTGAGCGGCAGGCTGGTGAAATAAACATTCGCCGGCGGCATATGGCCCGACCAGTCTATCAGCCGCGACTCGACCAGAATCGTCTGCAGGGAAGGCAGTGCCCCTGACCAGAGATGCTGCAAAGCCAGGGACAGGAACACTCCCAGCGTAAGCGGCAGCAACGCGAAACTTGCGCCTGCAAACGCCGGCGTCACTTCCTGACGCCACGCTCCAAGCCTCGTTATCAATAGCTGTACTGCCAGGACCATGCCTGTTAGCGCAGTGACACCGGCTACGACCGCAAGGCGGTAATTGTAACCAAAAACCGGTAATGCGGCCTGCTGGTACCGCGCAAAAAGGCTGGTCATTCGCACTGAGTCCGCCGCCATCAGGCCGAGCAGCAGCAGGGACAGGATGGCCTCGGCACGCCCGAACTCGCGTATATCCGGTTTGCGCGTACCGGCCGGGGTAAAGCGGGTGGTTATGCCCCCTGGAGTTCGTGCATCGGTGCAGCCGCCGCATAAATGACACTGGCTCGGCTGCCTCAAACTTACAGTTGACAGCCCCACGGGACAGGATTTGACCTCGCCCCGGTTGCCGCTGCCTTCCGGCCTGGTCCAGGAAAAGAACGAGTATACCCGGGTGATCATCCCGACCGGACACAGGTAGCGGCAGAATGTCCTGCCGCGATACGCCAGAGACAGAAAGACCGCAAAAAGGGTCATGGCGATGAGGATGATGCCGGTGGCGCCTGAATCAGCTTCCAGCCCCAGGGCAAGGAAAGAGATACCGAATGCGAAGACTGATGACGCCCCCAGCCAGGGTCCGGCTTTCCTGAACAACGAGGGCGGCGCCGGCCTCTTTCCAGCTAGCCTGGCGGCGGCATCGGCAGCTCCTCCGAAGGGACAGACTCCGCACCATATCCGTCCGCCCAGCAGCAGCGCGAACGGAAGCAGCGGCCACCACAGGCGCCAGACCACTTCTGTGGCCAGGTTGCCCTCCCCCCTCTGACCCGGCGCGAAGGCGAAGTAAACCAGTATTGCGAGCGCGATGTAGAACAGCCAGTGAAAGAGCCCCGGATATAGCCGCCATCGCAGCAGCTTTCCGAACGCTCCCAGCCGCTCCCGTTCCTCCGCCTGCTTAAATGAGCCGGCGGTCACGCCTTGGATTTTTTGTTCCATTATTCAGTATAGTTAGCCCGCATCGACACATTGTTTGCCGCCGGAGCAGGATCATTTGAATTGACTGTTACCTGAAAAAGATGCATGCCGCCCATACCCTTGCCCATATGCATGGAGACAGTCAGCATCGTAGTCTCGCCTGGAGCCAGTGTCGTGGAACCCACGACCGCCTGGGCGTCTCAGCAGCCCTCCAGCCTTTTTACGTCCAGTTGCCCCAGACTCAGCGGTCCGGAGCCGGTATTCCTCAGTTCAAACTTGTGTTCGGCTAGTTGCCCTGTTTTGACGGTGCCTGCGTCGAAATAAGTTTCCCTGATCTGCAGGCGTCCTCCGGTGTCGCCGACCGTCGTCACGTTAACAGTCGCGCTTTCCTCGCCGCACCCCGCCACGACCGCCAGCATCGACAAAACAACAGCCACCGCGAAGGCGATACGGGTGAATACCGGAGCCCTTCGCCGCGACCATCGCTGATCTTTGATCGTTACTTTCAATCTCATAAACAGACTCCCTTTTATCGGATATACGGCCGCATGATATCCAGCCGTATATTAATGATACCCCCGGGACTGCTTTTATATTACTTGTTTGCGTTAAGAAAATATTAAGCGGATGCACTTCAGCATCTTATGTCTTATAATCCTTGCGTGATATCAAGCATCGCGAGTTGTGCTCATGGGGGGCGCTCTCTCCTTGCCGCATTTGTAAATAAAACTTTCCCCGTCTGAGGAATTATGTCTTTTTTTCGAAAAGATTTTCCCGGGAGACATGCGGTCATATTGCTGACCATCGCCATCATGCTCTTACTGATCGAAATGATGGACGAGCTTTACATGGTAACCGTCCCCTGGGTCGATCTCCTCTACGCAATCCCGATAATCACCGCTGCCGTCCTGCTGAGCCCGCTGGAGACTATAGGCACAGGACTCCTGGCCATGATCCTTTGCCTGACGACCCAGATCGAGTCCAGCGACATCGAACATCTGAACATGCTTACTTCCATCGCCATCGGCATGGGCGGAGTGCTGGCCGCGGGAAGCTCCAGTCTGATCCGCCGTGGCACCAGGAAGCTACAGGCTTCAAGTGAGGCGCTGGAGAATTCGCCAATCGCGTATGCAGAATTCAGGTTTCCCGGTTATGCAATCTTGAGCCACAACGAGACCTTCCGGCAGATAGTTGAAACAGCGGGCGGCAACGTGAGTAAATCGCTGTTTGAATCGCTCCCGGAAAAGATATCCGGGAGCATCGCGGGAATAATGGATAAGGCGGTGATGGAAAAAGAGCGCGTCGATCTTGATGAATTTCTTCTGCCGACGGAAGAGGGTAAGAACAGCTTCTGGAAAACCAGCATCATCCCGCTGCCGGTCGGCAGCAATAAAACGCCTCGCTCCGTGGCCATGTTCGCGTTCGACGTCACCGCATCGGTGCAGCGCGCGCATACGCAGGTAGCGGCGCTCAAGATCAGCAGCGCCGTCATGTCGAGCCTCGACCTGGACAACACCATCCGCGTGGTACTTGACAATATGGCCTATATAGCCGAAACCGGCGCCGCCGCGCTGTTCCTCTTCGAAGATGACCAGTGGGTCGGCACAGTCGGATATGGAGACTACAGCGACGAGCTGATCATGAGCATGCGCTATCCCTACGAAGAGCTCGCCGCTGCGGTTGATGCTGTCGAAAGCAAAAAAGCCATGGCCCTGACCAGCCCCCGCGAGATCTCCCGCTCATACCAGGAGATGTTCAACAAGCTCGACGCGAAATCTTACCTGATTGTGCCATTGGTGTCCGGCAACCGGACGATTGGATCGATTTGGCTGAAGCATGACGACAGCCAGCGCCGGTTCAGCCAGGAGCAGATCGAGTTCGCGACGGCCATCGGCTCCCATGCGGCACTGGCGATCGAGAACGCGACGATTTACGAGAACGAGCATTTCATCAGGAAGTCCATGGAGGCTATCGAGGCGATTTCAGAGGCGGGCCTCGTCTCGCTTGACCTGGAGGAAGTCCTGATGGAGATAGTCAACCGTACCCAGGATGTCATGAAGATGGACTCCGCCCTTATCTTCCTGGTTGACAACAAAAGGGAGAACCTGGTGCCACGCGCGGTGACCGGAGCGATGCGCGAATATGCTTCGCAGATCATTATTCCCGTTGGCAAGGGAATAGTCGGGCGTACTTTCAAGGAGGGTGTGCCGATGAAAATCGACAATCTTCTCAGTGACGATGAGGAAAGGTCCTACTTCGCCGAGACGGATATTCACTCAGTGTTAACCGTACCGCTGCGCATAGGTGGCATGGTCGAGGGTGTGCTGGAAATAGCCTGCAACCGGGAGAAGGCGTTCTCCACGAGAGAATGGGGGCTTTTCCAGGTTCTGGCCGACCGCGCCTCGATGGCGGTGCAGAACTCCTGGGCGCATGAGGATACGAGAAAGGAGCTCGACCGGGTGAGGCTCCTGCGCGATGTTGCCGCGGCCTGCGCCGCGTCACAGGACATGAGGGCGATCGCCAAAAACGCTCTTAAAGCCGTGGACGAGAAAATGGGGTGTTTCCGCGCCAGCGTTTATTATCTGGACAACGAAAGAAACGCGCTGATCAATCTTGCTTTCATCGGGCACTCGCCCAAAGTGATGGATGAATTCAAGGAGTCGCCCCTGGACAGGGGAACACTTCTGACCCGGGCGGTGCTCGAGCGCCGGATGATCACACACGAGGAGGTCAACCTCGACAACGCGACCGAAGACGAGGCGTACATCCTCAAGGCGCTCGACATCGGTGACAACCGGCGCTGCACGCTGCCTCTCATCTACAAAAAAGAAGTGGTAGGCGGCATGGCTCTGGTTTTCCCCGACAAATACCCGTTCAGGCCGGGAGAGGTCCAGACCATCCTTGGTGTCGCGAACCAGCTTGCCGTTGCCATTCACGGCAGCAAGCATCCTGTCGAGCGCTCCATAGATGCGCTAGAGAGACAACCCGGCAAGGATCCCGAGTAGGGCCGCCAGACGGCCCAGTTCGACCGAAGCGCCCAGCACGTCTCCGCCGATGCCTCCGAAAAATCGCGCTGATATGAGCAGTAACAGCATACCTGCGGCCAGAGCCGCGGCAACCGGGAAGAGAACCGCCTGCAAGGGCACGAATACAGCCATCGACGCCATGACCAGCAGGGTGATGATTATTCCTGTAATGCCTCGCCAGCCTTTCAGCGCCTGAGCGAAACTGCTGCCGCTTCCCTGATGTGAAGGCCGGCCGATACTGCCGACGAGCAGGAGGCAGAGCCGGGCCGAAAGCTCGGCTGCCATCATCAGGAGTACAAGCTCGAAACCAGGTCGCAGGGTTATTATGCCGGCTATGGCCGACCAGGAGATCAGATAGGTCAGGAGCAGTGCGCCGACGGCGCCTATGCCCAATGTCCTGTCCCTGAGCACCTCGATCCTGCGCGCGAGGTCGCCGTGGACCATGAGGGCGTCGCCCAGGTCCGCCAGCCCGTCCGAGTGATGAAGACCCGTAAGCAGCAGCGCGGCCGCGAGGACAAGGGCCGCGGCAACAGGAGCGCCGAAAACCTGGAAGGATCCCCACCCTGCCGCCCCTTCGAGAGCCCCGAGGAAGAGCGCGACAAGCGGCAGCAGGTAGCTCGCGGCGGCGATCTCTTCGATGGTACCCGCACGCGAAAGCGGCATGACGGTGAAAAAACCGAAAGCGTTGCGCGTGTCGCGAAGCGGCCGCCATCCGCTGTGCAACATTCCGACGGCGCCTTTTTTCAGAGGGTCCTTCCCTCCTGCAACTTCACTCAAACGATTCACTGGTTCGATCCTTCTCTCCTCTTTGAAGTCTGGTTCTGTTTAAGCGACTGCCTCAGGTTCTCGACCAGCACGTCCAGATCATCTGTCGCGCCCTCTTCTTCCGGCCGGGAGACGATGATCACATGCGCACCTTCAGCCGCGGCTGCCTCGAGCTTGTCCGGCAGGCCGCCTTCGCGGCCCGAATCCTTGGCAAGCAGCATCGCAGCCCGCGCGCGTCGGATACAGGTCCGGTTGAAATCGATGCTGTGCGGCGGGTATGCGGCGATGATGTTCTCTGGCCCGATCCCAAGCCGGGTGCATGCGTCTATTGACTCCGCCACCGGCAGCACCCTGGCGGTAAAATCCAGCCCCGCGGCGACAAACAGAGCGAGGTTGCGCGTGCCGATAGTCAGCAGGGACCTGCGGCCGGAACCGGCAAGGGCGTCAACCGCCTCCTCCCACGACTTGACGATCGTGACGCCGGATCCGAACTCCGCGCTCGCCGGCCTCGAGTACCTAAAATATGGTATGTTCACAAAACCTGCGGCGCGGCGGGTCTCTTCGCTGACCTCGATGGCAAAAGGATGTGAACAGTCGATGAAGGCACACGCCCCGTAGCCCGAAGCCTGCTCCGCCATTTCTCGGGCGGATTTCCTGCCGGTCTCGGTTGTGTATCCTGCCGCCTGCGCCTCACCCATTGCGGTGGCAACGCTGACCACCACGCGAAAACCTTCCTGTTCGAGCCTGGCCACGGCGCGGCGGGCTTCCGTTGTGCCGCCGATGAGATAGATTGTCTCGTTTGTCATAAACCCTGGCTCCGGACTCCGCGCTGGCATTTCAGCCTGGCGGGAAATCAGGAACCCTTCCTCTCATAGCCCCTGCGGGTCACCATCCGGCCTCTGATGACTTCCGTGCTGGAATTGCCGACGATGACGATCGTGCGCATGTCGATCTTCTGCCGGACGAGGTCGATCAGGTCAATGATCGCGGACTCTTCGTCCGGCCCACCTGCATCCCTGACCCAGCCCACCGGTGTAACCGCCGACCTGTAACGTACGATCAGGGCGCAGATTTCCTCAAATAGCGGCTGCCTCTTCCTGCTGGTGGGATTGTATAGGCAGATGACCATATCGGAAGCCGCGGCTGCTTCGGCGCGGCTTAAGACGACATCCCTCGGCGTAAGCAGGTCGCTCAGGCTGAGGATGATGTAGTCGTTCATCAGCGGAGCTCCAAGCTTCGCGGCTGCTATATGAGCCGCCGTCACGCCCGGGATGATCGATACCGGGACGCCGTCCGCCATCTCCAGCACCGGCCCGGCCATGCCGTAAACCCCCGGGTCGCCGCTCGACACCATGACGACCTTCTTCCCCGCTGCCGCCAGATCAAGCGCCTCGCGGCAGCGCTCCACCTCCGCCCCCATGGACCCATCCATGTACATCTTGTCCGGAAAAATCTTCCTGAGCTGCCCGGTGTATGTCCGGTATCCGAATATTACGTCCGCGTCCCTGATCGCTTCACCCGCCTGCGCGGTCAGTAAAGGCTCCGTCCCCGCGCCGGTGCCGACCACCATGATCGTGCCTGAATCGATCGCTGCGGCGTCATCGTCCGTGTCTGGAGCTTCCGGTTGCCTCGCCGACGGAACCGCGAGTGCGACCGTGACCGGTCCGTGCTTCGTTTTTTCCAGGATGAGACCTGCGCCTTCACCGGATGCCAGCAGCGCGGCCGGTTCACAGACTGCCGGAGTGCCGACTTTGGATTCCACAAAATCATTGCCGGGACGGCCCGTGGCCGCAAGGTCGCGCGCGGCATAGAACTTCAAGCGGGTGCCCAGCTGTTCTGCGGCCGCTTCGAGCCCGGCTTCATCTTTCTTTATGTCGATCGACGCAAGCATGCCGACGGCGCGCGGGTCGATCCCCGCCCCCGCGCAGGAATCCATGATCGCTGCCACGATCTGTTCGCCGGCGGCTCCCCGCTTGCAGCCGATGCCGGCTGTGACCGTTCGCGGAATCAGCCTTGCAGTCGATACCTCTTCATCAGCCCGGTCATTATTGTTCCCTGCCAGAAATGTGACCAGCAGCCTGCCCTCATATCCGGACGAGTCGCCCCCGTATGACACCCAGTCGTAACCGTCGATATGGGGGTCTTCCAGAGCCTCGATGCAGACCGGCCGGCCATCGACGAGCAGCGCCGTTACCCGGCGCAGATCCACCGGGTCGGCAACTGCCGCGTCCAGCCGCCGCGCCACCTCGTCGGGAGCAACGAGCCCCTGCACGTCGCTGGAGGTCGTTATGACAGCATGCGTGCCGAGAAAAGATGCGATTTTTTCCGCAAGGGCGTTCGCGCCGGCCGCATGACCGCCGAGGAGAGGGATCACATGGCCGCCTTCTTCGTCGATGACGAGCACGGCGGGGTCATCCTGTTTGGACTTAAGATGCGGCGCCAGTATTCGGAACACGATGCCGGCCGCCATCACGCAGATGACTGTGTCGCCGGCGTTGAACCTTTCAGGGAGCGCATCGGCGATGTTGTCGAAGGGATCGCAGTTTCCGCAGCCCATGCTATGGCAGGACGGCAGGTGGGCGATGCCGCCGAACTCATCCCTGAGCTTCAGGGCCATCAGCGCGCCGCCCGCGGTCAGGGAGAAGTAACTGACGGGGCGTGAGCTTCCATCAGGGCCGCCGTCGCTGCGAGTATTATTCCTTGATGCCTTCGCGATACCCATGTGAGAAATTCTTGTCGTAGAGTTTTGATTTTTCGCCATCATTCGAAAGGGCGTCTCCAACCAGGATGATCGCCGTGCGGTCGATGCCCGCTTCGCGGAAAGTGTCGACGAGCCCGGCAACCGTGGTATTTACCCGCTTCTCCTTGTCCCAGCTGGCGTGCTGGACCGCGGCCGCCGGCGTCTCCGGGGGATAGTGTTCCATGAGCATCTCCTGGACGTGTTCCACCCGGCCGGCGCTCAGGAAAATGGCCATCGTGGCCTGATGCTCGGCCAGCGACGAGATCAACTCTCGCTCCGGCACGGGTGTGCGGCCTGGAGCCCTGGTGATGATAACGGTCTGGGACACTCCCGGCATCGTCAGCTCGCTCTGAAGCGCAGCCGCCGTGGCCCCCAGCGATGAGACCCCGGGGATGACGAAGAAGTCGGTGCCCGCCTCGGTGAGCATCTTCATCTGTTCCCCGATAGTGCTGTAAACGGACGGGTCGCCGCTGTGCATCCGCACGACGCGCTGGCCGCGCTTCGCCCGGTCGATCATCACCTTGGCGATGTAATCCAGACAGAGGGGGGCGCTGTCTATCTGCTCTGCCTTCCGGTCGCAGAATTTCAGCATCTCCGGGTTGATCAGGGAGCCCGCGTAGATGACCACGTCTGCCTCTTCGAGCAGGCGCTTTCCCTTGACGGTCAGCAGCTCCGGATCGCCGGGTCCGGCGCCAATGAAATAAACCGGGTTTTCTTTTTTGTTTTTAGCCAATGGTCAACACTCCTGTCTTTTCTGTTCCGTCTGCCTCTTTATGTTTTCATGGGTCCTGCTGCTTTATGGTGTCACGAATGAACTGCCGGATGCCGGCGGACTTGTTTATATATCCCCGGTTCCTGCCGGAGTAATCCATACCACGGAAAAGTACGGCAGATCAGCGATCGCCCCGCGATCAATATTTCCGATGATCTTTTCTTCAGGACCGCCGAGTTCAAGCGCGGCCCTGGAGCGATCCCAGGCGCCCGCTTCTTCGATAAGATCAAGCGATTCCCGCGACAGGGAACGCGGCTTCAATATAACAATGGACGCGTTTATCCCCAGCGCGGCTTCGAGCGCCGCGTGGTCTGGTCCTGTGACTACAACCGTAGGCACATCGCCTGCGGCCAGGGGCATGCCCACGGCCGCCGCCATGGCGCTCATCGCCGATACTCCACTGACGACTTCTACCCGTCCGGGGAACCTCTCCGCCAGGTATCCAAAAGTGCTGTAGAAAAGCGGGTCACCCAGCGCCAGGCAGGCGACGTCGCCGCCATCGGAGGCCGCCTCGACCAGTGCCAGCGCCGCGTCTGCGTGCGCGGCCTCAAGAAGCGCCCTGTCGCGGGTCATCGGCATGATGAGCGGCAAAAGCCTGTTGCTGCCTGTCAGGTGCTGCCTTACCGTCTCCAGCGCCCTGCTCGCCGCCCCTTCACGCTGTACCGGATAAGCTACGGTCGCAGACCGGCGGATGACATCCACCGCCCTGAGGGTCACCAGGCCAGGATCACCAGGCCCTACCCCGACTCCATATAGAACACCAAGATTTTCTGTACCGGTCATATGTTCACAATTCAATTTCTGTAAAGATAACTGTCGAAATCCCGCCTGGTGGTTTGTTGAAAAATGCAACTATAAACCAGAAACTGCCTGCGGTCACTAGTAAGAACGCTCAAATGCCTGAACGAATTGATAAGCGGAGCTTATCAATTCGTATCCTTGTCACCAGTAAAGATGATAACTGGATTGAATTCATCCCATTGTTGCGCCTCTCCGCGGGCGATGGATACCCTGGTCGCCTGGCGATTGAGCAGGCCGGACCCGGCGAATGCCGCATGCGCGGCCTTTTTCGTCTCTGCCAGCAGCGCCGTTACTACGATGCGCCCGCCCGGATTGAGCGCCTCCAGGGCCGCTGCGAAGATCTCTTCCAGCCTGCCGTCGTTGCCGCCTATGATCACGAGGTCGGGCCCGGGAAGCCCGGCGAGTATGTCCGGCGCCGCGCCTTCCGCCGTCTGCACCGTTGCCCCGAACCTGACGGCGTTGTCCAAGATCAGGGAGCAGGCTTCGGGGTTTTTATCGATTAAAAAAACTCTGGCGTCCGGTTCAAGAAGGGAGCACTCTATGCCGTAGGAGCCAGTGCCGGCACCGACGTCCCAGATGACGCCGCGACACTTCGGCCGTGCTTTTGACAATAGAACCGCGCGCACCTCACTTTTTGAAAGAGGAATGCCTTCCCGTCTCAGCCAGAGTTCATCGGCGATACCGGGTGCGGCGGCGTTGATGTCAAGCTGCTCCTGTGTCGATTCGTTTCGGACAATCCGGTCCGGCAATACGAGCAGGAGTGAATTGCCGGGAAATGTGCCTGCGGCTATTTCCTCGAGCGTTCCCTGAAAGATCTTTTCGCCTTCGATGCCCAGATTGGAACCTACGGCGGCGGCGCGGTCGCCCGCTCCGGCCGGAAACATGCGGGCCAGGTCATGGGGCGCGTTGTTATCGTCACAGAAGTACAGAGTCGGCCCCTCCTGTGAAACGATGCCAGCCGAGGCGGCACGCCCATGCAGGCTGATGAGAGTCCAGTCCTGCCAGGCCATCCCCAGCCGCGCGGCCAGCAGCTGCATCGAGGAGACGCCCGGCGTGACGCTGATCTCGTCCTTAAAATAAACCGCGAGGAAGGGCAGTATGCTGAAGCAGCCAGGATCGCCGCTTGCCAGAACGCAGACATCACCCTTCTTGAGCTTCTCCTCTATGAAGCCGCGGACAGCATCCAGGTCGGCGCTTATGACATGTGCCTCAGCATCGGCCGGCGCCAGCTTGAGCAGACGTCTGCCGCCGACGAAATAACGGCAGCTGCTGATAATGCGTCTGGCTTCTTCAGTCAGAAGCTCCTCAGTGCCGGGACCGGCGCCGACTATATGCAGGATATTTTTCGAACCCATCAGATCCTTTGTCTTATACGAGCTGGCATTTTGGCTGCCAGGCGCGTCATTTTTTCCCTGAGCGGCCGACTATCCCGCCGTGGCTGTCAGTCAAAAAAACTTCTGTCTTCATCTTGAACTCTTTCCTGATGACCGCCGCGACCCGCCGCGCCGCTTCGTCGAGAACCGCTTCAGCTCCGGCCGCCTTGAGCCTGGTCAACGCCGCCTCGGTGGTCGGCAGCAGCTCCAGCGCCCTGGCACGGCGGCGGCTCCACCCCTGCGTGACAGCGCAGTCAGCCAACACATCCAGCGGCATCGACGAGCTGCGCGAGTGAGTATTGAACTCGCCCCTGGAGAGCTTGGCGAGCTTGGACGCATGCCCGAGCAGAACCACGCGCGTAAACCCGCGGTCGCGGGCGGCTTTCAGCATCATACCCGCGTAATTTCCCATCTGGACAACCTGCAGGTGATCGAAACCATACTTCAGCGCGGCCCGCTCCCCCTTGGCTCCCGGCACGAGCACGGGAGTTTTAACGCCGCAGGCGCGGGCCACATCGAGCTGCGGCAGCAGGGACTCCTGGTACGCAGCGCTCGACCACGGTTCCACGCGGCCGGTCGTGCCCAGGATACTTATGCCGCCTAGTATGCCAAGTTTAGGGTTGAATGTCCGCAGGGCGACCTCTTCGCCCATCGGGACCGAAATTGTCACCTCGGCGCCGCGTACCAGAACCCGCCGCGCCTCTTCGCGAATATATTTCAGCGGCACCGGGTTGATGGCCGCCCTGCCCGTCTTGACCGCCAGGCCGTCGAGGGTCACCCGGCCAACGCCTTCGGCTCCGTCGACGAAAACGCGGCCGTCCAGCCTTGGTGTCACACAGGCGAACAGCTGGATGCCGTTCGTCACGTCAGGGTCGTCACCGGCGTCCTTGATCACCGAGCAGACGCCTTCGGCATGCATGGTCACCATAAAAATTGTCGTCTGGCCGTTAGGCAGAGTGATCTCCACGGAGCCCCGGGTCTCGCGGTCCCCCATCTTCCCGCCCCTTCTCTCACAGGGGACATAACCGGTGGCGACCGTCAGGGCCGCGGCGCGGGTTGCCGCCTGGGCGCAGGCTCCGGTTGTGAAGCCGGACCTCACAGCGCCTCTTCGCCGATCCCGGTAAGACGCGCGCGGTCGGGCGTCATGCCCAGCTCGCCGCTGTCGAGCATCTCCTCCAGCCGCCGGCGGGCCATTCCCACCGTCAGCGGCATCTCAGATATATCAGGAAAGATGTCAAACAGGTACGAGATGCGCGGCAGCCTCAGGTGGCAGCGCTCGATGACCTCCTGATCGCTGAAAACCTCCCGCAATCCTCCCTGTACCGCCACCCGTCCCGACCTCAGCAGACAGACGCGCTGCGCGTAAAGGGGCACCAGGTCGACGTCGTGCGTCGCCATGATGATCGTCATGCCCTGCCGGTTGAGATCGAGCAGCAGGCGCATCAGCCGCTTTTCCCCCATGGGGTCGAGGCTGGCGGTCGGCTCGTCGAGCACGAGCACACGCGGCTCCATAGCCAGCACACCTGCGATCGACAGCCTTTTTTTCTGGCCGTAACTCAAGTGATGGATGGGGCGGTCCAGCAGGTCGGTGATGCCGACCTGGGATGCCGCCAGCTCGACGCGCCGCCCGATCTCACTATCGTCGAGACCCAGGTTCCGTGGACCGTAACCGATATCATCCCGAACTGTCGGCGCAAATATCTGATCGTTCGGATCCTGGAAGACGAAGCCGACCAACCGGTTGACCTCGTCGAAGCTCTTGCGGTTTAATTCAATGTCTGCGATCCTTACGCTCCCGCACTGGGCGTTCAGCAAACCATTAAGGTGTTTGAGAAGGGTCGACTTGCCCGAGCCGTTGGCGCCCATGATCGCCAGGAACGATCCTTCGGATACATGCAGCGATACCCCTTCGAGCGCCCTGGTCCCACCAGGATACGTAAATCCGAGATTGTCGATGAAGATCAAGCAGCCACCCCCATGGCAAGCAGCCCCAAGGCGCATATGAACAATGCGGCACAAATCCCGGCAAGAATATCAATTCGCCCGAAACGGGGCAGCGCTCCATTTACAACCGGCCCGGATCCGCGACAGCGCATCGCCTCGGAAGAGCGGAGACCACGGTCATAGACCCGCAGAAAGAGGGAGCCGCCCAGAAGGCGACTACTCGCCAGCCCGGTGCGAGCCGAGGACCAGCCGAGCCTCACCTGCTGAGCGCCGCGCATTCTGGAAAACTCACCGTGTATATCAAATAGATAACGATAGGTAAGTTGTGTGATTTCGATAAAGGTTGCGGGAGCTCTGAACCATCTCAGTGCCTGACAGAGACGGTTGAGCGGCGTGGTCACTCCAAGGACGACGATGATGAGGCCACCGGCGATAATTCGAAGGGAAACGTAAAGTCCGTGGAAGAGCCCCTGCAAGTGCAGATCGAAGGGTCCCAGTGATGCAAAGACCTCTCCCCCTTTGAACACGGTCTGCGAAATTACGGCAAAAATCGCAAAAGACGCAGGAAAGGCAATCATCAGAAGCTGCCGGCGATAGGGGATACGTCCGGCGATCATTAAGATAGCCATGGCGAGGGCGATCACTCCGGAAACACGGTATGAAGCCCCGATAAGGTTGACCACAAGAAGACCTGCGACGCTTCCAATCTTGACCCTGGGATCTATCCGTGAAAGAAAACTGTCTCCCCAGGCGTAGCCATCGCTGTTTTTGGAAATAGCTGTCATTTTATATAAGTGAAATATATATGCGGGGATACGTTATAACGTATCCCCGCTTTTTTTGCCATTAACAGAATCATTTACGCCATTTCCTTGCTACCGCTGCCCGGAAAAAGGGTCCGCCAGTAATACCCCGCGGCGAAACCTCCAACAGCGCCTCCAGAGAGAAAGAAGAAGAGCAGCAAGTCGCCATCTATCTTCCAGGGCAGGACTTGGGACTCCTCAACTCCAGCTTTCTCGGCCAAAGGCGTCGCGGCCCCTTCGGTAACATCTCCTTCCCATCTTGATTCAGTGAAAAGCACGGCGGCCACGAATACTCCGGCAACCATTAATACCAATACCCATCGCCTCATGGCCGTACCACCGCACCCTCCAGCAACTCGGCACGCTGGTTGGCGATGTAGACGACAACACCTGCGGTGAACAGTGCCTCTGCGATCGCGAGTGGCACCTGGGTCGGTAAGAAGGAGGCAAATGCAGCACCCCAGACGTTCAGTACCGCCTCATCCCCGTGCAATGCCAGGGCGATCTGAAACGAGGTGATGCCGTAAGTGACAAGATCCCCGATGAGCCCGGCCAGGCCGGCCGAAAAGCCAAGTCCAAGACCAGCTCGGCGGGAGACTTTGAAAACCGCAAAAGCGGAAAAGGAACCGCCGACCGCCATTGCAATCACATTGGCGCCCCAACTGGTTATGCCACCATGGGCGAAAAAGAGAGCCTGGAGAAATAACGCTACCGACCCCAGCACAGTACCCGTAAGCGGTCCCAGCAATATGGCGGCCATGGGGGTTCCGCAGGGATGAGAGACTGTTCCCAGACCTGGGACAGGGAAAGGTATAAGCGATATCAGGAACACAAAAGCGCCCATCAGACCGATCAGAGGCCTTAATTCCGGGTTTATGGCCAGGCGGCGCTTGATGCCAACCAGACCTGCACCCACAAAGCCCACCGCCGGCACGTACCACGCTGCCGCCTGCTGCGCGGGAATAAGCCCTTCAGGTATATGCATGGAAAATCCTTTCTACTTTTCAGACAATTGCTGACAAATGAAAAACCCTTCATCCTGTAAGCCGGACGAAGGGTTATCTATGGAAATGCCGTCATAATCCTGCCCCTTTCTCGCGAAGGTTCTCGGAATTCTGGTCAGGGGCGGGTTTTCTGGCTTGTGAAAAACCGGTACGACAGACAAATATCCTGTCTGTACACGGTTCTCACTAACAGTAGCGGGACTGCGCCGGTCTTGCACCGGACTTGCCCCAATTAAGCTTCCATTAAAGAACCGGAAGCCCCACTGACCTTGCTTTGAGCATCGGAGTATATATAAATGAAATTTTTTTATCAACAAGTTCAAATCATCACTTGACAATAGTTGATTTTTTATTATTGCGTTTGTCACTAACCTTGTAAGCTCATCCTCAGCAGCGCGTTCACGATAGCCACCGCGATGCTGCTGCCGCCGCGGTTGCCGGGAATCGTAATGAAAGGAAGGCCGGATGCCGCAAGTGCGTCCTTGCTCTCGGCCGCTCCGACAAAACCCACGGGTACGCCGACGACCAGCGCCGGCCTCACGCCTTCCTCAGTGACGAGCCGCAAAAGCTCAAAGAGAGCCGTGGGGGCGTTGCCGACCGCGACGATCGCGCCGTCCAGCATGGAGCCGTCACCCTTTTCGGTCCGCGCTCCGGAGCTTTTGTCCTCATCCTGGCCGCCCGCCTGCTTCCGCGCCGCCAGCCTCATGGCCGCGGCGCCCCGGGTCAGGCCTTCCCGCCGGGACAGAAGCGCCGTCTCGGGCTCCGCCACCAGGCAGGTCACGTCGATACTACGGAGGGCGGCGGTCGGTCCGATGCCGGCGGCCACCATGTTGACGTCACATAAGATTTTTGTTCCCTCGGCCAGGGCTGCCACGCCGGCCGCTATGGCACCCGGTGAAAAGATAACCGCGCGCGACAGTGACGGGTCTCCGGTCGTGTGCACGATACGGCGCACAACCTGATACTCCGGGTCTTCGGGGTCCTCGGGCTCCAGCAGGCTGTCTATGATCTCAAAGCTCTCGGCTTCGATGGGATGCTGCGCGATCGCGACGGGTCTTTCGCATATATCAGCTTCGCCGCCGCAGCCGGCGCCTAACAGCGAGGCGAGCAGGTCCGCGGCGTCGCCTTCATCGTTATGCCCATCATTTTCAGGTTTCAGCGGTTCGGTCTTCTGCAGCGCACGCCGCGCCAGCACTTCCACCAGCAGCTCGTCGGCGCCGAGCGTATCGGCAAGCACAAACTGAGTTCCGGGCAGCTCCTGGCGCAGACGGTCAAGCTCTTCGGGAATATCTATCTTCAGGTGATTGCCCTCATAAAGAAAATAGGGCACGACGACGACACGACGGGCGCCCGCCTTGGCCAGTTCCTGGCAACAGTCGTCTAGCGTCGGCTTGTTGAACTGCAACGACGCCGCCAGCACCGGCATTCCAAGCCTGACCGCCAGGCGGTCAGCGACCCAGTTCAAAAGAACGAGTGCTTCCGGAGCCCGGCTGCCGTGTCCGATGACGATGACGCCGGTTCCTCCATCCCTGAAATGGACAGGATCAACTGGTCGCACTGGAAACCGCTCCTTTCACGCCGGCGCATGCATCAATAAAATTCGCGGTCGCATTTTCATTTCCGGCAAAATGAATATGGACGTAGGACGCCAGCAGGTATCCATTGCTGAAGCCCTCTGCTTTTCCGCCGGGTTCGCCCGATGAAAAACAGTCATAGGCAAGCATGTCCTCCCGCCAGTCGATCGCCGACCAGTGAAACTCGTGCCCGCGGACGCGCTCGCCCGCGTGCAGCAGTAGGTTGTCCTTGCGGGCCGCGGCCTCGACATAACCAAGGGCCTGCCGGCGTCCGGTCATGCGCGCGGCCAGCGGTATGGCCCCGGCCATCATGCGCCGCTCACCGTCGATGACGACTTCGCGGCCAAGGTAGACCAGCCCGCCGCATTCAGCGTAAGCGGGAAGACCATCCCTTACCGCCGCCGCCACGGAGGTACGCATGGCCGTATTGGCCTCAAGCCCGGACGCGAATATCTCCGGGAAACCGCCGCCCAGGTAGATGCCGTCGCAGTCGGGCAGCTCGCTATCGCGCAGGGGACTGAAGTAGAGGAGTTCGGCGCCGGCCCGCTCAAGGGCTTCCAGGCTGTCGACATAATAAAAGGAAAAAGCTTCGTCACGCGCGACCGCGATGCGGGCGCGCGGTTTCTTTGTGGAATTTGTCGGATTCGCGGATTCATCAGACACCGGCCTTTCGCCGGAACCAGCATGCGCATCGGCTGATGCCACCGCTGTCGTGTCCTCTGCCGCCGTAAGGGAGAGCAGCGCGTCGAGGTCGACGTTCTCGGCAACGTGATCGATTATCCGCGCCAGCACTTCACCGTCCGATTCGCGCTCCCCGGCCGGGACCAGCCCCAGGTGACGCGAGGGCATGGATATATCGCCGCGCCGCGGCAGCACGCCGTATACTTCGACTCCCGCCTCGTGTGCCGCGTCCTTGAGGATGCGCGTGTGGCTGGCGCTGCCCACATTGTTGAGTATCGCTCCGGCAGGTTTCAGCTCCGGGTCGAAAGATGCGAAGCCGGAAAGGACCGGCGCCAGGCTGCGTGCCTGCCGCTGACAGTCGACGACAAGAAAGACATCGCCGCCGATCAGCCCGGCGACCTCGGCCGTGCTCCCCTCGTTGCCGGCGCCCGTGCGCCCGTCAAAAAGTCCCATGACGCCCTCCACCACGCTCACATCGGCGCCCATGGAGCCTCTCGAAAAAATCGAACGGACCACATCCGGGGATGTCAGCCAGGTGTCGAGGTTGCGGCTGGGAACTCCGGCGGCGCGGGAATGATAACCCGGGTCGATGTAATCCGGGCCGACCTTGAACGGCGCCACCTTCAGGCCCCGTCGCTTCAACGCGCCCATGATGCCGGTCGCAATCGTTGTCTTGCCCACACCGCTGGCGGCGCCGGCTATTATCAGCGGGCGATTCACCTGGCGGCTTTCCTGATCGCGTCCACGAGCTGGTAGTTCTCGCGCCCGGAGCGGACCGCCACTCGGATATACCTGTTCTCAAGGCCGGGAAACGATCTGCAGTCACGCACAAGGATACCCTTCCTGGCAAGGCGCGCGGTCAGCTCATCGGAGCCGATACCCGCAAGCCGGCATAAAAGAAAATTCGCTTCCGACGGTAACGGCTCGACGCCCGGCACTCCGGCGAGATCATCAAACAGCCGCTCCCGCGCCTTCGCGGTCTCACGCCTGGTCCTGGCCATGTATTCCCAGTCGGTGAGAGACGCCTTTCCCGCCGCCCGGGCAAAAACGTTGACGTTCCACGGCGGTATCCGCTTTCTCATAAGCGCAGTGAATTCAGCACTGGCCGCCAGGCACCCTAGACGGAGCCCGGCCAGTGCATGAGATTTGGTGAATGAACGGACCACATAAAGCCCGGGCGTGGCGCCAAACGAGAGTATGGATTCCTCATGGCCGGCAAAATCTATGAAAGCCTCATCGACTACCAGGCCGGCGCCGGCGACGCGGCACTGACGCCAGAGTGCGGCCACTTCATCAAGCGGGACCAGGTAGCCGGTGGGATTGTTGGGGTTGCACAGGAATACGAGGTCATAACCCGCCGGCTGGATCTCTGCGACATCGAGGGCGAACGCGTCCTGTTCGAGAAGCTGAAAAGAGTCACAATCTGCTCCGGCAGCCTCACACGCCTTTCGATATTCCGAGAAGGTGGGCTCGATGACCAGCACCCGTTTCGGCTCCAGCACGACGGCCAGCCAGTAGATTATCTCGATGCTGCCGTTCCCCAGTACCACTTCATCAGGAAAAACACCGAGATGGTCCGCTACAGTCGTCACCAGACCGGCTGAATCTTCCTCCGGATAATACGCAATCTCGCCAGCGGCGGCTCTGACCGCGGTTACCGCCTCCGGCGACGGGCCCAGAAGATTGATGCTGGCGCTGAAGTCCAGCAGCTCTTCCTTGGGAATCCCATACCGACGCTGAGCCTCCACCCGCCGCCCCCCATGCGCCGGAGCACTCTCCAGATCAACAATCTTCCGAATCATGTTTTTAATATCCTCACCCATAAATTGATAAGTCCCTCTTTTTTGACATCAAAAGTCTGTCCTGCGTTCGGCCCGGATTGTCTCTCGCAGCGACCCTTCTATTCGCGCGCACCAAAAATGAAACTGGCACAAGAAACGCGCGCGAATCGGGGGAGCAAGGGAGGCAATCCGGTCCGAACGCCGCCACTCACAAAGCCCCACATAAAAAGTATTTATCAATACTCCGTCCCCTCGCGCGCCCTGATCCCGCTACGATAAGGATGCTTGATCTCTTTCATTTCCGTGACATAATCGCATACATCCTGCAACTCCGGCGGCGCGTGCCTTCCGGTCAGCACCAGCTCCAGCGAGGGCGCCTTGTTCTTCACCAGGTCGATCAGATCCTCCAGCGGCACCTGCCCGTTCCTGACCACGTGCGTGATCTCGTCCAGCACGATCAGGTCATAATCTCCGCTGGTGACAAGCTCGCGGGCGACCTCCCAGCCGCGCTCGACCGTCTGCCCGCTCTCCTCGACCATGCTCTTCTCCTCTTTCGTGGCAAAACGCGACGCGCCGAACTGGCGGATTGACAGCGGGACATCCATCTTCTCGGCAAAGACGATCTCGCCGGTCTTGAGCTTCGTCCTCTTGAGGAACTGGACCACCGCCACCTTGCGGTCACGCCCCAGCGCGCGCAGCGCCAGGCCAAGCGCTGCCGTGGTCTTACCCTTGCCGTCGCCGGTGTAGAGATGGACGAGGCCCTGGCTGCGGGTCTGTTCCCAGATTACCCGGGCCAGTCTGTCGTGATCCTTAAAATCTTTCTTTTCCGTCATCTTCTTCCCATCCATTTGACCAGCCGGCGCAAAAACGTAAACACCGTCATCGCCAACGCGGCCGACAGATACATGAGCCTCGCGGCCCGCATGATGTCCTCGCGCTCCGCCTTACTGAGGCCGGTGCCGAGCACCGGCTTTTCAACGCTCTTCCCGGCGTATCGATCCACTCCGCCAAGCCTCACGCCCAGCGAACCAGCGAACGCTCCCTCGCATAATCCGGCGTTCGGGCTGGCGTGCCCGCGCCCGTCGCCAAACGCGACCTTCAGGGCCTGTAGCGCATCACCGCCCGTTACCAGGCTCGCGCCGCTGACCGCCAATACCGTCATCCTGGCGGGAAGATAGCCGGCGATATCGTCAAGGCGGGCCGCCGCCCAGCCAAAATCCCTGTACCGCTCATTCCTGTAGCCGACCATCGAATCGAGCGTGTTCACCATCTTGTAGGCCAGCGCCAGGGGAGCTCCTCCGGCGCATGCATAAAAAAGCGGCGCCACAACCCCGTCGTTGGCATTCTCGGCCACGCTCTCGACCGCCGCGCGGACTACCGCGCCCTCGTCAAGTTCGGAGGTGTCGCGGCCCACGATGCGCGCTACCGCCGCGCGGCCTTCCCCGATATCCGCCGCCAGTGCCCGCTCGACATCTGTGGCGGCGTCGTACAGCGATCTTCCCGCGAATGCCGTTGACAGCAGTGCTATCTCCGCCGCGCCACGCAACGGCGCTGGCGTGATCCTCAACGCCCCCCTCGCAGCTACATACGTGCCGGCCGGCAGGAACACCGCCACAATCACTCCGGCGACGCGCTGAGCGTAAATGCCGCCATCCCTCCCCGGAACCATGCTCTCGGCCCAGTCCACTACCTTGCCCAGCCAGCAGACCGGATGCAGATTCTCAGGCGGTTCGCCGAGCAGCAGATCCAGCACGAAGGCGGACCAGAGTTTTGTGCCCGCTCCTGAAATCGCAACTCCTCCCACCTACAAGAGCCTCTCAGCCAAGGCCGGCTATCTCGTAAATGCGCTTCATGTCGAGCGTCTGCCTCAGCTCCCGCGCCAGGCGATCATATTCATGCTCCTTGAGAAGCCCGCGGTCCATCATGGGAAGCTCCGCCGGACAGCCGAAGTATGAAAGCAGCCCGGCCAGCACGTCGTCGCTGTCAAAAAACCCGTGCATGTAGCTGCCCATGACGAGGCCGTCGGCGCGCACGGCTCCATCCGGTCCGAAGCTGGTTTCGAGCAGGGGTTCGGCGTCCGGCCCGAGGCTTGACCGGCCCATGTGTATCTCATAGCCGATTACCTCGGCGCCCTTCGGTAGCAACGCGCTGGTTCCGGTCACCTCTCCGGCCGCCTGCCGCGTTTCTTTCTCATTATCAAAAACAGTCTCTATGTCAATCAGTCCCAGGCCCTTGACGCTGCCGGCGCTGGAATCGATGCCATGCGGGTCATGTATCTTCCCGCCCAGCATCTGGTAGCCGCCGCAGATGCCGATGACCGGCGTGCCGCCCTGGGCCATGCGGATGATCTCCGCCGCCATGCCGCTCGACCAGAGGAATTTCAGGTCGGAGATAGTACTCTTGGTGCCAGGGAGGACGATGAGGTCGGCCGCCGCCAGCCCGGCGGGCTGCTCAGCGTAATCGCAGTCGAATCCCGGACAGGCCTTGATGGAATCAAAATCGGTGAAATTGGACATGCGCGGCAGCCGGATGACGCGGACCTTGACAGTCTTGCCGTTGCCGGAGACCGCCGAGCGCACATCGGAAGGCCAGAGCGCCCGCGAGGCGATGGCCGCCCCGGACACGCCCTCCCGGTCTGAATCCGACAGATGGCCGCCAGTATCCGTGAGCGCCACCGAGTCTTCCTCCTCGATACGCAGATCCCTGATGTACGGTACCACGCCCAGCACCGGCCGCTGACAGCGCGCTTCGAGAAAATCGAGCCCCGGCTCCAGTATGGAGCGGTCCCCCCTGAACTTGTTGATGATGAAGCCCTCGACGCGCTCACGCTCCTGCTCCTGGAGCAGCTCCATGGTACCGACCAGCGAGGCGAAAACGCCGCCGCGCTCGATATCGCCGATGAGGAGAACGGGTGCGTCCGCCATCTCGGCCACCATCATGTTGGCGATATCGTGGCCGCGGAAATTGACCTCTGCCGGGCTGCCGGCGCCCTCGATGATGACCACCTGGAACTCGCGGCGAAGCCGCTCGAGCGATTCCGATACCGCGTCCAGCAGGCTCAGCTTGAAGTCATGGTAGCTCTGCGCCGTCATGGTACCGACCGGGCGTCCGTGGACGATTATTTGCGAACCGGTATCACTTGTGGGCTTGAGCAGTACCGGGTTCATGTCGGTCCTGGGCTCTATGCCCGCCGCCTCCGCCTGCACCACCTGCGCCCGGCCCATCTCGCCGCCGTCGACGCTGGCGAATGAATTGAGCGACATGTTCTGGGATTTGAATGGCGCCACCGAATAGCCGTCCTGCGCCATGATGCGCGCCAGCCCCGCCACCAGCAGCGTCTTGCCTGCGTGAGAGGCGGTTCCCTGAAGCATTATCGTCCTGGCTGGTTCCACGTTCATTTCACCTTCATGGGTATGCCCGACACGCAGAGGTAGACTTCTTCGGCCGCCGCCGCCAGTTTCTGGTTGGCGCGGCCGGCCACATCGCGGAAAGTCCGCGCGAGGGAGTTGTCCGGCACGACGCCCATACCCACCTCGTTGCTCACGACGATAACGCGGCCGTTGCCAGCGCTGCATACCTCGACCATCCGGTCCATCTCCAGATCCACGGCCCGCTTCATCCGCTCAGCGCTGGCGATGCCCTGGCTGAGCAGAACGTTCGATATATAAACAGTAAGGCAATCGACCAGGACCGTTCCTTCAAACGAGGACAAGGCGTCCTCTACCACGCCCGGTAGATCGTCCGGCGCTTCGACGGTCGCCCAGCCAACCGGACGGCGCAGCCGGTGACTGGCGATACGCTCCGCCATCTCATCGTCTCCGGCCCTGGCGGTAGCGATATACGTAACCGCCCCGCCGCGCTCGCCAGCCATCTTTTCCGCCAGTCCGCTCTTGCCGCTCCTGGCCCCGCCAGTAACAAAAATCATGGTATCCCTTTTATTAAATAACAATATTGAATAACGTCGCGGAGGCCGCCGGGGGTTTATCGCAGCGACCCTCTATTCGCGCGCACAAAGTTCGTCCTTGCCTCAAAGGTGGCGCGCGAATCGCGGGAGCAAGATAAATCCCCGGCGGCTCTCCTAAGACGAAAAAAGCCCTCTTCCGAAGGAAGCGGGCTAAAAAATGAACGAATTTTTTACCCTAGCCACTCCTTCCGCGAAGAGTTTCCTGGACTAGAGCCTGCGGGCAGGTTTCCTGGCTCCTGGATTTGCACTTTGCCGCCGCCTTCCCGGACTTCA